>OBLU010000978.1_pt1 | contig 26622 bp, 10 predicted proteins | sample 1518681 | NCBI WGS metagenome assembly OBLU01 (sample SAMEA3539304, study PRJEB22396) | soil metagenome | biome: tundra; feature: field; material: soil | place: USA | collected 2010-05 | depth 0.15 m
GCCGGGACTGCTGAACGGTCGGGCAGCGCCCTGATAACCGCGCGCCGACCCGCCGTTATCTCAAGTCCGCGAATGCGGGAACGCCTTGCTCCTCGGCCGAGGTACAAATAGCGGGTCGATCTGGCGGTCTCGAGTCCTGGGAATTACCCATCTGCGTAGCGGATAAGCGGCGCAGAGCGGGCGCCCGCATTAGCAAACCTCCACCGGCCGCGCATCGGATTCCTCCGCATAGACGTCCCTAAGGGGACCGCAAACATGGCAGGCTCAAGGAAATGGACTGAATATCCGTAAATGAGCGGAATCTCTGCTCACATGCCGTTGCCGACCTGTCGGGTTGGCAGCTACAAATGTGACGACACGGCGCGCTCCGACCCGCCGTTATACGGGTGACCGAAGACCAGATCACTACCCTCCGGCCGTATAACGCTAGATATACGGGTGATCATCGCTCAATTTTTCGAAAGTGATATGCGGAGATGATCACCCGTATATCACCGGTTATGTGCGGCTCCATCGACGATTCTCCAGCAAGCCGATGGGTCGCGCAGGTGAGGATGTTCGGCCTGCCTTCTGGCGGGATCACTGACGGGCGCGTATGCGAGAGCGGGCGGAGGCGGCGAGCGATGGCCGGTGCGGAGGTAGCGGCGCCTGTACTCTTGTTTCTGGTGACGCCCTTTGGTGTGCCGAAGTCGCGGATGTTTCGTCAAATGACTTCCATGTACGCTAAGCGTGTTAATTCCTTATAATAGCGGACTTGCCGGTTAGCGTCGCTTTAGCATCCGGCGAAGGGAGGGTTCGGGTTATGGATGGGGAGCTGGCTGATTTGGCGTCCTCGGCCGCGACGTTGATCGTAGGACTGATGGCGACTGATGCCTGGGATCAGGTGAAAGTGAAGGTCGCCGCTTTGTGGCGACGTTTCAGGCCTGGTCAGTCTGAGGTGGTGGAGTCCGAGCTTGACCGGGGGTGTCTGGAGGTGGCGGGAGCAGATGAGATGGTTGCTGCGGCTGTCTCGCGGGAGTGGGAGTCGCGGCTGCTGCACTTGATGGCCGCCGATGTCGCAGTCACTGCTGAGCTGGACCGTCTTGTGGCTGGGTTGAGGCAGATCCCGGTTGGCCAGCAAGCATATGGTGTGCAGCAGACCGCGAAGGTTTCAGGGAAGAGCACGGTGATCCAGATAGGCGGTTCCGGTTCTGTCGGTCAGCTGCCTTCTATCCGCCATCGGTCGGCGGATGGCGGGTCGTGGTTACTGGCGTAGGGGATGGCGTGCGGGGGGTCCGCGTCCAGCATGTGGTGGCGTCCGGTGGTTCTATAGTCATTCAGGTTGCCGGGGACCTGATCGTGTCCGAAGAGGGGCTGGCGGCATCGTGGGCGCTCGCCGCGGCCAGCCCGGGTGAATGCCCGTATCCGGGTATCGGCCCATTCGGGCCGGGTCAAGCGAAATGGTACTTCGGGCGGGACAAGCTCACCGGCGATCTGCTGGGCATGCTGGATGCATCCCTGAGGGCTGGTCGCGGCGGCCCATTGATGATCGTCGGCGCGTCGGGTGCCGGGAAATCATCCCTGCTAGCCGCGGGGTTGGTTAAGGCTCTTGGTGATGGACGGCTGGCGGTCACCGATTCGGAACACTGGCCGGTGCTTTCTATAACGCCGGGGTCCAGGCCGTTGGAGACGCTCACCGAAGGAGTTAGCCGGTGCGCTGGGGAGCTGGCGGGCCAAAGCGCGGACCCGTCGCCCGGATGGGAGTCGGCGTTCGCAGATCTGCGCGAGGCACTGCGCCGCAGCGGTACCGGTGGCGTTCGTCAGCGCATAGTAGTGGTGGTCGACAAGCTCGAGGAGCTGTTCGCAGTCAGATGCAGTGATGCCGAACGCGACGCATTCCTCGAGGCTCTGGATGACATCACGGCCGCAAGCCTTGATGGCCCGGCCGGGCTGGTGATACTCGGCATGCGGGCTGACTTCTATTCCAGTGCTACCCAGTACCCGGCGCTGCGGGAGGCGTTGCAGTCCCGTCAGCTCGTTGTCGGGGCGATGACGCTCGCTGAGGTTACACAGGCGATTACAGGCCCGGCACGCGTGGCCGGCCTGAATCTGGAACCCGGGCTGACTGAGCGGCTGCTGCGTGACCTTGGTGTCGGCGCTGACGGCACCGGGTACGAGCCTGGCCGGCTCCCGCTGCTCGGCCAGGTGCTGCGGGAGACCTGGCGGCGCCGCATCGGCGATCGGCTCACGATCAGCGGGTATGAAGACGCCGGCGGTATCGGAGGTGCTATCGCCAAGACGGCAGAAGATGCCTACAACGGGCTCGGGCCGCAGGCGCAGCAGGCGGCTCGGCAGCTGTTCCTGGCCATGGTCCAGGTGGGCAGCGGGGAACCGGGAGGGGAGGGCATAGCCGACACCCGGCGGCGCGTCAGCAGGGATGGCCTGCGTTCCAGCACTACCGATCCCGGCACCGCCGAGGCAGTGTTGGATGTCTTCACTCAAGCCCGGCTGGTTACCTCCAGTGGGCAGACCGCCGAGATCTCGCATGAAGCGCTGCTGGCGCGCTGGCCCAGGCTGCGGGAATGGATCGACCAGGACCGGGCCGGGCACCTAATCCGTCAGCCGCTGGAAGAAGCAGCAAAGTCCTGGGACCGGGCAGGCCGGAATCCGGCGGCGGATCTGTATACGGGCAGTCGGCTAGCGCAGGCGCAAGCATGGGCGGACGATCCCGCAGCCTCCCGTGACCTGTCCGGCAGGGCACGGGACTTCCTGGCCGCCTCCGGCCGCCTCCAGCAACGTGGTGTCCGACGCCGCAACCGGATCATTGCCGCCTTGGTGGCGCTCTCATTGCTCGCTGTGTCGACAGCCGCATTTGCCGGGGCGGAAGACCAGGCCGCCAACCAGCAGCGCAACGCGGCCGTGGCCGGGCAGCTTGCCGTGGAAAGCGAGGCACTGGATACGACCAACCCGGTAGAGGCTGCGTCGCTGGCCACCGCGGCCTGGAAGATCGATCCGACCGCGCAAGCACGCGACAGCTTGCTCGACGTCCTCGCCCAGCCCGCCAGGGCCACCATAACGGTGGCTAGCGGGAATGTAATGGCCATTAAGTTCAGCCGAGATGGCAAGCTTTTCGCTACTGCGACCGATACCGGGGTCGCACAGGTCTGGGACACAGCCACGCGCCACGAAATCGGCAAGCCCTTGCAGCTGGGCAGCGGATCAATTATGTACTCCATTTCATTTGCCGCAGACGACGTGGCCTCTACCGTAACCGGCGACGGCCCTGCCCCTGTGCGGTTGTGGAACATAACTACACGTCGTCCCATCGGGTCGCCTTTCCAGGTCGCTGATGAACTCGCCGGGATCGATGAAAACCTCTTCAGCCCGGACGGAAAAGTCATAGCGGCGGAGTCTGGGTCAGGGGACCTTGCGTTCTTTGACTCTGCTACGCACCACGAGATCGGGTCGGCGGTCCATGCGGCCCGGCCGCTGGCCTTCAGCCCGGACGGGAAGTTTCTCGCAGTCGGGCTCTACAACGATCGCAGCAATGACGAGACCGCGGGGCTCCTAAATGTCACAACCCATCACCTGATCAGAACATATATCCACGGGCCGGTCGGTCACGAGGCCGATGCGGCATTCAGCCCTGACGGCAAAGTCCTCGCCGTGACGGGAGCGAAGTCAGTTGACTTGTGGGACATCGCTCGGCGGCGTTTGATCGGCCCTCCCCTCGCTGTAGCCGCCAGCCCGGTTACCTTCAGTCCTGACGGCAAGATGCTGGCCACCGTCGGATCGGACGGGGTCGATCTGTGGAACGCGGGCAGCCATCAGCAGCTCGGCGTGCCGCTGACAGCAGATGGCGGTGCCCCGCTCGCGTTCAGTCCCGATAGCAAGGTCCTCGCCACCGCGACCGGATCCACAGTCACCTTCTGGAACCTGACAGCAAGCCGCCAGGTCGGCGCGACCATTCTTCAGGCCACGGCGCCTGCCATCTTCAGCCCGAACGACAAACTCCTCGCGGCTGTCGTCGAATACGGCGCGGCGCTATGGAGCATCACAGGGCGGCGGCAGGTCGGTACGACCATCGTCGTTAACCCGCATCACGCGCCAGATGACACCGACGGCGCCGGGGTAGTCGCGTTCAGCCCTGACGGCAAGACCCTCGCGACAGGGGGTAGCATCGGCGTTCCCGTACAGCTGTGGAGCGTCGCCACGCACCAAAGGACCGGGGTCCGGGAATTCCCTGGCCATGGCGATATATCCGCTGTTGCTTTCAGTCCCGACGGAAGGCTCCTCGCCACCAGCGACGGTTTTAACGTCTGGATATCAGATGTCCGCACTGGCCGCGTCGTCGGACCCAAGATATCCAGCGGCGACAACCCAAACTCCAATGTACTAGCCTTCAGCCCTGACGGTACCCTCCTCCTCGCCATCATCGGCAGGGACGCCAGACTATACAGCGTCGCTACCCACCATCAGGTTGGTACGCCGCTCGCCGTCGGCACAGGACAAGTTAACGATATAGCCTTCAGCCCCGACGGCAGCATCATCGCCATAGCAAGCCAGCTTGGGGCGTCATTGTGGGATGTGGTTACTCATCAGCAGATCGGCGCTCCGTTGACTGCCGGCGTAGGCGCGGTCCAAGCGGTCGCTTTCAGCCCCGACGGTACCCTCCTTGCCACAGCCGACGCAGACGGCAGCATCCGCCTGTGGGATGTGACGAGCCGTGAGCAGGTCGGCCCCGCCTTGGCCGTTGACAGCACAGATGGTCCCCCCATCGTCGGGCTTGCATTCAGCCCGGACGGAAATCTGCTGGCTGCGGCGACCAGCTTCTGGACCCAGATGTGGGGAGTCGGCCTGACACAAAATACCCTGCGTCGCGTCTGCGCTATCGCGGGGGGCTCAATGACCCTCCAGCAATGGAACTCAAGCATTAAATCAGAAGCTTTCCGGCAAACTTGCACATAAGGCATTACGCGCGCGAAGACTTGGGACGGGCCCCATCTAGCAACGAATGCATTCCGGCAGTCAGCAGGGATGCCCGAGTATTTTTCAGGTGTTATCTGCGCTTCCCGCGCATGGACGCATATAGAATAATCTGCAGCTGCACTTACAACCGGTGGCATCGGACATTCCGCCGCGCATAATCAGCGATCTGTAATTGTTGGAGCCAATTATAATGTTCCCGCTCTTTACGCTAAGCACCGCGAGGCACGCTACAGTAACCGAGCCCGTACGACCTACCGATTAACAGCGGTCCTTTCATTCCTGAACTCCTATTACCAGGGCGGATAATCGGCCCAGCTCACCCGCATTGATGCTGGCCAGTGGCTATGTGCTAAGTCTAGCGGTCGTGCCGCCGTGTGCCGGGGAATGCCGTCTTGTTCGTGTTATCGGCGTGTTGATCTTCGCCAATTCCCGGACTTGTGTTGCTTGTGTGTTGCCCGCAGCAGGCCCGCTCGGCCGTCGCGCCGACGCCCGCCTCCGGACCGGTGGCCTGGCTCGGGACTCGAAGACGAGCTGCCGCGACTCTCATCGGCCAGTCGGCCGTCCGGTTGCTCCTGGCGCCATTGCCGAAATGACGTTACGTAACGAACAGAGTGTGCACCCAACACCTCAAACTACGCATATCGATTATTTACGGCTGACGCTCGGGCGGCTTCAGGCCGCATCTGAGCGCAGATGTTCCAGTTCTGGCGTTGCCTCACCAACCGGATGACCCATCATCCAGTCGGCCCGGCCATGGCGGATCCTCGCTTTTCAGAGAGCACAGCAACCACGTTCTGAGCAGGCAAGACGCCGCGCGGCAGGCCGAGCTGCGCACGTATCGGGCATGATGACGGGCCCGTCCGTCGCCGCGCTTGTCATCGTCTGTCTATACGCCGACGCCCGAACGCGCCGCTACGACCGTCTCCGCCGCACACGCCACAGCGGACAGCACCTCCGTGGCTGCACGTGTTGCTGCCGCCCAGTGGGCCTCCGGCCTTCTGCTCTGTGGCTGGAGTCGTGTTTGATCAGGTTGGCGGAAAGGTGCGAGATTCGAAGTCGCGAGGGGATTGCCGCACCCCCATATCACGCCTCGCTGATCGTCGGCACTTTGCGTGCTGAGTGGTGCCGAATGCTCCTCGGCGATAGGGAGCGGATGCCGTCGTTGCCGTCAGGGTTGCCGTCACAGAGGAGGGGTCTTTCGACCCTACCACCGACGACTGTGAGGGCTTAAGCGTGAAAAGGGTTGGTTCAGCGCACAGGGCGGTGTGGTTATGGATCCGGTCACGCTGATTGTGGCGGCTCTTGCGGCGGGTGCGGCCTTGGGTTTGAAGGACACCGCGTCGGCGGGTGTGCAGGATGCATATGCGGGCCTGAAGGCTCTTGTCAAAAAGCGCTTCGCTGGTCGCCCCAAGGGGGAACTGGTGCTGGCTGGGCATGAGGCTGCTCCCGAGACGTGGGAGAAGCCGCTGGCCGCTGAGCTGGCCGCTGCGGGGGCGGACCGTGACGGTGAATTGGTGGCTGCGGCGCAGGCGTTGATGCGCCTAATTGATGAAGCAGGATCTCAGGCCGGTAAGTACGCCGTCTCGGTTCGCGACTCTCAGGGCGTCCAGGTCGGTGACCGTAATACGCAGATCAACAGGTTTGGGTCGTTGTCGGCCTGATACCGGGAAGCTGGCTGGAATGACTGAGGCACTGACGCCGACAGGCCCGTGATCCGCGTGCAAGGCTTCCAGATTGGCTATGGCAACTTTCAGCTCAATCAATTCTTCGAGCCGAGCCAGCCTCGCGTTCCTGCGGCTGGACCCGTGGTTGCCGGGCAGGTGCCGCAGCTGCCTCCCGCATTCCAGCCGCGTACCGACCTAATTGCTGCGCTGCGCCTTGGCGGCCCGGGTGTGTCCGTGGTGCATGCTGTGACGGGGATGCGAGGCGTCGGCAAATCGCAGCTTGCGGCAGCGTATGCACGATCGTGCATTGATTCGGGCTGGCGGCTCGTGGCGTGGATTAATGCCGAGGATACGGCCAAGATCTTGAACGGGCTGGCGGTGGTGGCGGCTCGGCTTGGGATCGGCGAGCCCGATGCGGCGCTAAAGGACACCGCCGAGTTGGTGCGTAATTGGCTGGAAGCTGACGGGTACCAGTGCCTGGTAGTATTCGATAACGTTACCGAGCTGGACGGGCTGCGGCCGTTCCTGCCCGCGGCGGGCAAATCCCAGGTAGTGGTTACCAGCACCAGCCTGGGGGCGGCAAGCTTGGGCAGGCCGGTGCCGGTGAATGTGTTCAGCCAGGAAGAGGCACTGTCGTTCCTGGCCCAGCGGACCGGTCAAGCCAATGCCGACGGCGCACGTGAGCTGGCGCGTGAGCTGGGTTATCTGCCGCTGGCATTGGCCCAGGCTGCGGCGGTGATCGCTCTCCAGCGACTGGAATATCGAACGTACCTGGACCGCTTGCGGTCTATCTCGGTCCAGGAGTATCTGACCCCGGTTGAAGGGGATCCCTACCCGCAGGGTGTCGCCGAGGCCGTACTGCTGTCCCTGGATGCAGCCGCAGCCGCTGATCAGACAGGCCTGTGCACCATCGTTATGGATGTGGTGTCCCTGCTGTCTACTGCGGGCGTTCCCCCGCCTTTTCTGTACATCGCCGTCATGGCAAGTGTCATGCTGGAAGCAGGCGGGGATCAAGACTCAGCCGCTCCGCAGAAGGTTGATGAGGCGCTCGGGCGGCTAACGGGCGCATCGCTGCTGACATTCAGCGTCGATGGCTTTACGGTGAGCGCACACCGGCTGGTCATGCGCGTGGCCCGTGAACGCCGCGCGCATGAGAGCACCCTGGTCGACCTGGGTTCAATTATCTGCGGCCTAGAGTGGTCGGGCGCCCAGTTGCTGGGACAGCCCTGGAAGAACAGGCTCGTGGCCCGGGACATCATCCAGCAAGTGGCCGCTTTGAATGAGCACCTCTTGCCCTATCTTCACGATGATCACACCGAAGTGCTCGAAGTCCTGATGCGCTTGCGCGTGTGGGCACAGTGGTCCATGGGCGAACTCGGCGAGAGCGCCATCCAGCGCATCGAGTACGGTGAGCTACTTGTCGCTGACTGCGAACGACTCCTCGGTGACACCCATCCCATGACCCTGGCCTCCCGGAACAACCTCGCTTCCGCCTACGCGGAGGCCGGGCGGATGGCCGAGGCCATCCCGCTGCTGGAACGCACCGTCACCGGCCGCAAGACGGTCCTCGGCGACACCGACCCTGACACCCTGATGTCCCGGAACAATCTCGCCTCCGCCTACCAGAGGGCCGGGCGGCTGGCCGAGGCGATCCCGCTGTTCGAGCGCACCCTAGGCGACTACGAGCGGGTCCTGGGTAACGCCGACCCCCAAACGCTGACCTCTCGGAACAACCTCGCTACCGCCTATGTGGAGGCCGGGCGGCTGGCCGAGGCCATCCCGCTGCTGGAGCGCACCGTCACCGACCGCGAGACGGTCCTCGACGACACCGACCCTGGCACCCTGGCCTCCCGCTGCAACCTCGCTTCTGGCTACGTGGAGGCCGGGCGGCTGGCCGAGGCCATCCCGCTGCTGGAGCGCAGCCTGGGCGACTACGAGAGGGTCCTGGGTAATATTCACCCACGCTCCCTGGGCGCCCGCGGCAGTCTCGCAGGCGCCTACCAGAGGGCCGGGCGGTTGGCCGAGGCCATCCCGCTGTATGAACTCACCCTCGTTCTGCAGGAGAAGATCCTCGGCGAAACCCACCCCGATACCCTGGGCTCCGGGAACAACCTCGGTTCTGCCTACATGGAGGCCGGGCGGCTGGCCGAAGCCATCCCGCTGCTGGAGCGCACCCTCACTGGCTGCGAGAATGTTCTCGGCGATATCCACCCTCACACCGTGGTCACCCGCAACGGCCTCGCTTTCGCCTATTACAAGGCTGGGTTGCTGGCCGTGGCGATCCCGCTGTTCGAGCGTACCCTCGCCGACCGCGAGAAGATCCTCGGTTACAACCACCCCGACACCCGGGATTCCCGGAACAACCTCGCCGTCGCCTACCAGGCGGCTAGGCGTTCACCCTGGCGACCCGCCGACAGCCTTGAAGTCAGCAGGAAAATCCATAACCTGCTCAAAGACATTCCCCAAGATCATCCGCTAAGTCGACAAGGTGTTGTTGAAGCGCTCATTATGAGGGTCGAGCTACTCACGGAAATGGGCCGCTACCTCGACGCACTACCTTTTGCCCGTGAAATACTCGCAAGAGCGCTCGCGACGGATGACCTCGCTTTGGCAGCGAGGACGGCCTTCCCCCTTGTCAGGTGCTGCCGCAAAGCCGGCCGGATCGATGAGGCCCTGGAGGCCGCCGAAGCGCTTGTGGAATATACGCAACGAGCGGGTCTCGGACCTTGGACCCGTCTGTCGGCTGAAGTCGAGCGCCTAGCTCTACTCAGCCTCAAACGGCAGGCCCAGTCCGTCCTACATGTAGCTGAGGTACGTCGCCTGCGTGCGGAAATGGACAATCTGCCAGCCCAGTCAGAGCAACCGGAAATCGAACCGCCATGGCGAGTGCGTGAGATGCTGCTCAATGTGGGCGCCTCCGTAGCGTCCCAGGCGAACCGCAGGCAGGAGGCACTTGACTTCGCCCTCGCGGCCGTGGAGTCGACGCGCGCCCGAGGCGCCACCCTAGCCGAGGTCGCGCATGCCCAAACGATTGTGTGTGACGCGCTAAGAGCGCTTGGGCGCATCGACGAGGCCGAAGAACTGATTGAGGCCTCCAAGGGGGCGCTTGAGGAAGCCCATGACGCGTATGCCCTAAGTCGAATGCTGGGCCGGTTTGCGGATATCCGCTATGAACAAGGCGACTTGACAGCTGCAATTAAGATAAGCGGTGATGCGCTTCGGTACGCGTACGAGGCGGGAGACGTTTCCGATATCGCGCGTGCGCACCTCTGGCTTGGCGTTTACCTCGCTGGAAAACGATACGGCCGGCGGCACGCAATGGCCCATCTACTCGCAGCTGGCCTGATCCGCGCCATCACCGATCTCGACGACGTGGATGACTCGCTGTCAATGGGCCGAGCCGTGCTCGCTAACGCTCCAGCGGCTGTTGTCATGCCCCGAAATCTCACCGAACTGGCCAGCCGGGCCGGTGAGTTTCCCGGAGTTGAGCTCGAGCAGCTGGTGACGAAGCTAACCGGGGACCAAGAATCCGCCGAGGCGAAGCTGAACCGGCTAATCACCGATATACAGGCATCTGCCGCTCGGCCATCGAACTATGCCCGGTCACTCGCATCGTGGGATCCCATCATCGCCGGGATCATTGCCGAGGCCCAGGGTGAGACAGAAGCCTCCCATCTCCTTGATGAGGTACTCGGGATATACCTGAATAACCCACAGTGGGTCGCGCTCGCCCGTGCACTCCAGAGGATCCGTAACGGAGAACATCAACTGGATGTCACCGACCTCGACGCGACCGACACCGCGATTATAAACCGGGCCGCCGCAGTATTTGCCGGGAGGGAAACCATCCCGCCGGAGCTGTGGCGGGCTATGCGAATCGCCGGATCGCTAGACTACATCGTCGCGACTGCACGTGGCGACCTCCGTTCGAAAAGTGACGCTCTACAACAAACAGTCGAGCTGGCAAGCCGGGACCTTACTCAGCTAAGCTCCGCTCTGCGGAAGATCATTGAAGGTGAACGCGGCCCCGAGCTAGCTGCCGACCTCACCAGTCCCATGGACCGCGCCGTAGTCATGACAGTGCTGTATCACATCAGTGCTGACAACAGTGATTAGGCGTCGACGCGGACGGCCAGTCCGGCTGCCCGGCGACGACCTGGCCGGTGATGACGGTGCCGCCGATGTCACGGGGCCAGCAAGACCTACTGTCACCCGCCTCCCTGTGGCCCTGTTTGACGATCAGGCGAACTCGCGGGGTGGCTGGGTGATGGCAGATGTGGCTGGATGAGCGATCTGACCAGGTATTACGAGGCCTGATATGGCTGGGTGTGGCTGTGTGACCGTGGCCGTTGGCTGCCACTTAGGCTCCCAGTTGGGCTCCCCCCCCGGCCATTCCACGAACCCGCTGGAATGCAGCCGCCCAGCGGGGGCGTCTAATCGCGCAGCGGCTCGCGAGTGTCCCGGCGCTCGCTGTTTACAGCCCGAGGCTGTTGATGATGTAGGCCGTACCCCGGTGCCACCGGAGGGCGTTCAAGGGTCCGTCCCAATCGCTTGCACTCATCGGCCGGTCCCGCCGCTCGCTGTCTGGAGACCGAGGTCGGCTGCAGTCCGCCTGGTTCCCGGCGATACCAGTTGAGGCACCATAATGTGAGCTCATGAGACGATGGCGTTGCTCCTTCAGCGACTCCAGATGTCTCATTCCGCGCAGCATGCTCCCTGAGTCACCGTCTGTGCCCCGGCTGGGGCGACGGGCATGACCTCGGCCGATCTGGTGCGGGCGAGCCGCGACGGGGATCAGTTCCACTACTACTGGGCTGCGCGGCAGTGCCTTAAGCTGCTGCGCTCAGGCAGCGGCCTGGCAGGGGTGTCGATCGAGGGCTCGTCGCCGCTGGAAGCCGCAACCGCAGGTGAGCACGTAGTCGACCTCGCCGAGTACTACGGCGCTGTCGACCCGGGATCGGCTGACAAGATCATCTACCGTCAGCTCAAGCACTCAACAAACCACCCTGACCAACCCTGGACGGTCTCTGGGCTCAAGGGAACGCTAGGAGGTTTCAGCCGGAAGTTCTTGGAACTCAATGCCGCCAGCCCGTCACTTCTTGACCATTCTGTATTCGACTTCGTTTCCAACCGGCCTGTTGATGAGGCCGTCGTGCAGGCCTTCCGTGACATCGCTCAAGGCGTCGCGCCGGGCCATTCTCAGATCGCGGGCTACATCCGCGGCTATCTCGGCTTGTCCGGGGACCTGGCGGAGCGGTTCTGCCAGCGGTTCACGATCGATGCCCGTGCTCCGGCGCTTCTGCGGCTGACTCACTTGTTCACGCATGATGTTGCCGCGTTGCTGCCTGGAGCGCCCAACGACGGTCCGCTGCGGCTTAAGGAGGCAGTCGCGCGGCGTGCCACCTCCCTGGAGCCAGACTCATTCATCACCAAGGAGGTGGTGCTGGCGGCTCTTGGGGCTTCACCGGACCAACTGCTGCCGGCGCCGTCACTTTTGACGGTTCCGGATCAGATCGTCCCGGTTCCGGAGTCCGGAACGATTGCCGCGGCTCTTGCCGCCTCGAACGCGCCGCTAGTGGTGCACGCCGCGGGCGGGGTCGGCAAGTCGGTGCTTGCCTCGCAGCTCGGCGCGTTGCTGCCCGCTGGTTCTGTGTGCCTGGTGTATGACTGCTTTGCCCGCGGCGGGTACCGGCGTTCCAGTTCCCCGCGGCATGAGCACCGTCAGGGCTACGTTCAGCTGGCCAATCAGCTGGCCGGCGCGGGCCTGTGCGATCCCCTGGTGCCTGCAAGCCCGACCCCTCCGGCTTCGGACTACTCTGGGGCGTTCATGGCCCGGATCCGGACCGCCGCCGAGTCCCTGGCAGCGTCCAGCCCGGGTGCCCTGCTGGTTCTGGCTATCGATGCTGCGGACAATGCGGTCATCGCCGCAGATGAACAGGATACGGGCCGCTCGTTCGTCGCCGACCTTCTGCGGGAGGAACTGCCTGTCAACGCGCGGGTGGTCGAGTTCTGCCGGACCGAGCGGATCCGGCTGCTGGACCCGCCACCCGGAGCGGCGCAGGTGGAGCTGTGCGGCTTCGGGCCTGAGCAAAGCCGTCAGCACCTGGAGTCAAGGCTCGGGCCGGTGCAGCCCGCCGACGCGGGTGAGTTCCACCGCCGGACGGACGGCAACGCCCGCGTTCAGGACCAGGTGATGCGCGAGACCCGGACACTGCCGGAGTGCCTGACGCGACTGGGTCAGGTATCCGGCAACGACGTCATCACCGTCGACGACCTTTTGACGAGGCTTGTTGACGAGGCGATGTACCACGATCCGGGAAACGCGGCCGCTGTCCGTGTGATGTGCCAGGCTCTCGCGGTGCTGCGGCCGCGGATCCCGGTCACTGTCTTGGTCCCGCTGTGCGGCGTCAGCCCCTCGCTGGTGCGCAGCTTCGCCGCAGACCTGTATGGCTCGCTCCTCGCCGACGGCGACACCCTGCAGTTCCGCGACGAGCCGACCGAGACATGGTTCCGGTCGCAGTTCATGCCGCACGGCGAGGAGCTAAAGGCTATCGTCGAGCGGCTGCGGCCACTGGCGGGCAGCAGCGCGTACGCCGCGGCCTCCCTCCCGTATCTGTTGTGGGAGTCCGGAGAATTCGGCCAGCTCGTCAGCCTCGCCATGACTGACGATGCGCTGCCTGTCGGGAACGACCTTGAGCGCCATCAGATCGCCCAGCAGCGCGTCCAGTTCGCTCTGAAGGCTGCCCTCCGCCAGCGCGCGTACTTGCCAGCAGCACGACTGGCCCTGCGCGCGGGTGCCGAGGGGGCTGGTCACAGCCGCCTGCTGCGCCTGCTCCGCAAGAATCCTGATCTGGCGGGCGCATTCCTCGACGCCCAGACCACCGAGGATCTCGTCGCGGCGCGTGACCTGATCGGCAGCTGGCCGAACTCGAACCTGGTGTACGAGGGCGCGCTGCTGTCCTGCGCTCCCTCGCAGCAGGATTACGCCCGCAGCAGGCTCCGCAGCGCGATCGACTGGACGGCGGCGTGGGTCAGCGCGCCCCGCCAAGAGCATGAAAGTCACGGCGTCGACGCGGACGATATCGCCGAGATCGCTTTCGGGTTGCTCAACGTTGACGGCGCCGCCGGCTGCACCGAGTTCCTCCAGTGCTGGCGTCCGCCAAGGGCCGCCCTGAAGCCAGCCGCGATCATCGCATCCCGGCTGGCCCAGCACGGTCGGCTTGCGGATATAAGCGCCCTTCTCAGTCAGGCCGACGCGGGCGAATATCTACTCGCCGGAGTGGCATCGGCTGCGGCGCGGGCCGGGCTGGCACCGGGCCCGCCGGTCATGGAGCGTTGCGTGGCGATGCTCCGCGCGCGGACAGAGGCCCTTGCCGCGCCGCCGCTGTTTTCCGCGGAGCGTGATGATCCGGATGTGACGCTCGCGGTCTGCTGGATCGTCGCGCTCGGCGTGCGCTACCGGCAGCTGGACGCCTCAGAGGCCGGGCGCATTCTCGCGCTGTACCTGCCCGCAGCCCTGCCCGAGTCGGCCGGGTCGCGGTGGCAGACGGGCAGCAGCACGGTCATTAAGGGACTCGCGCTGCTGTCGCGGCTGCGCGGCGAGCCGTTCGACGTCACCGCATTCGCTCCGGCCGCTGTCACGGAAGCCGGGCCGGCCGCGCACCTTTACTCGTCGGCCGCGGCTGAGTTCAAGGCAAACGTCGAGCCGTTCGCCCCGTGGGCAGACCTATGGGCCATCACGATGCTGGATGAGACCGCGGACATCGGTGCTGAATTCCAGCGTGCCACGGAAACGCTCCGCCCTGTCCCGGACTACCGCACGCCCTACATGTTCATCAATGCCGCCGCGCGTACCGGCGCCTTCCTGCTCGCGTCCGCGCCATCCGGCGCGTATCGCGAGCAGTTCGCTGCATGGATCCGGTCCAGCCATCAGTACCTGTCCCGCGACGCTCTCACGGATATCGTGCAGCACGCTGCCGGGTCAGAAGAGCTACACGATCTTGCGCTCGACGTGGCCGAACTCATTGCCGCCAAGATTGCCGAGAGCCACGACAGCGCGGAAACGCAGATAGAAGACCTCGTCCGGCTCTCGCGAGCGATCTACCGTCTTTCCCCCGATGAATCACGCGCGTACTTCGAGCAAGCCGTGCAGGCCGCCGAACGCGTCGGTGATGACGTCAGCGCACGATGGTCCGCGCTGCTGACGATCAGCGGCGCGGCTGGCCAGCCCGGCCAGCCAGACCGCGCCCGTGCCTACCGGCTGGCGCAGATCACCGAGGCTCTGGCCCCTTACCTGGACGACGCGCTCGATCACGAGGCCGCCCTCCATGCCATCACGCAGCTTGATCCCCACGAAGGGATCGCGATCGCCTCACGATGGCGGGACCGGCGCTTCGGCTGGCTCGATCCGGCAGTCGAGGCCCTGGCCCTGCGCGATGACTGCGCGCTGGCAGCGCTGCCGCTCGCGTGCATCGCGATGACCATGTTCCAGAGAAACCCGGCACCCTTGCCAGCAGCCGAACGCGCGGTGCGCAGATGCCCAGACCAGGCCCAGCTCATCGCCGACGCCGTCGCCGCGCTGCCACGGTACATGGTTCACGCGCAGTCCGCCCTCGGCAGGCTGCGGGCCGCGGCAGAAGAATCAGACGTCACCTTGGACGGCTCGAGCCTGGATCGCTATGAGACTCCCCGCCACCCGGGCTATGAGGAAGACGCCGGCAGCGCATCCGGCCGTAGCTGGTCAGACGACCGCGCCGCTGCCCGGGATGAAGCGGTCAGACAGCTGCGTGACCTCGACCTGGCCAGCCCGGCTGGCCTGACCGCAGCGCAGGGGCTTTGCCGCAGTACGCGCCTTCTGTGGCGGGACGTGGCCGAGGCGGCGGTAGGTTACCCGCCGGCGAAACTCGCCCAGGTCATCCGCGTCATGACCGCTGACGCCGGGCTTTCCGAGTTCGCTTACGCCGACGTGATCCGGTGCCTTGCAGACCGCACGATGCTGCCTCAGTCTGCCAGGGCCGCATTGCGCGAGATGGCAAGGACGATAGCCGCGCGGTTCTGCGTCAGCCTGACAACCAAGTCCTACGACCCGATCGACCTCGCCGCCCTGACAACGGCCGCCGGGCTCAGTTCCGACCCGATGGACCTCGCGCTGGAGGAACTCGGCCGCCGCCCCGGCACGCTCGCCGGAGAGGCATGCTTCGCCCTGGCCGGTCGGCTCGGCGGGAAGCTCAGCCCGCAAGACGCGGCTCAGGTGCTCGATGACGCCTGCAGCCAGTACCAGGACATCGCCCCTGCAGATGCGGCGGACGGAGCTCCTGACGACCTGGCGCCAGCGCCGCAGTCTGCCGAATCCTGCCTCGCGGGTTTCATCTGGGCCGCGCTCGGCGACGCGGCCATCGCGACCAGGTGGAAGGCAGCACACGCCGTCTGTGTCCTGATCGCCCTGCGGCAATCCGCGGTGCTGGAGCCGCTAGCACGATACGCGGCGGGGGAGCTCCCGGCCGGACCTTTCACCGATCGGCGTCTTCACTTCTACGACAAGCACGCCGTGGTCTGGCTCCTGACCGCGCTGGAACGCTCGGCTGCCGCCGCCGACCGCAGCGGTCTCAAGCCGTTCATCTCGTTCCTTCTCGCCACGGCCGAGGCTGATAAAGACCATATCCTTGTACGGCAAAGCGCGCACAACACGCTGCTCACATTGCATTCCTGCGGCCTCGCGGAACTCAGCCCGGCGGCTCGGGAAGCACTGCAGCGAGCCGGCAAGGCGATCGCCGTGCTCCCTGGAGAACCCAGCCGGGACGCCTCCATCCCGGCCGCCGCGGGGCCCGGCCTCCGGTTCTTCTTCGACTTCAAGGACCACTGGTGCTCGCCGCTCGGCAGGGCATTCGGCCTCACAGACGAAGATGTCCTGCAGCTAGCCGGTGACGTCGTCACGGGCGAATGGGCCATGCCCTACTGCAGTGACCTGGCGCAGGACGAGCGCCGGAACCGCGAGCTCTACGCGGACAACTCGACCTGGGCACACGCCGCCGACTGGCCTAAGGAAGACGATCTCGACTTCTATCTCGGCTTCCACGCGCTGATGACGGTCGCCGGGAAGCTGATCCGGACCCGGCCCGTGTACACCTGTGACCAGGATCAGGGGGATCAGTTCAGCAGCTGGCTGCGGGCCTTCCGGCCGAGCTGTCCGGACGGCCGGTGGCTCGCGGACCGGCGAGACGCGAGCCCGAATCCGGTACTTGCCATCTCTCCGCCGCCATGTGCCGCTGACTGGGAGATGAGCCTGTCCTCTCCCTGCTTCGACAACTGCCTGTCGACCGAAGACGGATGGCTGACGGTATGGGAGCATTCCACAGAACAGACATACGACCGCAGTCAGGACATTAAGATCCAGTCGGCGCTCGTCGATCCCGTGCACAGCAGCGCCCTAGTCTCCGCGCTGCAGACTGCCTCGTCCTACTACGACTTCCGCCTGCCCGACAGTGACGACGACGACTTCACCGTCGACGAAGCCGGATACCGGCTGTCGGGGTGGATCACAGTGCCCTCCGCGTACACAGGCCTGGATACCCGCGACCCGTTCGCGGCGAATGTCAGCTTCCCACCGTCCCAGCCGCCCGGCGAGGTGACCAGGCTGCTCGGACTGAACGCCAATCCGGATATGCGCGAATGGCGTCGCGGCAACCTGCCGGTGATGCGCTCGGCATCATGGGACGACAGGGTCGAATCGGGCCAGACGACCACAGGCCCCCACGGAGAACGCCTGGAGATCCGGCGCGACACCCTGGACGAGGTGCTCCGCTTGACCGGCACGCACCTCATCCTCACCGTCATGATCGACCGGTCAACCGACCGCCGGCGGCACGCGCAAGACGGAGACAACGATGAGCGATTCCCCTACCGGGAAAAGTCCTATAAAGTGTTCCTCTTCGACAGCGGAGGAACAATCGCCCCAGTTCAGCTCGGTCGTCGATCTCGGCAAAGCTATAGCCGGGACACTCGACCGGTCTGACTTCCTCGGCAGGTGGATGGCGCACTACATCGCCGGGCAGATCACCGACGCCGAATCAGCAGAACCAGGGGAGCGAGAAAGCAAAGAGCAAGCGGCCGCCGAGTCGATCCTGGCACTATGGCAGCGGCGTTCCGGTCTGCCAGCAGACCAGCAGCCGATGCACTCTTTCGAGCGCGTGTTCAAGGCCTTGGACCGCCTCGCCGGACCGCAGGATCCATGGAGCTTCTACCGCATATTCCCTGCCCACGCGGAGCCGGGAGAGGAGGAAATCGTCTCCAGCACGCTCCTCCGCCTAGCACTCGACCTGGAAGACGCCGCCCGCGGCATTGTCCGCTCCCTGGTAGCCGAAGCAGCCGCAAACTCCCTGGATCGTGAAGCGGAATGGGTCCGCCTGAGCGCGAACCTCACCGAGGACGAGGAACGCAAGGCCCTCCAGCAACTGCAGCGGCTTACCGAACAATCGGGCGGACAGTCCGAAAGCACCGACGACATGGAGCCCCTGGAGCGAGTCCATGCTTGCATAGCCCAGACGATCGACCGGCTGACAGCCATCAACAACGCCATTACACAGGACCTTCGTGACATCTCCGCCGAAGGAGCCAGCCACGAAGCTTGATAAATCCGCGCGCTGTCCGACAGCCGGAGTGCCGACAGCCCGCTGCGCTACAGCACCACCACATCGAGTGCGACGCCGGTCATATGGACATGCCCATCCGCAAACCAGTCCGCCATACTATCGAGCCACCCAGAAGCGGACGAAATGCGCGCCACTGCCCTCACGACTGACCCAACTTAAGTCGCACGTAAGCATCGATATGACTAACTAATAGTTGTGACGGGTCTGGGTATACGTACTTTCCGTGATATTCACGGGCGGTCCGGGTGCGCAATCTGGGTTCCGTTCCTTGGCGCGCCCTCGACGACAGGACTACCTCGATGCGAACGAGATCCTTGCCGTCGCATGACATGGCTGACTGTAGCTAGATACCTGGTCGTCGGCGGATGTCGGACGCTCCACTGAGCTCTGTGTGGCCCGGCGTGGGCCAATGATGGCTCCCCGCTTGGCTCCCCACGACTGGATCGACAGGACCTGCATGGGATATTCAGGGTCCGGCTAGACGTCTGTGCTGATCGGCGATCGTGACGTTCCGCAGATGCCGAGCCGGCGTACCGAGCAGGCGACCTACCGGTTAACAGGGGTTCTATCACCCCGGAAGCGCTTACCTGGAAAAGACCCCAAAAGCCCAGCTCACGCGCGTAAAGGCTGGTCAACGGGATTATCTGTGCTCTTAACTACCGTAACAAGTGTACCGCAGAGTGCCGTTTCGTCCGTGGGATTTCTGTGGGGATCGCCGCCGGGACGCGGACTTGTGGGATTTCTGTGGGGCTCGCGGAAGGTCCCGAGTGCGCGGAAGATGAGCCACAGGGCTGGGCCCCGGTGCCCCACGATCTCTGGTCACTGCCCATGCCAGGGTAACTGAGCGTAACCGAATACCCGTCCACCTCAAGGGTCATATCGCCGACTCGGCGCGGCGAACAAGCACGTTAATGTGTCGTGAACCACGCGCAGAACGTTCTGTCGTGGTTCTTGCCTCGGGGGCGAGGAACCTCGCTGCCATAGCGTGCGCCAGCGAAGGTCACGGCCGCTTATAATTGTCACGATATGACTTGAATCAGCTAGCTAAGATCCTTATGAGCAAAGTATGCACATTTTCTTGTGCCCCCGCCCGGCTGGCTAATGCGGTACGACAGTGCTCCAATCTGATGCACGATATGCCCTGTCCCTACCCGGCAGCTGCGCTAAGGTCGAGTGCGTGCACCTGGCTTTGGGCGGTTTAAGGCGGCTCAGAGGAGCCCGCATTGGTCCCAAGAGCGTTTCATGGTCGAGGTCACCGAGGTGCTCTCCCCCTCAAAGGCGAGGTCATGTACATCGAGTCTCTCGTGCTCCAGAATTTCCGGTGCTTCGGGAACCAGCGGACTGTCATTTCCCTCGAGCCGGGACTGACTCCGTTCATCGGCGCAAACGGCGCCGGCAAGACCGCTGCCTGCCACGCTCTCCAGCGCTTGTTCGGGATCACCGTCGATGAGCGGACGGTCCGCGTCGATGACTTTCATGTCCCGGCGGGGGAGACTGAGGTACCGGAGTCGCGAACGCTGACCATCGAGGCTATCCTCGCGTTCCCCGAACTCGGAGATGCCGGTGATCAGGGCAAAGACGCTGTCCCGGAGTTCTTCCATCGGATGACAACCGATGACCAGGGCACGCTGAAGTGCCGTACCGTGCTCGAGGCGCGCTGGGAGGCCGACGGAACTGTCGACGGCGACCTGAGGTCGAGACTTTGGGTCGTCGACACGCTGGATGAGACATACGGCGAGGAGCACCGTACGTCCATGCCCGCCTCTGAGCGCGGCCGCATCCAGGTGGTCTACGTTCCGGCCTCCCGGGACGGCGCCCGGCAGCTCACCGCGTTCCTCCGCGGTCGGCTCTGGCGCGCGGCCCGGTGGTCGGATGAGCTCCGCGAGCTCGTCGCCAAGAGCGCTGCGCAGGTCAGCGGCAAGTTCCACGATGAGGCCGCCACCAGCACGGTCCGGAGGGCACTGTCGGAGCGGTGGGAGGAGCTCCACGGCGCGGGGACGCACTCTGTGCCGGAGTTCCAGCCGATCGCGGCGGATGTCGCCCAGCTGCTGCGCGATACCGAGCTGAGGTTCAAGCCGGACCACGGCGGCGAGGGGCGCCCGGCGCGGCTGCTCAGTGACGGGCAGCGGTCGCTCCTGCACCTGGCCCTCACGACGGCCGCGCTCGACATTGAGACCCAGGTGGCCGGCGGCAGCCTGGCAGGCAAGTTCGACATGACCTCGGCGCACCTGCCGGCACTGACAGTGCTGGCCATCGAGGAACCCGAGAACAGCCTGGCCCCGTTCTACCTGTCCCGCATCATCAGCCAGGTCCTTAAGGTGTCCGGCGGCCCACGGGCCCAGGCTGTCCTGGTCAGCCACTGCGCCAGTGTCCTGAGCCGTATCGACCCGGCGAGCATCCGCCACTTCCGGCTCGACACCGACGCGGGCACCGCAGCCGTCCGGCCGATCACCCTGCCGGACAACGCCTCTGAGGCCGGTAAGTACGTCCGCGAAGCGGTCCGCGCGCACCCTGAGCTGTACTTCGCCCAGTTCGTCGTGCTCGGCGAGGGTGACACCGAGGAACTGGTCATTCCCGCCATCGCGCAGGCCAGGGGCATCGACCTCGACCCGTCCTTCGTCGCGATGGTCCCGCTCGGGGGCCGGCATACCAATCACTTCTGGAAGCTACTCACCGATCTGCACATCCCCTTCGCGACCCTGCTCGACCTCGACTACGGCCGCGCCGACGCCGGCCCGGCCCGGCTCCGCATCGCGTGCCAGCGGCTGACCGACAACAAGGTCGACGTCCTCGCCGATCTGGACGGATTCACCACGGCCGCCGAGCTCACCGACACGATGACCGCAGAGCAGATGCTCACCGTCATGAAGCACTTGCGACAGTTCGGCGTTTTCTTCTCCCACCCGCTGGATCTGGACATGGCCATGCTGGACAGCTTCTGGAAGGCCTACACCGAACTCGATGAGGGAGAGCGCGGTCCGCACGATAGCGATGCGACCAAGGCCGTGCTCGGCAGCGACGGCAGCCCGGGTGACTGCTGGGCGCCCGCCGACGAGGGCCAGCACGACAGGCAGCAGGAACGGCTGCGCTGGTACCGGTACCTGTTCCTGGGCAGGTCGAAGCCGAGCACGCACCTGCGCGCGCTGACCAGGCTTACCCCTTCAGAGCTCCGGGACGGGCCGGAACCGGTATGCGCGCTGAGCGATTACATCAAGACGAAGCTGGGACTGTGACCGGTAGCACCAGCCTCACGCCGGAAGCCGCCGCAGGAAGTGCAGACGCCGCAGCGGGATGGGAGCCGACTGGCATTGCCCAGCTTGAGCCAGCCGCCTGGGAGGCGCTTCGCGACGACGGCTGCACCGCCGTCGTCGCCGGGCCCGGCGCCGGCAAGACCGAGTTCCTTGCCCAGCGGGCCGCATTCCTGCTGCAGACCGGACTGTGCCCCGCCCCGCGCCGCATCCTTGCCATCTCCTTCAAGCGCGACTCCGCCGCCAACCTCGCCCGCCGGGTAGCCGCCCGTATCCCCGAGCACGCCGGGCGATTCGTATCCCTCACCTTCGACGCGTTCACCAAGGGCCTCGTCGACCGGTTTCAGTCCGCCCTGCCACAAGCATGGGCGCTGAACGGCCCTTACGAGATCAAGTTCTGGACACAGCGGGACCAGCAGGAATTCGTCACAGGGCTGGCCCTGAACGCATCCGGGAAACTCCAGCTCGACCTCTACGGGCTGCCAGGTGCGAAGTTCCTGACCGACGTAGTCGGAGACCGGGCCCTGTCCACCGACCCGCCCCGCACGGCGAGCACGGCAGCCGAGCTCGCGGCCCTGGCCTGGTGGCGTGCGCACTACCTGCGCCCCGGCACCCAGCACGTCGATTTCGTCATGCTCAACCGCCTGGCCGAGCTGCTCGCACGCTGCCGGCCGCAGCTGGGGCGCGCCCTGCGCATCACCTACCCGTACGTGTTCGTCGACGAGTTCCAGGACACCACCGGCGCACAGCTGTCGTTCCTCGCCTCTGTCTTCAGCGGCGCCACCATCACGGCTGTCGGCGACCGGAAGCAGCGCATCATGGGCTTCGCCGGCGCCCTGCCTGACGCCCTGCACCGCTATGCCGTCAGCTTCGCTGCCACCGAATACCAGCTGACCTGGAACTTCCGGTCATCGGACGGCCTTGTTCTTCTGCAGCACGTCATTGCCAGCCGCCTTGACCCTGAGGTGACGCAGGTGGTGTCCAAGGCGGCACCCGAAGCCGGCCACATCCCGGCCAGCATGTGGACCTTCGACAGCGCTGTCCGCGAAGCGGAATACATCGCCGAACGGATCGCCCGGGATATCACCGGCTCAGGCCGAAAGCCAGCCGACTTCGCCCTAGTTGCCCGGCAGAAAGTCGCCGGCTACGAGCAGCGCCTAGCCGCCGCGCTGGCCAGCCGCGGCATCAGCTTGCGTAACGACGATGTCCTCTATGGGCAGCTGCGGCTGCAGGACATGCTCAAGCATGAGGCAGCTCGCCTGATCCTGGGCGTGCTGAGGCTGGCAGCCGAGTCCGACGGCCTCGCGGATGTATGGCTTGAGGTCAAGGCGACGCTGGCCCACGTCGATGGCACCATCGATGACGATGACGCGGCCCGCCGCCTCGGCGACGACCTTTCCTGCCTCATCCGCGACCTGCGCGCATGGCTTGAAGCGGTTCCCGTCCGCCAGGCGGACCCGGGCGAGGTCGTCGATCGCGCCGTCGACGCCGTCGGCCGGGACCAGCTCGCCGGCTACGTGAGATCCAGCTATCCGGGCGACGACATCAGCCTCATCCTCCGCTCGCTGGCCGAGCGGCTGCGGCACGTCATGCCCCGCACGCATAACTGGGCACAGGCCCTAGTCGACGTCGAAGCCGCCGACGCCGTGACGCTCATGACCATCCACCGCAGCAAGGGACTTGAATACCACACGGTCTTCTTCCTCGGGCTGGACGACGCCCAGTGGTGGGCCTACCAGCGCGACGCAGAGGAGGCGACCTCAGCCTTCTTCGTCGGCCTATCCCGCGCAGCGCACAGGTTGGTATTCACCAGCACAAGCCCGGCGGCCCGGTCAGGAAAGATCGCCAACCTATATCAGATGCTCGACGAGGCGGGCGTCCGCGAAACCCACGTGGAATGACCAGTCCTAAGTCGACAGTTATGATTGCCCTCATTCCGAAGTGTCCGGCGAATGGGAAAGGTCAACCGCAGTCACGTCGGTACCGTGCTGCGTCGCTTCCAGGCGGCTATGAGACGGTGGCGCTACGATCCGTCGACGCTGAAGAACCCGGTTCGGTGGGTGATCAACTCCGAACGGGAAGTCCAGGACATCGTATGGGTACTCCTGCGGACGGTTTTCCCGGATGTCGTTGATGAAGAGCCGCTAAGAAAGGTTGGCCACAGCTCGTACAAGTCAGATTTCGGCATCCCCAGCCTCGGCGTGCTGGTCGAGATCAAATACGCACGCTCTGCGTCCGACTTCAGGAGAATCGAGAAGGAGGTCTTCGAGGACTCCGTCGCATACCAGAAAGACAGAGGGACCTACAAAGAGATCGTCGTATTGATCTACGATGCCTCAGTGTCCACCCAAGAGCACGACATCACCGCCTCTGCACTCCTGGGCATCGAGCACATCTCCGATGTCGTCATCGTCTCTCGGCCTAGCCAGCTTCCCGCTCCAGGCGCAGCGGAGAAGGTTACTCCAAAGCGTCGGGTGAACATACGGGCGCCCACACAGGACGCTGCTTCTGACTTCAGGTCGGCATAATTCTGAAATCGGCATAATGCTTCTTATGCCGATATCGGCATAAGAAGTGAACTGGTGTGTATCGGCCGGCATATCACACGTCATCACACCTTATCCCGCCGCGCGTCGCGTAGCCGAGGTACTGTGACCCCGGCGCCGAAGTCCTCGACAGGCGGCCATGGCATTCCACGGCTGCCTGCGGCGGGCGCTGCGGCGCCGACTCGCAACTACTGGATGCAAACTCATCGAGGCTCTGAAAATGTCGTCAGGCCGGCATATCCTTCCGACAGCCGCCACTGACTCGCCGCCCGTACCGGACGGCAACCAGCCTCGGTGAAAGGGGAACTCGATCCGATGGAACCTGGTACCGCGCCCATGACTGTACCGGCGGAGGGGCCGGGAGACTCTGTCGGCAGGGTGCAGGGTCTGCGGGATTCGACCCCGCTGCTGTGGCATGTCGCCGTGCAGGATGGCGCCTATTTGCAGCTCGACGATGTCGTTGTCACGGTCCGCGAGGTGCCCGGCCGAGGGCTGGTCACGACCTCCGGGATTATCACCGAGGTCTGCGCCCGGCACGAGGGCGCCAGTTTCGGTAGCGACGTCTTCCTCATATCCGACGGTGTCTTGCCGGCCGCGGTTCAGGAGGTCGCCGAGGTCACGACGACCCGGGTCGAGCCGGAGGTCTACGTCCCGCCGCGGCCTGGCGAGGCCGTGCGCCGGGCCACTGGTGACGAACGCGCCCAGGCGCTGTACTTCGACCGGATGGAGCGCAAGGTTCCGGTCGGCGCTGGCCGGGACGGCGAGACCATCTACGTCAACATGGATTTCGTGGACGGCACCCGCGGTGCGCACATTTCTATCTCCGGCATCTCGGGGGTCGCGACGAAGACGTCGTTCGCGCTGTTTCTGCTGCACGCTATGTTCTGCGGGGACGCGCTGCGCAATGCGCACAATGCGAAAGCACTTATTTTCTCGGTCAAGGGCGAGGACTTGTTGTTTCTCGACCAGCCCAACCGGCGTTTGACCGGCCCGGACGGGGACGCGCTGCGGGGCGACTACGCCCGTCTCGGCCTTCCGGCTGAACCCTTCAGGTCCACGGCGTTCTACGCCCCGGCAACCCCAGGAGACCGGACGGGGCGGCCCCACGTTTCTGGCAGGACCAGCGGCGTCACCGCGTTCTGGTGGACCCTGCAGGAGTTCTGCGCCCGGCAGCTGCTGCCGTACGTGTTCGCCGACGCCGAAGATGACCGGCAGCAGTACACCATGGTCGTCAATAACGTCACCAGCCGCCTGGCACGGGAAGCCCAGCCGGCCGGGGAGGACGGCGCGGTCCTCATCGACGGGGTCATCTGCCGCACCTACGGCGACTTTGTCGACAAGATCACCGAGCTGGTCACCGACGACGACACGATGACCCACTGGGCCGGCAACGCGATCGGCGCCGGCACGATCAACGCGTTCCTGCGGCGGCTGCGGTCTAGCCAGCGGGCGCTGACCGCTCTGATCCGCGGCGACCTGCCCGATCCGTCCGGGACCAGCGGCCCGGCGGGCGCGGTCCGCGGCCGTGAGATCACCACCGATGGTCAGCAGGTCACCGTGATCGACTTGCACAACCTGTCTGAACGGGCTCAGCGGTTCGTCGTCGGTGTCGTCCTGGCCGCCGAAACCGCCCGTAAGGAGGCTGCCGGGCCCGGCAGCCTGCTGTTCACGATGATCGACGAATTGAACAAGTACGCCCCGCGCGAGGGCGCCAGCCCGATCAAGGACGTTCTGCTCGACATCGCCGAGCGCGGCCGCTCACTCGGGATCATCCTTATCGGGGCGCAGCAGACGGCGAGCGAGGTCGAGCGGCGCATCATCGCCAACTCCTCCATCCGGGTCGTGGGGCGCCTCGACGCTGCCGAGGCGTCCCGGCCCGAATACGGGTTCCTCCCGGCCGGGCAGCGGCAGCGTGCCACCATCGCCAAACCCGGCACCATGTTCATCTCCCAGCCCGAGATCCCGGTCCCGCTCGCGGTCGACTTCCCGTTCCCGGCGTGGGCAACCCGCGAAGGCGAAGCCGACCTCGCCGCGTCTGCTGCAGGCGGGGCAGCCGCGTCGAACGGAGCCGCGACGCCGCCGGGGCGGATGCTGTCGCGAGTCCCGTTCGCCACCGACGACGACCCGCCCCCGTACTGACCGGCCTGCCACGCCAGCGTCAACGGCGTGTACGGGCTCCCTTGTTGAGCACCACTTGAAGCACGAGCAGCCGCCGACCCCGGGAGGGTCATTGTGAAGTTCCTGCACACCTCCGACTGGCACGTCGGCAAGACCATTCAAGGCCGCAGCCGCATCGGCGAGCAGGAAGCCGTCCTGACCGAGATCGTCGGCATCGCCGAGCAGCATCAGGTCGACGCCGTACTGATCGCCGGTGACCTGTACGACACCTCGGCGCCCAGCGCCGATGCGCAACGGATCCTTATTAAGACGCTGCTCGCCCTCGCCGGCACAGGCGCACAGGTGATCGCTATGGCCGGCAACCACGACTCACCTGGCATGCTCGACGCGTACCGGCCGCTCGCCGGGCACGCCGGCATTACGCTGCTTG
>OBLU010000979.1_pt1 | contig 26619 bp, 19 predicted proteins | sample 1518681 | NCBI WGS metagenome assembly OBLU01 (sample SAMEA3539304, study PRJEB22396) | soil metagenome | biome: tundra; feature: field; material: soil | place: USA | collected 2010-05 | depth 0.15 m
GTCTCGCTGTCCCTGCTCAAAAATCTATTCGGTCTCGGAATCTGTTTGCCGGCAACGCAGCCCGGCCCGGCCCGGTTTTTCTGCCCGGGCCGGGCCGCATCGCTACTCACTCGCTCAGGCGATTCTCCCGATCGGATTACCGGCTGCTGGCGGGAGGCGTATTGGACGATGGACGTGGCACCGGGCCGCCCAACCCGCTGGGCGCGCCCATGCCGGTGGTCGTCCGCGCCGGCTGGTAGGGCTCGAAGTTTTGCGCCTGCTCGAGCTGATCCTTGGTCGCAGAGATCTTCAGCTTGTCGGAAGTGTCGTTCTGGCCCTTCACGACATCGAAGGCGGAGGGCGCGATGGCCACATGCTTGGACCCGAGGCCAAGGAAACCGCCCACGCTTACAATGATCGCGTCGACCTTCCCGCTCTTGTCGAACAGGATGTCGGAGACGTCGCCGATCTTCTGATTATCGGCACCCAACACATCGGTGCCCTTGAACTTGGACGCCAACCACTGATCCGGCTTTTGCGACGCCACGAAGTTCGGCGCAGTTGCCGGAGCGGGCGTGTTCAAGCTGCTCGCGGGAGCGGGCTGCGACATGCTCGGCTGTTTGGTCTGGTCGGTCGCGGACGGCGGCGACGACGGGGCCTGCGCCAAGGCGGCCGAGAACATCAGGCCACTCAGCGCCGTACTGATCATGAGCTTTTTCATCATAGAGAACCTCCTCTGGTGGTGGGTAGATGATTGGGGTTCCTCGCGGACGACCGAAATCGTCCCTCTTGAAGAGAACGCGCGGGGAGGGCGTGCGTTCCGCGCCATTTCGGGCTTAAAAGTGTTGTGTTTTTAAAGGGACAGCCCGTAGCTCGCGCAGAAGGGGGCGCGGTATCGGCCGGGCGCCGCGCTTGTAGCCGGCAAGCCAGTTGATCCAGAAACCCGCCGCATTTACGGAGAGAATGTTAGCGCGATCATTACGCAAAGAGCAGAAGGCTACGACAATGGCATTCGCGCCTACCACTCTGCACTCGGCGCCATCACCCGGATCGCCAGTCCGTGCCGTTTCGCATTCCCCGTCCGCGGATCCTCAAGCTCCTCCAATACCTCGTCCAAATCCTCCATGGCGCCTCTCCTCCGACTTCGGCGCCACCTCGTAGAATCCTTCCAACCCCTCCCGTGCAACTGGTTTTTTCAAATGCGATTCCCCTGGGGGCGATGAGTTAAATACCTTACAAATATCAACCCATTAGCCGACGATTGGGCGGACACTGCGTCCGCTGCATTCGTCAGACGAGGCGTTGATAAGGTCACCCCCCATTGCCACGCATGGTTCGCCCGCGCCCATGCCGCCTCAATCGATAAACGTCAGGGGCCGTGCCACCATCTCCAGCGGCTTGCGCTCGGCGGCGACGCCCCAGCGCCAGGCCACCAGCCCGCCCAAGATCATCAGCACGGCGCCCAGGAGATAGCCGCCGAACACGCTGGCGCGCGAGCCGGTGTCGATCAGCACGCCGAACAGCCAGGGGCCGACGATGCCGCCGAGGCCGGTGCCGACCGCGTAGAAGAACGCGATCGCCAGCGCGCGGATTTCGAGCGGGAAGGTTTCGCTCACGGTGAGATAGGCCGAACTCGCCGCAGCCGAAGCGAAGAAGAAGATCGCCATCCAGCACAGCGTCTGCGTCTCCGCCGTGATCAGGTCGCGCACGAACAGCCAGCCGGTGGCGGCGAGCAGCACGCCGGAGACGATATAGGTGAAGGCGATCATCGGGCGCCGTCCGCGCGTATCGAACAACCGGCCGATCATCACCGGACCGAGGAAATTTCCGACCGCGAACGGCAACAGATACCAGCCGACGTGATCGGACGGCACGCCATAGAAGTCGGTGAGGATGAGCGCATAGGTGAAGAAGATGGCGTTGTAGAAGAAAGCCTGCGCGGCCATCAGGCTCAAGCCCACGAAGGTGCGCTGGCGGTGGCGCTGGAACAGCGTCTGTGCAACCTCCCTGAGCGGGGTCGAGCGGCGCGCGCGCAGGCGCACGCGCGGCAGGTTGTCCGTCGGCGGCACGCTATCGAAGCGCGCTTCGATCCCGGCCATCACGCGCTGGGCTTCTTCGGCGCGGCCGTGCGTCATCAGCCAGCGCGGGCTTTCCGGAATCCACAGCCGCATGAAGAATATGATGAGGGCCAAGGCCGCACCGATCAGGAAGGCGAGCCGCCAGCCGTATTCCGGATCGATCAGCGCCGGATCGAGCACCACCAGCGAGCCGAGCGCGCCCATGGCCGCGCCGATCCAGAAGCTGCCGTTGATGACGAGATCGGTCCAGCCGCGCACACGCGCCGGGATCAGCTCCTGGATGGTGGAATTGATCGCGGCATATTCGCCGCCGATGCCGGCGCCGGTGATGAAGCGAAACAGCGCGAAGCTGAAGATATCCCAGGAGGCGGCGGTGGCCGCGGTGGCGGTGAGATAGACCGTCAGCGTGATGAAGAACAGCGTCTTGCGGCCGAGCCGGTCGGTGAGCCAGCCGAAGAAGAGCGCGCCGAGCACCGCGCCGGCCAGATAGGCGCTGCTGGCGAGCCCGATGTCGGTGTTGGAGAAGCGCAGGGCGGGACTGTCCTTCAGCGCGCCCGCCAGGCTGCCGGCGAGCGTCACCTCCAGCCCGTCCAGGATCCAGGTGATGCCGAGCGCCGCCACCACCAGCGTGTGGAAGCGGCCCCAGGGCAGGCGGTCGAGCCGCGCCGGGATGTCGGTGTCGACGATGCTGGTGTCGGCCGCCATGCGCCCTCGCCGTTCGGTGCCCCGGCCAGACTAACGTCTTGATGCGACTCGTGTTCGGCATAGGGTTAATGTCTGAGTCTGGCACATAGATGGGGTAATCGGCCGGCCAGCTTGTGGATAGCTGAAGATTTTGGGTGCTGCGCTTCAGGCTGATGGTGAAAACGAGGTCCGTGGTAACGGCCTCAAGCATCAGAAGGAGAAGCGCAGCATGGACCATTTTGCTGGACTAGACGTGTCGGTCAAGGAGACGAGCGTCTGCATTGTGGATGATACGGGCAGGACCGTGCGGGAAGTAAAGGCGGCGAGCGAACCCGAGGCGCTGCTGTCGGTGCTGACGAGCCTCGGCTACCACTTCAAGCGAATTGGATTGGAAGCCGGGCCGCTGTCGCAATGGCTTTTCAGTGCTCTTGCCGAAGCCTGTGTGTACCGAAAACCTCATCCGGCGATGATTTCGGTTTTGGCCCGGTAAAATTCCCTTTTGCAACGGGCCTCGATTAGTCAATTCCTTTTTGCGTCATCCGGTCGCCGGTTCTCGCTTCTGTCCGGGGTCGGCGCAAGGCCGCCACCTGATGGGGTCTGAGGAGGAACGGGTCGGGCAATCTGTTTACGCGTGGTCGTGAGGCCACGGGGAATTTTGCGGTCTGACCCGATCCATCGTCCCGGCGAGGGGACTTCGCTTCGCGAAGGCTGGTATCGTGACCCGCCCGAAACCTGTTGAACTCTGAACTCTCCTTTGTCAGGCTGCCGCGGCGGCAGAATTGAACGGTTTTCCGTCGACCAGCATGCGGTGCATGATCACGGCAAGCTTGCGGGCGAGCGCCACTTTCGCCTTCTTCATGCCGGCGCGCTTGGCGAGCCGCATGGCCCAGCTCTTGAGGGCCGAGCAGCCCTTGACCGGTCGTGTCAGGATGATGTGGCCGGCCTCGTAGAGCGCCGTTCGCACACCCTCGTCGCCAATTTTGCTGATCCTGCCGGTGATATCCGAGAGTGTCCGCTTAATTGTGTATGAGCGATCCATGGCGGTTGAGCATCAGCGGATTGTATTTGGTAAGCGATCGGAGAAGAAGATAGCGAACTGAGCGTAGGCCGCGCGCCATTCAATTGCGGGCTTCCAGTGAACGCCAATATTTCTGAGCGCGAGGTAGAGTAATTTCATTGCCGCCTCGTCTGACGGGGAATGCACTCCTGGTCTTGATGATCTTGCGCAAGCCCCGTGGCGCTCACCGTCAAAACCGGCGTCGCCATGGCGCGCTGCATCCCATTCCGGTCAAAAGACATGGCCGCCGAGCCTAGTCGCTGTTCGCTCTCGGTCTTCACACGCTCCGCAAAATCTTCGTCGTCGCAAACCCTGTTCAAATAATCGTCTTCCTCGAACAACTCCTTTCTTCAAAATTACCCGTCAAACCCTCGCGTTCTTTGGCCTTTCAATAGCGAGTCGAGTACTATGGCGCGCTTCATTCATTTCGGCTAAACGGGTGAGGGACCCAAGGCGGGCGCGGATGGCGAGGCCGGCCGCCATATGGCTTTAGTGTCCAGATTTAACTCACGAACCCCTACTTGGTTCTCGCCCGGCGCTCGGAACCAAACCGCCGACTATCAGGTTTTAAGATCGAGCAAGGGGGCAAGAGGGAAAACAACGCATGACCGACAAAGAGCGACGTATTCGTGAAGTTGCCCATCAAATTTGGGAAGACGAGGGACGTCCCGCCGATCAGGCGGAACGACATTGGGAGATGGCGCAAAGAATCGTGGAGGCCACGGGTCCGGAAGACTCGGAGCCGACGCCGGTCCCCGGGGCGGATCCCGAAGGGGCCGCGAGCACAAGCGGGGAAGGGGCCACGACCACCAATGGGACGGATCAGGCTGTGTCGACTGGTCCCGAACCCGCTCGTCCCGAACCCGCTCGTCCCGAGGGCGCGAAGCGAGAGCCGCGGGCAAAGTCGAAGCCCCCCAAGTGAACACGCTGTGACCATCACAGCGTCATCGACGTTAGTCAATTCAGCATGATGTGTCTGTGCCATCATTCGGGCCGAAGATGCGCAGCCAGCGCTGCGATCATCTCGGCGCCGACGTGAGGCCGAATTGGAATGAGCTGCGTGCCTTGACGGCGAAATCCGCAACGGTGCGGGCGGTCTCGTCTGTGTTGGGTGGCTTACTGCCTCACCCTTAACGTTGCTTGGTCAGGTTACTCAGGTGCTCATTCCGGCGAGAATACTATCATTGCGGACTTGTCTTGATCGAACTGGTTCATCAGCCGCGAATTGGATCAACCCTGCACGTTAGGGAGCGGGGAATTGGAGGAGACGATGAGCACCCTCGCCATCAAGGGAAATGGGTTTCAGTCGAAGTTGCTCTGGGCCGCAGTGATTGCGCTCGGAGTCGTTTCGTTCGCGATTGTCGCACTCAGCCGCGATGAGCCGGTCAACGCCGCGTGGCTCGTCATCGCGGCGGTGTGCAACTACTTCGTCGCCTACCGCTTCTATGCGCTGTTCGTCGCTAACAAGCTGCTAGGAGTCGATCCGGGGCGACAGACGCCGGCCTATCGCCACAACGACGGGCTCGATTAACGTTCCGACCAATCGGCACGTGCTGTTCGGGCAAATCGACCGTGGCGATCGTCCCGCGGCCGTAGGATTCGAGCTGGACGAGCGGGGTAATGCCGGGGGCGAGCTTCCTCACCTTTCCGCTGGAGCCGAACCAGACGACGCCGAACTTCCTGACGGCGGTAAGCAGTCCGGCCGCAAGGCCCCCGACCATAGAACCACCGGGCGTTGTCCGCGCCACCCGATTGGATACGACGATGTCCAAGTCCAACTCCCCCGCGCCAACTCGAAAAAATGTTGAGAGCAGTCGCGACACAGAAATAACGATTTTTCGTCGCAATAGTTCCCGCGACCGTCGTTTGGAACTCTGGCAGACGCGTGCGACGCAGATGCCGGATCAGAGCCGGCGCAGGACGCTGACTGGAATATTCCGAAAGAGGATCGCGAGATTCAACTCGCCCGTGCGCAGCCCGGAATTTGTGCCGAGCACGTCCTCATAGGTCGCCTTCGGCGCTTGCTGAATGAAGGCGTCGAATTCGGCAGGCCATCGCCGCCCGTCACGCGTCAGCGGAGCAAAATGCCGGCCGATTGCCCCAAAAAGTTGCTGCCGCTTCCACGTCCGCGTGAATGCGATCACATGGCCGGCGTGCCGGCCGGTGACCGGCAGCGGTTCATAAGTTCCACGGCTGAAAAGGTCGGAAAATTCGTGCCGCAGCGGTAACAGGCTCCGCATCAAGGCGAGCTTGATACGCCCATCGCGCCAATGACTAGTGAGATTGGGCCAATCCGGCGGGCCGGATGCCAATTCCCGCTGGCGCGTGGCGAAATCGACCGCGCGCCGGTTGTCAGGATCGACCAGGGCCAGATCCCAGAACTCGGTTCCCTGGTAGAAATCCGGCACGCCGGGCAGAAGCGCCTTCAGCGCAAGCTGCGAAAGGCCGTTGAGAGCTCCCAGCAGCGCCGTCCGCGCGGCGAATTCGCCGAAGGAAGCCAGAAATTCGGCCGAGATTCTCGCATCGAGCAGATTACCAACGAAGTCATGGAGGGCCGCTTCGTAGGCTACATTTGGGTTGGTCCAGCTTGTCTCCTGTTTGGCCTCGCGTGCGGCTTTGAGCGCGTAGCCTCGCATCCGCTCGACGAAATCTTTGTCGATCAACTCCGGCCAAGCTCCGATCAGCGCTTGATAGAGCATGTATTCATGCGCCTTCGAGGGTTGCCGCTGGCCGTCCAAATGTTGAATGAGCGGCGCGTTCTGCCGCTGCCAGGCTTGCACCGCGGCGCCCCATTCCTCGGCGAGTTCCGAGAGCGACAGAATGCGCGCACGCGCGTCCTCGCCGCGCTTGGTGTCATGGGTGGCGGTGGCGGTGAGGCCGTAGGGCACCGTTTCCGCCCGCTGGTGCTGGCGACGATGGAAGTCCGCAAGCGAAAGCTCGCGCGCGGCCGGATTGCCGCCCACTTCGTTGAACGCGAGCAGACGGTGGTAACGATAGAAGGTCGTATCCTCCAGTGCCTTGGCCATCAGCGGGCCGGTGAACTGCTGGAGCTTGAGCGCGAAATTGCGCACGCGCGGCGCGCTGTAACCAGGGTTCGCGGCCAGATCGAGTGTGATGGCGTCACGGAGAAAGTCGAAGATCGCGGGGTCGGGTCCCTGCCAGCGCGCGCGGGCGCGCGCGACCGCATCCTCGATGGTCCTGTGGTCTTCCGCGGACGCTCCGCCGGCGGTCACATAGGTGCGATAGACCGGAAATTCGAGGACGTAGAGCTGCAAGGCCGCGCGCAAGCGGCCGATGGTGAAATCACGCGTGCTGAAATGTCCGGCGGCGATCCGTGCCAATGCCTGGCTGAGCACGGTGAACTCGCTTGCCAGCATGGTGTCGATGACGCGCAGCTTGGCGGCTTCCAGCATCGCGGGAAAATCCGCGCTCTCCCCGGTCAACCCCCGCCACGTGCGTTCGAGCGGATCGAGCCCCTTGCCATCGACCAGCATGCGCGAAATGACATTGAGCCATTCGTATCCGGTGGTGCCGGCAACGCCGGGCAAGCGCGGCATATCCTCGCCATCGGCGAGGATTTTCTCGACCAGCACATAGAGCGGACCGTTTCGCCCTTCCTGTCCGCGCACCTTGCGGATCAGCTGCCGCAGCCGGCTGGTGTATTGCGCCGGATCGCGCAGCCCGTCGATGTGGTCGAGCCGCAGGCCTTGCAGCTGGCCCGCGGCGATCATGCGCGCGACCAGCGAATGGATAGCACGGAAGGTGGCGAGGTGCTCGACGCGCAAGCCAGCGAGGTCATTGATGTCGAAAAATCGCCGGTAGTTCACCGCCGAGAATGCGACGCGCCAATACGCCAGTCGGTAGTGCTGGCGTTCGAGCAGACGATGCAAGGCCGCGGCTTTGGGCTCTGTGTCGCTGCGATAGTCGACAAGCCCGCGCTCGACGACTTCGGCAGCCCCCTCGATCTGCGACAGACGCCTTTTGAGTTCGGGGGCCTCGCGATAGGACGGGGTGCGCGGATCACGATAATGCTCGGCCAGCTCGAGGAGCTTTTGGCCGGCGGGCTCTTGTGTGGCGCCGGCGGCCGCGACCAGCGTTCGCAGCATCTCGCCGTAGCGCTGCGGATTGATCGGCAGCTTGTGATCGAAATACCAAGCTGCGAAGCTGCCGGATGCTTCGTCATATTTGAGGACGATCTCGCCGCTCTGCAGCACGTCGCCATAGGGGCGGTCCAGGATCGGCAACAGCACGCCGGGATGACGGCGGTGCGGAAGCGCATCCCAGTCGATGTCGAACGAAACCGCATAGGGCGACTTCTGACCCCATTCCAGCACGTCGAGCCACCAGGCATTGTCGGCATGGCCGACGCCCATATGATTGGGAACAAAATCGAGGATCAATCCAAGGTCGCAGCGCTTGAGCGCGTCGCTCAGGCGGGCGAAGCCTTCCTCGCCGCCGAGCTCGGGATTGAGCCGTTCGTGGTCGACGATGTCGTAGCCATGCGTGCTGCCCGGCCGCGCCTTCAGGAATGGCGAGGCATAAAGGTGCGTGATGCCGAGCTGCTTGAGATAAGGCGCGAGCGCGGCGGCGTCGTCGAAGCCGAAATCCTTGGTGAGCTGCAAACGGTAGGTCGCGAGCGGTACAGCCGGAGCCATCACGAGCCTCCGATCGCGGCGTAAACCGACCAGGGCGGCAACTTGCGCGGCGGGCTTGTGCCCCAGATCGGATCGCCCCAGGCCAAGGTCTGTAGCCTCGGATTTGCAGCATCCGAGAGGTTTGCCAACAAGAGTAAACTCTTCTCGCCGGCATGCCAGCGCGCGCTCAAAACTCCGTTATCAAAGCTCACGCTGCCTTCGCTCGTCATCGCCGGCAGCAAAGGCACGATCCATCGCCTTCGCGCGGCCAGGAGCGTGCGCGTGAGCGCGAGGCGCGCGGCATGCGCAGGCTTGCCACGCGCCTCCCAATCGAGCACGGCGGCGGCGCGGGTCTCGGCCGCAAGCGGATCGGGAATATCGGAGCCGTGCTTGGCATAAGCGTCGGCGAATTCCGCCTTGCGGCCTTTGCGCACGGCCTCGGCACGCTCGCCGCTTAAGTCGCAAAAGAATGGAAACGGCTCGGTCGCTCCCCATTCCTCGCCCATAAACAACAGGGGCGGGGAGGGCTGCAGCAGAAGAATGGCCAGCGCGGCTTCGAGCGCAGTCGGCGATGCCAGCACTGACAGCCGCTCGCCCTTGGGCCGGTTGCCGATCTGGTCGTGGTTCTGCAGAAAGTTCACAAAACTTGCGCGGGGCAGATGTTGGCTCGGTTCGCCGCGCGTTTGCCCTTTGCGGTGCGGCGAGGGCTCGCCCTGATACGCGAAGCCCTGCGACAGCGTTCGCGCGATATGGTGCGCGGCATTGCCGTAGTCGCGATAGTAGCCGGCGCTCTCAGCCGTCAAGAACACATGCCAGGCATGGTGATAGTCGTCGTTCCACTGGGCGCGGTAACGGCCGGCCGGCGGGTCTTGCGCGGGCGCGAGCAGGCTCGACCGGTTGTCGTCGTTCTCCAGAACGAGATGGATATGACGGCCGCTTTCGGCCGCCAGCGCGCCGACGGCCGTGCTCAAGTCGGTAAGAATGCTGGGCTCGCCGGGCGTGACGATGGTATGCACGGCATCGAGCCGCAGACCGTCAAAGCGATAGTCCCGCAACCAATGCAGCGCATTTTCGATCGCATAGGCGCGCACCTCTGGCACGCGATAATCGATGGCGCCGCCCCACGGCGTCTGCGCGGAAGAAAAGAACGCGGGCGCAATGCGGCCGAGATAATTTCCTTCCGGACCGAAGTGGTTATAGACGACGTCGAGAAACACCATCAGCCCGCGGGAATGCGCGGCATCGATGAGCGCCTTGAGGTCCTGCGGCCGCCCGTAGCTGCTGTCCAGCGCGAACGGAAGAACGCCGTCGTAGCCCCAGTTCCAGCGCCCGGGAAAATCCGACAGTGGCATCAATTCCAGCGCGGTGATACCGGTCTCGGCGATATGGTCCAGCCGCTCGACGATGGCGCGGAACGTTCCGCCGGACGTAAAGGTGCCGACATGCACCTCGAGGAACACGGCCTGCGCCCAGGGCAGGCCCTTCCAGTCTTGGCATTGCCAGGCAAAGCGATGGTCGATCACCTCACTCGGTCCGTGCACGTCGTCGGGCTGGAAATGCGATGCCGGATCGGGGATTTCGATCTCGCCGTCGATCTTGAAGCGGTAGCGCGTGCCCGGGCCGGCGTCCTTCACATGCGCCTTGAACCATCCGTCGCGTTTCGACATCGCGATAGGCGTGTCGAGAACGACGCTGACCTCGCTCGCAGCCGGCGCCCAGAGGCGAAAGGTGACGCCTCGATCGGAGACCAGCGGACCAAAGCGGGTTTGAGCGCTCACGGCTTGCCTGCAAATGCCAAGACCGATTTTGCCTGCGCGCCCCAGTTGGCCCCGGGCGCAAGTGCCGGGGAGTTCGGTTGTCCGTTCGACGTGTCGAGGACGCACTGCCAGCGGCCGACGCCGGGCCATTCCGGAAAGGTAATGTCGACCGCCTCATCGGCGCCGTTGAGCACGACGAGCAGCGGCTCTCCGCCGTCCTCTGCGGCTGCAAGCACGTAAGACAGAAAGCGACCGTCCGGAAAATTCCAATCCTGCTCCGACATCTCCACGCCGCCCGGCGTGAGCCATTTCACGTCGTAGGAGCCGTCCGCCTTCTTGCCTTCCAGCCAGCGATGCGGCTTGAGCTGGGGGAAGCGTTGCCGCAGGCGGCTCAATTCGCCCACAAACTCGGTGAGATTGTCCTCGCTTGCGAGCTTTGACCAGTCGACCCAGCCGGTCTCATTATCCTGGCAATAGGCATTGTTGTTCCCGCCCTGGCTGTTGCCGACCTCGTCTCCAGCCAGCAGCAGCGGCACCCCCTGGGCGAGAAACAGGCAGGCGAGCTGGGTACGCCGCAGCTGGCGGCGCGTCGCGAGAATGGCCGGATCTTCGGTCGGCCCTTCCACGCCGAAATTGATGCTGGCGTTGTCGTCCGATCCGTCGCGGTTCTCCTCGCCATTCGCTTCGTTGTGCTTATGCTCGAAGCTCACGAGATCGGCCAATGTGAACCCGTCATGCACCGTGACGTGATTGATGCTGCTGCGGGGACCGCGGCCGTCGTGCTGAAACTGCGCCGCCGAGCCTGTCATGCAGTGGGCGAGATCACCGACGAGGTTGCCTTCGCCGCGCCAAAAGCGCCGCACGGTCTTACGGTAGACGTCGTTCCATTCCGACCAGCCTGTCGGAAAGCCGCCGACCTGATAGCCGCCGGCGCCGATGTCCCAAGGCTCGGCGATCAATTTGACACCGGCCAACACCGGATCCTGCCGGACGGCGGCAAAGAAAGGAGCGTTGCGGTCAAAGGCCGGGCCACGCCCGACCGTGCTGGCGAGATCAAAGCGAAATCCATCGACATGAAATGCTTCGACCCACAGCCGCAGCGAGTCCATGACCATCTGCAGGACCCGCGGATGCGCGAACTTGAGCGCATTTCCGCAGCCGGTGAAGTCGTCGTAGTAGCGGGGATTGTCGGCCTGCAGCCAATAATAGGACGCGTTGTCGATGCCGCGATAGCAGAGCGTGGGCCCCAGATGATTGCCCTCGGCGGTATGGTTGTAGACGACGTCGAGGATGACCTCGATGCCGGCGTCATGCAGGGCCGCCACGGTGGCGCGAAAATCATTGATTGTATTTTCGCCCGCATAACGCGACTCAGGCGTGAAGTAGCTGAGCGTGTTGTATCCCCAATAGTTCCGCAGCCCGCGATCGAGAAGGTAGCGGTCGTCGAGGAAGGCTTGAATTGGCAGCAGCTCGACCGCGGTGACGCCGAGCTTGCGCAAATGCGCGATCATGCCAAACTCGGACAGGCCACGGAATGTGCCACGCGCTTCCGCCGAGACATCCTCGCGCCGCTGCGTGAGGCCTTTGACGTGCGCCTCGTAGATGATGGTGTCTTCCCATGCGGCCGCCGGCTGGCGCTCATGTGCCCAGGTGTGGGCGACGTCCACCACTACCGATTTGAACATGTTGCGCGCATTGTCGCGCCGGTCGAAGGAGAGATCCTCCTGTTTGTGGCCGGTGCGGTAGCCGAAATGCGCATCGGTCCAGGTGAAATGGCCAGCCAGCCGCTTGCTGTATGGATCGATCAGGAGCTTGTTCGGATTGAACCGGTGGCCGGCCGCCGGCTCATAGGGGCCATGCACGCGATAGCCGTAAAGCTGGTTGGGCGTCACATGCGACAGATAGACGTGCCAGACGTCATCGGTGCGCTCCGGCACGGTGATGCGCTGGGTTTCACGCCGGCCTTCGCGGTCGAACAGGCACAATTCCACCTTGGTCGCGTTGGCCGAAAACAGGGCAAAGTTGGTCCCGCGTCCGTTCCAGGTCGCCCCGAGGGGATGCGGAGAGCCTGCTGAAATATGCCCGCTATTCGATTTCAGGAACGAGAAAGATGGCAGCAAGGGGTGGGACAACAAGATGAAGCTCCGGGCTGTCGCGTGTCACAACTGTGGAAACCGCTCCAGCGTTCCCGGCATTGCTTCCGCCGTAGTACGCTGCATCCGAATTCAACGCTTCGCGCCACTTCCCCGCGAACGGCACGCGCACCCGATAGTCGCGCAAGACCTGCGGCGTGAAATTCACGACGACAACGCAGCGCTCGGTCGGATTGCGTCCCTTGCGCAGCCAGGCATAGACGCTGTTGTCGGCGTCGTCGGCGATCAGCCATTCGAAGCCAGCGGCATCGCAATCGAGGGCGTGCAGCGCGGGCGTCGTGCGGTAGAGGCGGTTCAAATCGCGTATCAACCGCTGGATGCCAGCGTGCTCGGGCCGCTCCAGCAAGTGCCACGGCAGGCTGATGTCGTGATTCCACTCGCTATCCTGGCCGAATTCCGATCCCATGAACATGAGCTTTTTACCCGGGTGGGCGAACATGAATGCATAGTAGGCGCGCAGATTGGCAAAGCGCTGCCACTGATCGCCCGGCATGCGGCCGAGAATCGAGCGTTTGCCGTGCACGACTTCGTCGTGCGACAGCGGCAGAATAAAATTTTCCGAGAATGCGTACTGCAGTCCAAACAGGATCTTGCCGTGATGATGCCGCCGGTAGATCGGGTCCTTGGAAATGTAGTCCAGCGTGTCGTGCATCCAGCCCATGTTCCACTTGTAGCCAAAGCCGAGGCCGCCCCAGTCCACCGGACGTGATACCATCGGCCAAGCTGTCGATTCCTCGGCGGCGGTGGTCGCGTGCGCATACTGCCGGAACACCTCGGTGTTGACGCGGCGCAGGAAGGCGATCGCATCGATATTTTCGCGGCCTCCGTGCTTGTTCGGTATCCAGGCGTCCGCCGGCCGACTGTAGTCGAGATACAGCATCGACGCCACGGCATCGACCCGCAGGCCATCGACCCGGTATCGATCGAGCCAGAACAAGGCATTGGCCAGAAGGAAGTTTGTGACCTCAACGCGCCCGTAATTGTAGATGAGCGTGCCCCAGTCGAGGTGGCGGCCCTGCATCGGGTTCTCGTGCTCGTAGACAGCGGTGCCGTCGAATCGCGCAAGGCCGTGCGGATCGTCGGGGAAGTGACCGGGAACCCAGTCCAGCAACACGCCGAGACCGGCTTTGTGCAGGGCATTGACCAGCATCGCGAATTCTGCCGGCGTGCCGAAGCGGCTGGTCGGCGCAAACAAACCGGTCGGTTGGTAGCCCCATGATCCGTCGAAAGGATGCTCCGACACCGGCAGCAGTTCGACATGGGTGAAGCCCATGTCGACGGCATAGACCGGAAGCTGTTCGGCCAATTCGCGGTACGTCAGCCAGTATTGGCCGTGCTCACCTTTGCGTCGCCACGAACCGAGATGGACTTCGTAAATGGACATCGGTGCATCGAGTGCATTGACATTGTCGCCCGCCGGCGAGGAGCGCGGCAGCGCGGAGGCATCGAAGACAATCGATGCCGTGGCGGGCCGCATTTCCGCGCTAAATCCGACCGGGTCGGACTTGAGCGGCAGCAATTTGCCGGATCGGCTCAAGATTTCATATTTGTATTTGTCTCCGGCGCGCGCGCCCGGCACGAAGATTTCCCAATAGCCGTTGCCGCGCACCCGCATGACGTGGCGGCGGCTGTCCCAGACATTGAAGTCGCCGACGACGCTGACCCGTTGCGCATTGGGGGCCCATACGACGAAGGCAACTCCTGAAACGCCGTCCAGAACCAGGGGATGTGCGCCAAGCTTTTCGTAAAGGCGCAGATTATTGCCCTCGCCGAGCAGGTAGAGGTCGTATTCGGAGAGTACCGGCGGAAAACGATAGGGGTCTTCCAGCTCGACCTCATTGTCGCCGAACCGGGCGCGCAGCCGATAGCGTTTTGAATTATCCAGCGGTCCGGCGAACAGCCCGGCGGGGTCGACGCGCTCCAGCTCGTGTTCGCCATTGTCGCCGATGGCAACCACGCGGCTGGCGTCAGGCAGGAAGACGCGCACGACGGTTTCGTCGTTCTCGGTGTGGGGACCGAGATAGCGGAAGGGGTCGGCGTGACGGCCGGCAATGATCTCGCGCGCGGCGGGGGAAAGATAGCTCATTGGCTGTTCACCCCGCGCTGCTCCAGGATCCGCAAGGTCGCCTCGAGCGGGATATGCGACCAGGACGGCCTGTTGGTCAGTTCGTATTCGATTTCGTAAAGCGCCTTCTCCAGCAGAAAGAGGTCGAGGAGTTGGCGCGTCTGGCCTTCGTCGGCCGGCCATAGGCGAGCGTCGCCCAACGCCTCGCGGTAGCTCTCCCAATACGCGGTCGTCAGCCGGTCACCCCAGGCGCGAATTCGCTGCGCAAGCGTGGCGCGTTCCTCGGCATTGAGATTCGGGGCGCGATCGATTGCCGAGCTTGTGGCGTAATCTATGGAACGGATGAAGCCGGCCACGTCGCGCGCCGGCGCCGCCTTGCGCCGGCGTTCGTCGAGACTGCGGCGCGGCTCTCCCTCGAAATCGAGAATATAGGCATCGTCCTTGGCGATCAGGATCTGGCCGAGATGGAAATCGCCGTGATGACGAATTTTGATGCTGTCGAACGTCGCGTTCCGTCCTGCATCGATATGCTTCACGATGGCATCGCGGCGGTCGAGCAGACGCTGCGCCAATTCGGCCGTGGATTCCGGCAGGACTTTTAGGTTGCGCTCGAGCATCGAAAACACGGTCTGCGCGCGCGCGATCAGCGCGTCGGTCCAGCGTGCGACGTCGTCGGCAGAAATGGGCTCGGGCGCAAACGCAGCAATATCGCCATGGCTCGCCAACGCCAGATGGAGCTCGGCGGTCCGTCGTCCGATTTGCCGCATCCGCTGCAGCATTGAAGCAGTTTCCGATGTTTCGGTGATCGCTTCGGTCGGCAACAGCCGCTGTTCGTCGACAAGCCGGTCAAGCGACGCGCTGGTCACGGTCCAGGCATCGCCCTGGTTCTCGACGAAGGCGTGCATGACGACGAGCGCGGTGCGGTTTTCTCCCTCCACCAGCTCGACCGTGCCGAGCAGGGACGGAGCATTCTGGAAATGCGCGACATCGACCAGGAAACGCCCGATTTCGATTTCCGGATGAATTCCGGCAGTCACCCGGCGCAGAATTTTGATGACGTATTTGTTATCGACGATCACGCTGCTGTTGGACTGTTCCCGCTCGATAGCGGTGATCGTCTTGATCTCCGGCAGCGGAGTTCCGGCGAACGCGGTTGTCGGGCGAAATTCCAATTCGTGGTCTTGGTCCCCGACTGTTTCGCCAGCGTGGATTTTCGCCAGCAATGTCAGAATGAATTCGGGCTCGGCAGTGGCATCGAGCAAGGCACCCTCGCGCGGGCCGCGGCGCACCGCAGCGAGTACGGTTGCCGGACCTTTGTCGATCGCGGTGTAGCGGGTCCACCGGATCGTCAACGGCAGAAAGTAGCGGCTGGTCCCGTGAATGCCGCTCACGTCGGCAATCGCGGCGAGGAAGCGGTCGTTGCCATGTTCGATCGGAATGGCGGCAGACACCATTGTCGAGATCGGCCGGAATGCTTTGTCGGCAAACCAGCGGCGATCAGGCATGAAGCTCGGCAGAACATCGATCTCGAGCGTCCGCCGCGTCCATCCAGAAAGAGCGCTGTCCCAGCCGGGTCCAAGCACGAGCGTGGTAACCTCGCGCGGATGAACCTTTTCCGGCACGTTTTCGGCCTCTGGCAACAGCAGGAACCAGAAGAAACCGTAAGGCGGCAGCGTGACCAGGTAGGGCAATTCGCCGATGCGTGGAAAACGGGTCCGCCCGAGCATTTCCTGCGGAACGCGGCCTTTCCAGGGGCTGAGATCGAGTTCGACGGCTTGCGCGGATCGCGAAAGGTTGGCGACGCAGAGGATGGCCTCATTGTCGATCTGGCGGACATAGGTCAGCACGGCACGATTCGTCGGCCGGATGAAGGTAAGGGTGCCGCGGCCGAAGACCTTGCTCGACTTGCGAACGCCGATGAGGCGCTTCATCCAACTCAGCAGCGAGGACAGCGAACGGGTTTGCGCTTCCACATTGACGGCGGAATACCCGTAAACCGGGTCCATGATGCATGGCAGGTAGAGCTGAGCAGGGTCGCAGCGTGAAAACCCGCCATTGCGGTCGGGCGTCCACTGCATCGGGGTGCGGACACTGTTCCTGTCGCCCAGATAGATATTGTCGCCCATGCCGATTTCGTCGCCGTAATAAATGATCGGCGTGCCGGGCATCGACATCAGTATCGAGTTCATCAGCTCGATTTTGCGCCGGTCATTGTCCATGAGCGGCGCCAGGCGTCGTCGGATCCCGAGGTTGATGCGCGCGCGCGGATCGGACGCATAAGTCGACCAGAGATAATCGCGCTCCGCGTCGGTCACCATTTCGAGCGTCAGCTCGTCGTGATTACGCAGAAACATCGCCCATTGGCAATTGGGCGGGATTTCCGGCGTCTGGCGCATGATGTTGGTGATTGGGAAGCGGTCTTCCTGCGCGATCGCCATATAGATGCGCGGCATCAGTGGAAAGTGGTAGGCCATGTGGCATTCGTCGCCATTCCCGAAATACTGCTGCACGTCTTCCGGCCATTGATTGGCCTCGGCGAGCAGAACCTTGTTGGGCGCATAGGCATCGAGCTCGGCACGCAAGCGTCTGAGCACGGCGTGCGTTTCCGGCAGATTCTCGTTGTTGGTGCCCTCGCGCTCGCAAAGGTAAGGGACCGCGTCCAGACGGAATCCATCGACCCCGGTGTCGAGCCAGCGCTTCATCACCTTCAGCACCGCCCTGACAACGCGCGGATTATCGAAGTTCAGGTCGGGCTGGTGCGAAAAGAAACGATGCCAATAGTAGGCGCTGGCTTCCTGGTCCCACGTCCAGTTCGACTTCTCCGTGTCGGTGAAGATGACGCGTGTCCCCAGGTACTTCTGGTCGGTGTCGCTCCAGACGTACCAATCGCGAGCGCTTGAGCCCTTTGGACTTCGTTTGGCGCGCTTGAACCAGTCGTGCTGGTCGGAGGTGTGGTTGACGACGAGCTCGGTGACGACCCGCAGATCGCGCCGCTTTGCCTCCTGCATGAAGCGGCGGAAGTCCTTCATGCTGCCGAAGTCGGCATTGATGTCGCCGTAGTCGGAGATGTCGTAGCCGTCGTCGCGGCCCGGGCTCGGGTAAAACGGCAGCAGCCATAGCGTGGTGACCCCGAGATCGCGCAGATAATCGAGCCGCTCGGTGAGGCCCGCGAAATCGCCGATGCCGTCGCCGTTGCTGTCGTTAAATGCCTTGACGTGTAGTTGATAGACGATCGCATCCTTGAACCACAGCGCGTCGTCTGCGGCATTCTGCAAAATATCAATTTTGGGCCTGACGTTCATGGCGGCGCGCCTTACGCGTAACAACGGAACAGGATGGCAGGATCGATCGACGGATCGATCCGCAGACGGATGCCATTCCATTCGAGCAAGTGACGCTCGCCCGTCACCAGGTTCTCAATGGCGCGCACCGGACGCCTAGTGTCATCGGGGCCGATATGCTGGTCGCCGAAATGCAGCCAGAATTCGTGCGGCGTTCCGGTCAGTGCGATCGCGGCCGCAACCGCGTTGTCGCCATGAACGGATTCCTTGATAAACCCGATGACGTTGTCATCGTTCACCTGCAAGAAGCGGAGATTGGCGGTTTGCAGAAGTGCGGCGTTTTCACGGCGGATCGCGTTAATCCGCCGGAGATAGTCCTTGATGTTGCCGGGCTTGTCCCAATCCCGCGCCTTGATCTCGTATTTTTCGGAATTGAGATACTCTTCCTTGCGGGGAATCGGCTCGTGCTCGAGAAGCTCGAATCCATTGTAGATGCCGTAATTCGACGACAGGGTGGCTGCGAGCGCCGCGCGCGATTTGAAAATCCATGGCTCGCCGGTCTGCAACTGTCTCGGGAGAATATCCGGCGTCGTTACGAAGAAGTTCGGACGATAGTATTCCCGCTCGGGGTACCCGGTGAGCTCGCTGAGATAGGCCTGCAGTTCCTGCTTTTCTGTGCGCCAGGTGAAATAGGTGTAGGATTGGGAAAACCCGAGCTTCGCCAGCGCCTTCATGACTTTCGGCCGGGTGAACGCTTCCGCTAAAAAGATCACGTTCGGGTGGCGGGCCTGCACTTTGTGGATGAGCCATTCCCAGAACGGAAACGGCTTGGTGTGCGGATTGTCGACGCGAAAGATTCGCACCCCCTCGTCGACCCAGAACAGCACCACGGAGAAGAGCGCTTCCCACAGCGCGATCGGGTCCGCGCCAGTGAAGTCCGGATTGACGATGTCTTCGTATTTCTTGGGTGGATTCTCCGCAAAGCGGTTCGAGCCGTCCGGCCGGTATTGGAACCAGTCCGGATGTTGTCTCAGCCAAGGATGATCCGGCGAGCACTGAACGGCGAAATCGAGCGCGATCTCCATGCCGTGCTTGCGGCAGGCCTCGACCAGCCGGCGAAAATCGGCCAGCGTGCCGAGCTCCGGATGCACGGCATCGTGGCCGCCGTGCTCGTTGCCGATGGCGTAGAAGCTGCCGGGATCGTCGGGTCCGGCGTGCAGCGAATTGTTCTTGCCCTTCCGGTTGGTGCGGCCAATTGGATGGATCGGCGTGAGATAAATGATGTCGAATCCAAGTGCGGCGATCTCGGGCACCCGTGCGATGCAGTCGTCAAAGGTGCCGTGCTTGCCCGCGACGCGGCCCTGGCTGCGCGGCACCATTTCGTACCAGGCGCTCCCGCGCGCGCGCGCGCGGTCGGCGACCAGCGGAATCACATGGCTTCGGCTGAGGTCCGGCCGCGTGTCGCTTTTTTCCATCGCGGCCGCCAGCACATCGTCGAGAAGCACCGCCGGATCCCTGCTTGAGGCGAATTTCTGGGCGGCCGCCTCGACGACGAGTCGCGCCTCGCGCTCACGCGGCATTAGTTCGGCCAGCAGTTCGTGCCCTTCGCGCGCCTCCAGTGAAACATCTTGGCCAGCCTCCTGTTTGAGGAGGAACTCCTTGCGCCAAGTCGCAAACTGATCGGTCCAAGCCTCGATTGCGAACAGGTACCAACCCGCCTCTGGAGGGGTGAAATGGCCATGCCAGCGGTCGTTGCCATGCAGCCGCATGGATTCGCGACGCCAATCGGTGCCGCCTTCCGTCCGCCAAAGCAACGTGGCCGCGATGACGTCGCGCCCTTCGCGAAAAATGTCGGCCCACACCTCAACCGATTCGCCGGCAATGCGTTTAACGGGGTACCGGCCACAGTCGACGCACGGGTAGATTTTTTCAATGCGGAAACGGGGGCCCGTCGGATCGGCTGTGGAGACTTCCCACGCTTCGCTGAGGGAAGAACGCCTCATGCATATGGCGGCACGCTCCGCTATGGGCTGCTTCATATTTTCTACAGTCACGGGTTTGGCCCCTTAGAAGAACCACAGAAAAAGCCGAAGGTTCCTTACTAACTATGCAATCCTGGCCGGCGGCCTCGAAAAGAAGCCCAAATGGATGATTTAACCGCAGCGGCTGAGCTTTGGGGGGTCGAATCCGGCTACCACGATGTATTCGGCGGGTGGCACTCCGCAAGCCCGGAGACCCTTGCACGGCTGACCACCGCATTGTCCGGAGGGCGAGAACGGCCGCCGCGTGTCGATACGGCGGCATGGCCCGCCGATCCCGTGCGAGCGTTCCAAGGCGATGGGCGGCGTCTTTGGGCGCTTGCCGCGCAGCTCTACGCGGTGCGCTCGCGACGCAACTGGGGACACGGCGATTTCAGCGATCTCGAGCAGCTCGTCGGTCTCGCGGCGTCTTGTGGCGCCTCCGGGATCGGCTTGAATCCGCTCCACGCACTGTTTCCGGAACGCGCCGAAGAGGCCAGCCCCTACGCACCCAACAGCCGGCTGTATCTCAATCCGCTCTATATCGACGTCGAGGCGATTTCGGAATTCCCTGGCGTCGCGGCGGCTGGACTCGACGAGGAAGTTAACGCGCTGCGCGCGTCGGACATGATCGCTTACGTCCGCGTCGCCCATGCCAAGGTCGCCGGCCTCCGTTTGGCTTACGACGGCTTCCGGACCTCCGCACCCCCACAGCGCCGCGCGGATTTCGAGGCCTATCGGCAGGAGCAAGGCGATGCGCTGATGCGTTTTGCGTCCTTTGAATGTTTGCGGGAGCACTATGCCCCCAAGCCCTGGCCGGAATGGCCGGAGCCTTGGCGCAATCCTGATCGCGCGAGCCTGCAAGGCTTTCGACAAGCGCATCGCGACAAATACGAATTCCACGAGTTCGTGCAGTGGATCGCGGACCGGCAACTGCACGCGTGCAAGGATGCCGCGCGCCGGCACGGGCTGCCGATCGGTCTCTATATCGATCTCGCGGTCGGCATCGATCCGCACGGGGCTGACGCCTGGAGCCAGCAAGGCGCGGTACTTGCGGACGTGTCGGTCGGGGCGCCGCCAGACGAATTCAATCCGGCGGGGCAGGACTGGGGGCTAGCGCCGTTCAATCCGCACGCGCTGGCTGCGAACGATTTCGAGCCGATGCGCCAATTGATGCGCGCTGCGATGCGGCATGCCGGAGCGATCCGATTGGATCATGTTCTCGGGCTCAAGCGGATCTTTATGATCCCCCACGGTTGCAGGCCCGCCGACGGTGCCTATGTCCGCTTTCCGTTCGAGCAATTGCTGCGCGTCGTCACGGAGGAGAGCAACCGCTACCGCTGCATCGTGATCGGAGAAGATCTCGGCACGGTGCCGGAAAATTTCCGCGAAATGCTGGCGCGTTGGGGCCTATGGACCTATCGGGTAATGTTGTTCGAGCGGGAGGATGACGGACGCTTTCGGCATCCTGAAGCCTATCCCGCCGAGGCGCTCGCATCATTCAACACGCACGACTTGCCGACCTTTCGCGGCTGGCTGCAAGCGCACGACCTGCGCGTGAAGCGGGCGATCGGTGTCGACCCGGGCGAAACCGATGAGGCGCGCGCAAGGTCGCAGGAAGCGCTACGCGCCATACTGTCCGAGCGCGCGTCCGAATATTCGGTGGACGATATTGCAGCGGTCGCATCGTTTCTTGCCGCCACCCCGTCGCGTCTCGTGGTGATTTCGCTCGACGATGTGCTGGGGGTTGCCGACCAGGTCAATGTCCCAGGCACCATCGACCAGCACCCGAATTGGCGCCGCAAGCTCCCGGTCGCGGTCGAGGAGGTGGAAACGCTTGACGACCTGCGCCGTGTCGCGCGTGCCTTCGCGCAAGCTGGGCGCAGTTGCGTGCCTTGATGCTTCAGGAGACAGGGACCCGCCAGATTTCGCGGGCATATTCGCGGACGGCGCGGTCGGATGAAAACCAGCCCATGCGGGCGGTGTTGAGGATGCTGACGCGCCACCAGTCGGCCGGGGATTGCCACAATCTGTCAATGGATCGTTGCGCGTCCCAATAAGCGTCGAAATCGGCGGCAACCATGAAACGATCGTAGTCCAGCAGCGACTGCACGATCGGGGCAAAACGGCTCGGGTCGTCCGGAGACAATTCGCCGGAGGCGAGGCTCTGCACCACGGCTGTCAGTCGCGGCGAAGCATCGACCGCGTCGGCTCCCTTGAATTGTGCGTGCTGTTTTTCCGCCACCTCAGCGGCGGTCATGCCGAAGATCACTACATTGTCTTCGCCGACGTGTTCGCGAATTTCGATATTCGCGCCATCCAAGGTGCCGATCGTGATGGCGCCGTTAAGCGCGAGCTTCATGTTCCCGGTGCCGGAGGCTTCCATGCCGGCGGTCGAAATCTGCTCGGACAGGTCGGCCGCCGGAATGATCTCCTCGGCGAGGCTCGCGCTGTAATTCGGCGCGAATACGACTTTGAGGCGATCGCCGACGACGGGGTCGCCATTAATCACCCAGGCGACGTCGTTCGCCAGTTTGATGATCAATTTGGCGCGCTCGTAGTTCGCCGCCGCCTTGCCGGCAAAAATCTTGACCCGCGGCACGAAAATGTCGTTCGGCCGGGCGCGAATGTCCTGATAGACCGCGATGATCTCCAAGATATTCAGCAATTGCCGCTTGTATTCGTGTATGCGCTTGATGTGCACATCGAACAGCGCATGCGGCTGGATTTGGACGCCGGTCGTTGCGCGCAAAAGATTGGCCAGCCTCGACTTATTGGCCGCGCGGGCTTGTTTATAGCGCGCGACGAAATCCGTATCGTCGGCTGCGTGCTCGAGCTCTTGTAGACAACTTGGGTCGTCGAGGACGCGTTCGCCAAGAATTTTGATGAGGAGGTCCGTGAGCGCGCCATTGGCTTGGTAAAGCCACCGCCGGAAGGTGATGCCATTCGTCTTGTTGACGATCCGCGTCGGTGCGGTCTTGGCGAGGTTGTGAAACACCGTCTTGCGCAACAGGTCGGTGTGGAGTTGCGAGACGCCATTGACACAATGGGACCCGAGAAATGCCAGATGGGCCATGCGCACCCGCTTCTCGCCGTTCTCGTGCACCAGCGACACGGCCGACAAGAATTCGGGATCGGCTAATCCGCGATTTTCGGTTTCCTGAAGATGAAACCAGTTGATGCGGTAGATGATCTGCAGGTGGCGCGGCAGCAGACGGCCGAACAGTTCGACTGGCCAGCTTTCGAGTGCTTCGGGCAGGAGCGTGTGGTTGGTGTAGCTCAGCGTTGCTTTTGTAATCGTCCAGGCGTCCGACCACGAGAAGTCGTGCTCGTCCACCAGAATCCGCATCAGTTCGGCGACCGCAATCGCCGGATGAGTGTCGTTGAGCTGAACCGCGGCATAGTCGGCGAGCGTTTCGAGCGAGCCGAATTCATCAAGGTGGCGGCGGGTCAGATCCTGAAGCGTGGCCGACGTGAAAAAATATTCCTGCCGGAGCCGAAGCTCCTGTCCCTCGGGGGAGGTATCGTTGGGGTAAAGAATACGTGATATCGCTTCAGCGCGCGCGCGAGCCGCCGTCGCCCCGACATAGTCGCCCTCATTGAACGCCACGAGTTGAATGGGATCGGCTGCGCGTGCGGACCACAATCGCAGCGTGTTGACGTGGCGGCCGCGCCAACCTGCAATCGGCGTGTCGTGCGGCACCGCCAGCACCCGTTCGGAGGGAGACCAAACGGCGCGCGCCGTTGCATCGTCTCCGCCGAGATATTCGACCGAGCCGCCGAATCCTACGGAATACCTGGAATCGGAGCGCGCGAATTCCCATGGATTGCCCCGCGAGAGCCAGTCCTCCGGAAATTCATGCTGCCATCCGTCATGAATCTTCTGCTCAAACAGTCCATTCTCGTACCGTATGCCGTAGCCATAGGCCGGAATGCCGAGGGCCGACATACTGTCCATGAAGCACGCAGCCAGTCGTCCTAGTCCGCCGTTGCCGAGCGCAGCATCGAGTTCGACGCGGCGCAGACCGTCGAGATCCACGCCCATGCTCGCCAGCGCTCCCCGCACCGGCTCCACCAGCCGAAGATTGGTCAATGTATCGAGCAGCAAGCGGCCGATCAGAAATTCGATCGACAGGTAATAGACCCGTTTTTTCTTCAAACGCTTAGTTTCGGCGCGCGTTTCTCTCCAGATATCGACGACCCGGTCTCGCACCGCCAGCGCCGTCGCCTGATACCAATCGTTGGAGGTCGCGGATTCGGAACTCTTCCCCAAGGCATAGATGAGCTTCGATTGGATCGCGTCACGAAGCTGGATCTCGCCGGCGTGACAATCGGGCAGCGCGGACAGCGGATGCTTGCGTTTCAGTTGCGGCATATCGTCCATTTGCGGCTACCGAAGACGACAGGCTTTCAGGCGGCGTGCTTCAAGCCCTTGTCAAAATTGCAGGAGGCGAGTTCCATTTTGAGCGCACTCTCGGCGAAATAATGAACTCCGCCCCGAACAGCGCCTTATACAAAAAACCGCCGGTGTAATAGTCCGACGACGGTGCAAGGTCTTATTGTCGCACAGGCTGGATGATTCGTCTATGTGACGCCTGCGGAATTGCCGCACCATCATGGCTTTGAGCTGATTGTGCAGAAATGAGCGCCAGGTTGGTGAGGGGACTTTGGGTCGTCACGGCATGTATCTGCCGACCGTGGCTTGGCTAACTTCAATTCCGAGCTTGAGCAGTCCGCCGTGGATTCTGGGTGCACCCCAGAGCGGGTTTGCCATGCTCATCTGGCGTATCAAATCACGGGTCTGCAGGCTCATCTTGGGCCGGCCCCGATGGCCTGACCTTGATTGCCGCCGCCAGTAGAGCCGAAAGCCTTTACGATGCCATTGCACCACGGTCGTGAGCTTCACCAGCACTATGGCGGTCACGACTTGCGGCCAAATGCGGTAGAGCCACACCCAGAGCAGCCGGTCTGTGGAGAAGAGCCGAAGCCGGGCCGGCTGCTGACGCCGCAGAACTGTCATCTGATGTCGAAGGGCGATGAGCTCCAGGGAGGCGCGGCTACAAATACGGAAGGAGAGCAAGGAAACGAGGGCGGAAAGTATCGTGATCATGTCCGCAACGGTACAGTGGTGGTGCAAAAATCTCTAGGCTTTCTCAGCGTTTCGAATTTTGAGTATGGACAGGTAACAGCGAATGGCGCGACACGATGTTTTACCCGTGACGCCCTGGGCCACGCGACCCGAGCGAAGTCAGACCTTGTATTACCTCGCCCGCGTACGCTGCTGCGCACAAGGTCTGGCGGGTGCCCCGAACAAGGTAGAGCCGCTCCTTTTCAGTGTAGAGGCTGTTCAGGAGCAGCTCTGCCGCCCAATTGGTAACCTTTTCCCGGAACGGTCCGGTTCTTGAGAGAGTTATTATCCCAGTTCGGGCCAGCCATGTGCCGAACCCGACCCATCCCTTAGTCACTAGGGTCCGGCAGGCTACCCGAGCGAGGTGGGGCCGCATTTGTTCGGTTAGGCAAACTGTTCAGGTGCGGCTCTACCGCACCGCCTTGCGATTAGAATGATTGCAGACGGCGGAACAAACCGAAAGCTTCGAAGGTTGGCTTGACAGAAGGACAACCATCCCGGCTGTTCGCACTAAAGAGGTGCTTCCATGTGCGACTACAGTTTGCATCTCGTTACAACCCGGCCTGCAAAGGTCGCAGACAAGCTGATAACGACAAGGTTCAACATTTCTACCACCCGTGGCTTCGCCGAAGTTGGAGAACCAAACGTGGCGGTGTGTGTTCGGCCCGGTACAGAGATCGCTTTTGAAAACGACGTTGAATACTACGATGTCTGGGGCAGTTCCCTCGGCCACAAACTCGGGCAGAAAATAGCTCGCTTCCGTCAGCTCAACCAGGATCCGCTGGCGCATCACGATGCCCTGGAGTTTCCGGACGGGCAGATCGTGCTGCTGACCCGGCTGTGCGAAGGCCAGCATGCGACGGTACTGCAATTACCAGCCACTCTGCCTGCGACGAATGTGGTGGACGAGGAGAACCGCAATTCAATCGTGGCATATTCTGGCGGTCAACGTGGGAGAAGCGAAGCGTTGGCACTGATGGCCTTCCCGCTAGGGCCGGATGATTGCGCCTGATCGGCAAGCAGCGCGAAGGTCAATACGAAATAGCGCGCTGTTCCGTATCAGTACCCGACAAGACAACCGATGCCGTCAGACCATGCGGCCTCGGTTGTTTGCTGCGGGATGTCGTCGTTAGCGACCGAGCATCTTTGATCCCGATCCGAGCATGATTGGGCTTAGATCGCTTCGCGATCGCCCGAATTGCAACCTCGATTGCGATGAAAACAACGAGGCAGGCAAGAGCGGCATTCAAAATTAACTTGAGCCAACCGTTTGCGGGCAGCATGCAAGGATGAATGTACCGCCTGCAAGATCGGTTCCGTTGCCACGCGCACGATAATGTGAGAGGTGGCCACCGCGGTGAGTTGGTAGGTGTCCCGACTTCGCCGACAAGTGGACGCGCCTCCGAATACGCCGAAAGATGGTATCGATGATGGCGTCCGTGCGGGGGAGGATTATCCGAGCGAGGATATTAACCCGGACGACATTCCGTTCTAAAATCGCATTTCGGCAAACCGCGCCTGATTAATTACGAGCGGGCGCAGGAGCGGAGATGAGAGTGGGCGGTGAGGCGAGAAGATGAGTATTACGTCGCCGCTTGGATTAAGGCGGTAACGCAAATTCAAAAGTTTCTCTGGGCCTTCACTACGTGGTCGATAAGGACTGGATTTAAATTTGATTACGCTTTGTTCAAGGGAGGAACTCCGCGGGGGCATACGGAGTTTGGCTCCAGAGAGGAGTTGCGTCATGGCAGACGAAAGAGACATGGAGGAGCGCATTCGCGAACG
>OBLU010000981.1_pt1 | contig 26610 bp, 25 predicted proteins | sample 1518681 | NCBI WGS metagenome assembly OBLU01 (sample SAMEA3539304, study PRJEB22396) | soil metagenome | biome: tundra; feature: field; material: soil | place: USA | collected 2010-05 | depth 0.15 m
ATGGTTCCTCGACAACGACACCGCCAGCAAGTTATCTCTCGACTACCTCTACGCCCGCGTTCCGTGTCCATTCCTTGAGAACGAGTCCTGCTCCATTCACCCCATCCGGCCGCTCGTTTGCCGCGAGTACCTGGTCACTTCGGCGCCCGAGCACTGCTATGATCCAGCCACCCTTCAGGTCGATCCGGTTGAATTGCCGCTTCGGTTCTCTCGCATCCTTAACTCGATAGGCGCGGAACTCGAACATGAATCCCGCGGATGGATTCCGCTCTTGTTTCTGTTCGCATGGATGAAAGCCGACGTCCATCCCGGAGAGGCCGTTGCCGGTGCCGGTCCTCAGGTCTTGTATGAATTCGTCAAGCGCATTGACCAGGGCAAGCCGGTTGCGCTTCGCGCCCAACAGTCGCCCGAGAACGAGCCCCCGGCGCAGGATTAACTTCGCGAGTCCACAAGCCGCCAATCCATTGATCCGGGATGGTGTGACTTATTTCTCTTCCATGCCTCGTAGAGCCTGTCCAGAAACTAGTCAAGGAACCATGGAAGGAATATGCGGGGAGCTCTGCGGGCGATAGCGTAATGTCATGTATCCGAGCGATTTGACGGATAGGCAGTGGTCCAGGTTATCGCCGTTGCTGAACGAACCGCGAGGTGAGCGTGACGCTGGAGGCCGACCGCCTAAGTATGAGCAGCGCAGGGTGGTGGATGCACTGCTGTATGTGGTGAAGACCGGTTGTCAGTGGCGTCAGCTAGCGAGCGATTTTCCTCCCTGGAAGACAGTTCATGAACATTTTCGTACCTGGCGCGACAGCGGCGTGTGGGAGCGCATAGGACAGACGCTTCGCGAACAGGGCCGCAAGGCAGGCGGACGAAACGCCACGCCCACCGTGGCGATTATCGATTCGCAGTCGGCCAAGACGGCCCTAAAAGGGGGCGGCGCGGTTACGACGCGGGGAAGAAAATCAAGGGGCGCAAGCGGCACATCGCAGTAGACACGCAAGGCAACTTGCTGGCGGTGATCGTGCATTCAGCAGGCATTCAGGACCGTGTGGCGGCCCGTGCCGTGCTGATGCGCCTGTTCTGCCGCTTCGACTCGATCACCACTGTCTTGGCTGATGGCGGCTACACAGGCAAGCTGATCGACTGGGCCAAAGATATGTTCGGCTACTCCGTCGAAATCGTAAAACGCAACGAACAACACCTGTTTCGAGTGCTGCCCAAGCGCTGGATCGTCGAACGCACCTTCGCATGGCTCAACTGGTCACGCCGTCTCAGCAAAGACTACGAACTTCGTCATACCTCGGCAGAATCCATGATCCATATCGCATTCGCCCACATGATCCTGCGCCGATCCCCTTAGTTTCTGGACAGGTTCTAAGAAGTGCATCAATTATAGAACCAATTGATGCACTTTGTGATGATACAAGCGGATGCCCTCAGGTCTCGTCTTTGAAGCATGGGATTTCGCCGCTGGAAATAGCAAAGATTGACAAAGCCTGTTATCCAGTCCATCATCGGATACAGGAGACCACTCCCCATGAATGTTTCGCTCACCCCCGAACTGGACAAATTCGTCGCCGGCAAAGTTGAATCGGGCCGCTACAACTCGGCTAGCGAGGTCGTTCGCGAGGCCCTGCGTTTGCTTGAAGAGCATGACCACGCCCGGATTGCGCAGATTGCCGCCTTCAACCACGAGCTTGAAGCAAGGCTGGCCTCGCTCGACCGTGGTGAGCACGTGAAGCCGGAGGCGGCGCGGCAACGCTTTGAGCAGAAGTCCCATGAGCGGAGAAAGCTCAGCGCGTGAAGGAATATGTACTCAGCATCGCCGCAGAACTGGATCTGGACGAGATTTGGGAATTCATCGCCCAGGACAGTATCGACGCTGCCGACCGCTGGATTGGGAAACTCTTCGACGCTTTCGAGGCACTTGCTCGCAACCCAGGCATTGGGCATAAGCGGAATGACCTTACCGACTACCCCCGTGCTGTTCTGGCCGGTCGCGGCTTACCTGATCCTCTATCGTGTTCAAGCCGAGAGAATCGAAATTGTCGCCGTGACGCAGGGCTCGCGAGACATTCCATCGTTCCTGCGTCGGAGAGTCCATTAGAAGCCGTCGCCAGCACTGATCAGTTAAGGGGCCTTACTTTCCAATCAAGCTCCGCGCGATCGCATCCAACATCCCGTTCAGGAAGTTAATCGACTCCGGCGCGGAGAATCGTCGGCCGATCTCGAGCGCCTCGTTAATCACAATCGGAAACGGCGTCCCCTTGAATCCCAGCATCTCGCCCACGGCCATGCGCAGCAGGTTGCGATCCACTGCCGGCATGCGCTCCAGCCGCCAGTGTTTGGAGTTGGCCACAATGAGCTCGTCGATCTTCTCCTGATGAGCGATGGCCACGCGGAACAAGTCCTCGGCAAATCCGCGCACTTCTGGCTCGACTTCGTCGCCGGCCTTCCAGAAGGTGGCGCGCACCTGGTCAGCGGTCTGCTTGCCGATGTCCGCCTGAAACAGCATCTGCATGGCCAGCTCACGCGACTTGCGCCGCGGTCCGGCGCTCAAGCCTTGCCGCCTTGTGATTTTTCGCCGTGTTCAAGCTTGCGGCGCAGGCTCACCATCTCAATGGCCGCAACAGCCGCCTCAAAGCCCTTGTTCCCGGCCTTGACGCCGGCCCGGTTGAGCGCCTGCTCAAGGGTTTCGCATGTCAGAACGCCAAAGCTGTGGGGAATACCCGTCTCCTGCTGCGACTGGCCGATGCCGCGTGCCACTTCGTTGTAGATGGCCTCGTAATGGGCGGTCTCGCCGCGTAATAAACAACCAAGAGGAATGATGGCGTCAACCATGGCGAGATTCGCCAGTGCCCTCGCGGCAGCCGGGATCTCCCAGGCGCCTGGAACACGGACGACTTCAATGTCAGCCCGCTTTGCGCCACTGCGCAGCAATGCGTCGAGAGCGCCATCGAGCAGCCGTTCGGTGATGACAGCATTCCAGCGCGCCGCCACAATGGCAAACTTCATCCCCGCTGCAGACAGGTCGCCTTCGACGGCCACCGGCATGCCCTTCAGAGGATCCATCCAGGCCCAGAAGCTGAGCGCAAACCCCGGCTCCGGCTCAACGGTAAAGATGCGTGACTTCCAGTGGGTTTCAGTGACGGAGGAAAGACGTGCAACAGCCGATTCGCCGTTATTCGACTTCAGCCAGTTTTCTGCGGCCTGGTGCACGGCATCGAGCGCGGTCACCTCAACCAGCAGATCGGCCGTTGAAGGGAATTGGCCATCCACAAGCTCAAGGTTGCCCAACGGCGCAAGAAACGACGCGCCTCGGCTACCATCTTCATTCCATCCCCGCCCCGGCGCAAATCCCAAGGCGGCAAAGAAACTCGCCAGCCTGTCATACGCAGCGGGACCGCCGGCGGGACGAAGAATGGAAATCCCCTTGATCATGGTTTGATTCTATCGTGCGCAGGCGGCACTCCCCGGCTCCGCCGCGGTGAATGCGGGCGACAGAAAAAGGCCGGTGCTGAGCCGGCCCTTCTGCTTTCCGATTCGTTCAACTGAAGACTAAGTCGTAGAGCGCGGAGTCACAGTAATGACTGTTGCAGGCACAGGGTTGGCGGTCGGCACTGTCAGCGTGCAACCGGGGTCGTTGCCGCCGCTGGCAAAGGGCGTGCATGCGGGCAGATTCGGTGCAATTTGCTGCGTGTCGGCCTTCGCCGGATTGCTGGTGACAAGGGGAACGCTGATGTAGTGCACAAGATTGTCGCCCGCTGTGGAGACGAAGAAGAGCGAATCGTCAGGACTGAATGCGCCTGCTAACGGAGCCGTGATCGCCGATGCCGCACTACCTCCCAGAGTCAGATAGTTCACCGTACCCGCCGCGCCACCGGGAGCCGGCACATAATAGGGCAGCAGTGCTCCGGGCGTAGAACCGGTATAGGTGATAAACGCCAGGTTCGACGCCGGCGAAGGCACCACTGCATTCACTGCGGCGGCGTTCACCTTGGTAAGCGACGCCTGATTGAGCGTGTGCGCAATGTTCAGCGGCGTGAGGGTGTTCGTCCCGGCCCCTGGGCATTGTGTAGTGGGAATGGTGACTCCAATGTCAGACAGCGTAACCCCGCCGCCAATGAGCGCCGCGCCCAGGATATGCTGCCCATCCGTAGTCGCAGCTAGGACGTCGGTCTGCGCGCTTACTGAGTCTCCTTGCGGATAGAAGGTGATGCTCGCGTTGTTCCCAACCGTGCCGGAGGGGCACCAGGTGTGAGCCACCGTGGAAAAGCCAGCGCTTCCGCTCAGGTACGCGCCGACACTGGGGATGGTAATCGCGAGGCTCAGAGAGCCGCCAGTGGCTTTGCTCAAGTCGTAGCTCGTAAAGCCCGTGTCTTGGTTGTACACATACAACGTGTCGCTGTGGCCGGCGCCGAGACTTGCGCTGTCAGTGATGTACAGCGTCTTCGAGTCTGGAGTCCAGGCTGCAGCGTTGCCCACGCCGCCAAAAGTCTGCTGGACCCCGGAGGCTCCACCGTAAAGATAAAAGACTTGGCGCACTTGATCGTTGATGAGAATTGTGTTGTTGTTCGGTGCAACCGCCAGCACGACACCAGGGGCATTCGTGTCCTGTTTGGTGAGCTGATTGCTGATACTGCTGTAGATCATCAACTGATGACTTGAGCCAAAGTATAGATTCTGGCCCTGCCGGTCCATCACCATCGAGTTCGGCACATAAGGCAGGCGCACAGGGGAGCCCACCGTGCCTGCGAGCAGCTCGACGGGAACAAAGTACTGCGACTGGCCGGGTGCCCCGAACCAGACGTATTCACTGGCGGTGCCGGGGACGGTAATGTTCACCGGGTTTGACGGTATCGAGAGGCCGGTGCCATACAAACCGAGCACATTGATGGGGGACGAATTGCAGGTGGGCGGCTGGCAAATAGCATAGACAGAGGCCACCCCCGGGAATGCTGGAGAAATTCCACCGCCCGTTTGGGCGCTCACGTCAATCGGGTCAGTGGACACGTAGTCCAGAGTTAGACCAGTGATGGGATTGTGGTTCGTGTCGAGGATGGTGGTGGTCAGATTCTGTTGTACACCCTGGGTGATCGTCCCTGACGTCTTGCCATTCGCCAGGGTGACGTTGATCGACGCCGGCGGGCAAGTGGAGAAGTAGCCGGCAGACGAACCCGAGTTGGCCACCGAAGCGGTGATTACAGTGGTGCCCGGCTGCTCCGCGGTGATCTGGTTGGTCTCCTGATTGATCGAGGCGATAGCAGTAGTACCCACCTGGTAGCTGAGCGTGCCAAGAGGAGCAGAGCAGTTGGGAGCCGAGGTGACGCCAGGCGGCAGCTTGCAGGCATAGTTGGCGCTCGAGACCGTCGAAGGCGCGCAGAACAACTGCTGCTGATTGTTGCTTCCCGTGAAACAAGCCTGTGCATCGAGCTGCTCCAACTGGCCCTGGGAATAGCACTGCTGCTGGCCAGCGAGTGCCAGGGTCACTGATGTCACTTGGGCATGCACGTAAACCTGGACAGGATTGGAACTCACCGCGTTGGCAGAGGCTGTAACGAAAGCCGTCGCGTAGGGCAGTCCACCGGTCGAAGGCAAGGGGGTCGGCTTGTTGCAGATGGTGTAGTTGGCAATTCCCCCGCCCGTATTCCGGTTCCACGTTCCAGCGCAGATGTTGCCGGTTGGCGAAATGTCCACCAACTGGTTGTTGGTAGTGCCGTAGGTATAAGTGCTCACGGCCGCCGTGGTACCTTTGCAGGTCTGGGCAGTGGGCGAAGAAATCTGCTGCGTCTGTCCAAAGGCAATGGAGATGCCAGTGGTTTGCGGCTGCAGGAAGATGGAGGCCACGTCCGTGTCCTTCAAGCCATAGCCCAAACCGTTGCAATAGTTCCCCGCCGGATTTCGCGTGCAGCCGGAGATCGTAATCCCGGCCGGAATGGCCACACACAACAAGCAGACAAGCGTCAAGAACCGCCGCATGAATCCTCCCCGCCCCGCCTCGTCGAACAGCGGAACGGTCTCTCCGAAATACGTCAAGAAAAAATGGGTGATAGCGGCCCGTCAACATGCCCCAGGGTGGCTGTAGCCGGCGAAATCCGCTTAAATGACCGGCTCCCGGCAGTACGGCCCCAATCAGCCAGTCGGCGAAAACACGCTTACAAAACTCCAAAGAAAAGTGTATCAGGACCGGCTGCCCCACGGCAGGTGCCCGCCAGCAAGGCCCGTCTCGCCACTCCGAGCGTGATTCAGCGCTCTGTCTCGCATAGACGCCCGCAAGGAGATATGGCGAGCAGCCGATCAATTACTGCGCGGCCGGCATGGAGTGCTCAAACCACTCGACGGCCCGGTCCAGCACATCCCGGCGATGCGCCGGATCCACAAAACCGTGCCCTTCGTTGGGATAAACCACCAACTGCGTCGGCACGTGCTGATCGCGCAGCGCATGCCAGAACTCGTAGGACTGCGGCGCCGGGCACTCGCCGTCCCGATCGCCTACCACAATGAGCGTGGGTGTTCGAACTTGCTTGATAAAGTTGATGGCCGAGCTTTTCGCATAGACCGCTGGATCGTCGTAAACCGAAGCTCCAAAATACGGAATCATCCATTGGTCGATCGAGTTTTCTCCGTAGTAGCTTTGCCAGTCGGAGATGCCGGCCCCGGCAACCGCGGCCTTGAACCGCTGCGTCTGTGTAACGGCAAACATGGTCATGAACCCGCCGTAGCTCCAGCCTGTCAGTCCCACGCGGCCAGGATCCACTGGGTACTTGGCCACCACCGCGTCCACCCCCGCCAGAATGTCGCGCAGGTCTCCGTAACCGAAGTCTTTGCGGTTGGCCTGGGTAAACTCCTCGCCCTGACCATAGCTGCCGCGCGGATTGGGCTGCAACACAAAGTAGCCATGCGCTGAAAAGGCCGCAGGGCTCAAGCCTCCTCCCCCGCCCCAATGGGAAATGACAGCCGCAGCCGGGCCGCCGTGCACCTCTACAATCAGCGGATACTTCTTCGTTGGGTCGTAGTCCTTGGGCAGCATCAGCCAGCCCTGCACCTGGAACGCATCGCTCTCCCAATTCAAGGACACGGACTTGCCCCAGGCCTGCTCCACGCCGTCGTTCAGGTGCGAAAGTTGGGTCAAACCTGCCATCTCGCTGCCAGAGTCGGAACGCGCCGTCCCCGGCCTGGCCGCATAGACCTCAACTGGATGGTCAAATGAGCTGGCTCGGAATACGAAGATGGAGTGGTCCGCCGCAGCGGAAAGGCTCAATTCGAGGCGCCCATCGCCCACGCCCGCCGGAACGCTGAACACAGGCGGAGCAAAGCTGGCGCTTACACTGTCTGCGGTCCGATCCCCTGAGAGCTTGAGTTGTACAAGCTCGCAATTCCCGCCGGCCAGCTCGCTCATGTAGATGTGCTCGTTGCCATCCCATTCGATCCAGGCAGGTGAGGTATGCCGTCTGGGAGTCAAGTTTTGCGGTTGCCCTCCGCTTGCAGAAACAATCCAGACGTCGCCGCCTGTCGATCCCTGGTCGCTCATCAGGCCGCCAATGAAGGCGATGGCTTTGCCGTCCGGCGACCAGCGGGGCACCGCGATCTGCAACCCGTGAAAAGGCCCGGCGACCTCCGCAGGCGTCAGAATCGCAACGGGCGTGGAGCCAAAGACCTGCGTGTACAACTTCGCAACCCACCAATTGTTCTCTCCCGGCGGATCGGCAGCCACATAGGCCAGAGACTTTGAATCCGGCGACCAGTCAAACTCATAAACATGCAGATTCGTCGGCGAGGCCATTTCGGGAGCGGCGGGCCTCGTCGCATCCACCTGGGCTATGGCGACCCGCTGAATCTCAACCCCATCCTCACCGATCACTCCAGCCGGCGGCTTCATGGCCGCCAGCGCTCCCGCCGGCCGCGTCGCCCCCTCCACATATAAGAAGGCCACTTTGGTTCCGTCCGGTGAAAACGCAGGCGCATCCACGTAACCCCTCAACGTGGTCAAACGCCGCGCCGGTGTTCCATCAAGTTGCGCGACGAATAAATCCGTCTGCTCGCCCGCCCGCGCACAATCGGAAAAGAAAGCCAGCGCCTTTGAGTCCGGCGACCAGACAATATCTTCCTCGTGGCAGTATTGCTCCAGCTTGGTCGCCGCCGTCACGCGCTCGCTCTTGGTCATGTCGTCCAGCGGCGCCACGCGAATCTCCACTCCCTCCGGCGCCATCTGAATCCACGCCAGCCGCTTGCCGTCCGGCGAAGCCGCAACCTGGCGGATCATGCGCGCGCGATTCGACCCTCGCGAGGCCTGTTCTGTGTGGGTGTGATCCTGCCCCGCGCCACCGGGCGCCTTCGGAGCCGACTCAGGGGTCGGCGCGGTCGTGGAAACCTGCGCCCCACCGTTGGAAACGTTGAAGCCCGTACTCAGAGCCAAGACAAATCCGGCAATGAAACCAGCGAGTGAAGATGCGCGACACAGAGGCAAAAACATAGAGAAATGCTATCAGGCCGAATGTGTCACGGCTGGAACGGAATTCGCACACATTGACAAGCATGCTTGACATCCCATTCAGAAATATGTAAAGTAATCTTGCCTTTTAGGAAAGGAAACCAGTCATGGCTCTCTGGAATCGACAAATTAGCCCCATGCAACGCCGCACCCTGCAGCTCTTCGGAGCCAACCTGGGTCTGACCGCCGTGCTTGTCGCGGCGGCCCATGAGACATACAAGCAGACGCATCCCGCCGCGGCTCTCATGTACGTGCTCGCCTTCCTCCTGGCCATCTCGGTCATCGGCGTCATTGCCGTCGTCGGCCGCTATATGACCAGGGAAAACGATGAGTTCGTCCGTATGATGGTCGTCCAGTCGCTCCTCTGGGGCCTTGGCGGCACGTTCGTGGCCGACACATTTCTCGGAGGCCTGTACGCATACCCCGCTATCTACAGGCTGATCCCGCCCCTCAATCTCGACCTATTCGTCGTCTCCGCCGGAGTCGCGCTGCGCATCCAGTTGTGGAGGATCCGATGAAGAACCGCCTCCGCGTTCTCCGCGCCGAGCGCGGTTGGAGCCAGGCCGACCTCGCTGTGCGCCTTGAAGTCTCGCGCCAATCCGTCAACGCCGTCGAAACTGGCCGCTTCGATCCAAGCCTTCCCCTCGCCTTCAAACTGGCGCGGCTCTTCGACACTACGATTGAATTGATCTTCAGCGAAGACTGCGCACCTGGCGGACAAGACATTAGCTGAATCGGCGCTGCCGAGCGGAATCGCTACTCCGTCGCCGCGTGAATTGCCAGCAGTTTTTCCAGCAGTGGCTTCAGCAGCTTTAAATCCAGCGCGTTCGCGCCGTCGGATTTGGCGTTCGCCGGGTCGTCGTGAACCTCAAGGAACAACCCGTCCACTCCCGCCGCCACAGCCGCCCGCGCCAGCAGCGGAATAAACTCCGGTTGCCCGCCGCTTACGCCGCCTGCCGCAGAGGGCTGCTGCACCGCGTGCGTCCCGTCAAACACCACCGGCGCCAGCCGACGCATCACCGGCAGCGAGCGGTAATCCACCACCAGCGTGTTGTAGCCGAAACTCGCCCCCCGCTCGGTAAGGAAAACCCGCTCATTCCCTGTCGAGCGCACCTTCTCTAGCGGATGCTCCATATCCCAAGGCGCCACGAACTGCCCCTTCTTGATGTTGACGGCGCGCCCCGTCTTGCCGGCGGCCACCAGCAGGTCCGTCTGGCGACAGAGAAAGGCGGGAATCTGCAGCACGTCCACGGCTTCGGCGGCAACTTCGCAGTGGGCGGGCTCGTGCACGTCGGTCAGCACCGGCAAACCCGTCTCCCTGGCCACGCGCCCTAGAATCCGCGTGCCCTCCACCAGGCCCGGCCCGCGAAAGCTCTTCACGCTGGTGCGGTTCGCCTTGTCGTAGCTGGCCTTGAAGATGAACGGGATGCGCAGGTCGGCAGTGATCCGCTGAAGAGCGTCGGCCATGGTCCGAACATGCGCTTCCCCTTCGATCACGCACGGACCAGCGATCAGGAAAAGCTGTCCACCGCCGACCTGCACCGGACCGATTTCAAACGAGTTGCTCACGAACCCGATTTTACCGCGCTCAGCTCGGCTGCACCCCATTCCTGGCGGCTCTTTGACCATTGCCAAAGCGCGCGTTCCAGCGCATGGAGCGCAGTGGGGCCGGGCAGTCCATCCTCTGCCTTCACCATTCCGTACTCGGCCAACCGCTTGCAATGGGCATTGTATTCGGCATAGAAACTCACATCGTGCCGGGCATGTCCCAGTGCTTCCAGGGCGCGATAATCCAGCACGGCATAGCGCTCCGGGTAAATAGCAGCCAAAATCGCCGACGCGATGGAAATATCCACGCCGCGAAGCCCGACGAGCGCCATCACAGCGTCTTCTGTCGAGGCTTTAGGCGATGCGGCGATCGCCAGGGCGCTCTTGATGCTCTCATTGCTGTTCCCAATCAGGTAATGAACAACGCGTTCCGATTTCCAACGCACGATGGTTTCAAGATTGGAGAGCGTGTACTCGCCGCCTCGAATTGCTTCGCCGGCTTCGAAGGCAGCAGTCTCAAGCTGCTGTTCCCTTTCGCCGGCTTCCTGCCAATACTGCTCAGACAATCGCTGAAGGTCCGCTTCAGCGGGTTGAAGCTCAAAATAGGCCATGGTTTCTAACTCTCTTTCCGATCACAAAACTAGCAAACAATAGGCCCGGCAACCGCCTTTGTCAACACCAGGGAACACACCTCAATACCCAAAAGTTTCGGGTGCTGCTGGAGTCCACCCGCGGTAGGCTGAATCTTGCGAAATGCCTCTCTGTACCCTGGAACGGAAGGGCCATTTGACCAGCCGCCATCGACATCCATCCAATACATAAAAGCATAAATATGCTACTATGCTTTTATGCGTACCACCATCGACATCCCGGACGAGACTCATCGGGCCGTGAGGATCCTGGCTGCTGAACGGGGAGCCACCTTCCGGGATCTGGTACTCGAGGGTCTGGAAATGGTTGTGAAACAGACCAGTCCGGCTCCTCGGAAGCGGTTTGAAGTGCCCGTGATTCGTTCTTCTCGCCCCGGCACGCTGGTGATCGACAATGAAGCCATCTATGACCTCATCGATTTTCCCTGATGTGAACGTCTGGCTGGCGCTCAATCATCAGATCCACGTTCATCACTCGGTCGCAATGCGGTGGTTTGCCGCCCAGGACGAGTCCAGCACCTTCGTTTTTTGCCGGCAGACCCAGTTGGGAATCTTTCGCTTGATGACGACTGAGGCCGTCCTTGGAACCGACGTCTTGACACAACGCCAATGCTGGAATCTCTATGACCGCTGGATCAAAGGCGGCAAGGCAATTCTCATCGGCGAACCGGCTGGTCTGGCTGCCAACCTGAGGCTGGCAGCCTCCGCGGATTCCCCTTCGCCCAAAGCTTGGGCCGACGCTTATCTGGCTGCCTTCGCTGAAACCGCTCGCCTCACTCTGGTTACCTTCGACCGAGCACTCGCCGGCAAAGCCAAGGGAGCGGTGCTGCTCGGTTAGTTGCTACGCGACGATCTCCGAGGCCACACTCTCTACTCCATTCCGTCCCTGCCGGTTCTTGTAGCTCGCCACAATAAACTCCCGGAACAACGGGTGCGGCTCCAGCGGCTTCGATTTGAACTCCGGGTGGAACTGGCAGCCCAGGAAGTGAGGATGGCCGGGCAGCTCCACAATCTCCACATAAGTCGAGTCGGGAGTCGTCCCGCTCAGTCGCAGGCCACCGCCAGTCAGCAGTGCTTCGTACTCGCGGTTGAACTCGTAGCGATGGCGATGGCGCTCACTGATTTCCGTGGCGCCGCCGTATGCCTTCGCGGCGAGCGAATCTTCTTGCAGAATGCATGTCCACGCGCCCAACCGCATGGTCCCGCCCATCTCTTCCACACCTAGCAATTCACGCAGTTTATAAATAATGCGGTGTTGGCTGGCTGGGTCAAACTCGCTGGAATTGGCGTCCTTCAGCCCACAGACATTCCGCGCAAACTCGATGCAGGCAGTCTGCATTCCCAGGCAAATTCCAAAGTAAGGCACCTCATGCTCGCGGGCGTAGCGAATGGCGTTCAACATACCTTCAATGCCACGCTTGCCGAAGCCGCCGGGGACCAGGATGCCGTCGAATCCCGCCAGCTGCGATTCGTAACTCCGATCTTCGGGAGTCTTCGATTCAAGCCCCTCGGCCTCGATCCACGTTACGTTGAGCTTCAGGTTTTGCGAGACCGCTCCGTGAGTCAGCGCCTCCTTGAGCGACTTGTAACTGTCCTCATACTCCACATACTTGCCAACAATGGCGATGGAGACCACATCCTTGGGGTGGTAACAGCGGTCGACAAGGTCTTTCCAATTCGTCAGGTCGGCCTCGGGCGCTTCCTTGTGCAGATATTTGAGAATGAGCGTGTCTACGCCTTCCGCCGCAAAGCAGAGAGGTACCTCGTAGATTGAGGGGACATCTTTGGCCCCCACAACGGCGCGCTCCTCGACGTTGCAGAAGGCGGCAATCTTTTGTTTCATCTCGCGACCCAGGTTACGGTCGCAGCGGCAAAGCAGGATGTCGGCCTGAATCCCGATGCTGAGCAGCTCCTTCACCGAATGTTGTGTCGGCTTGGTCTTCAGCTCCTGCGCAGCGGCAATCCACGGAACCAGGGTGAGGTGAATGAAAACCGTATTCTCGCGGCCCAGTTCCTGGCGCATCTGGCGGATGGCCTCCAAGAACGGCAGCGACTCGATATCGCCCACCGTCCCGCCAATCTCCACAATTGTCACGTCCGCGCCGTTCGACGAGACCTTACGCATCGCGTTCTTGATCTCGTTCGTCACGTGCGGAATCACCTGGACGGTCTTGCCCAGGTAGTCGCCGCGCCGTTCCTTTTGAATAATCTGCTCGTAGATGCGGCCCGTGGTCAGATTGTTGTCGCGCGAAAGCGGTGCGTGGGTAAATCGCTCGTAGTGGCCCAGGTCGAGATCGGTCTCCGCACCGTCGTCGGTGACAAAAACCTCGCCATGCTGAAAGGGCGACATGGTGCCCGGATCGACGTTCAGGTAGGGATCGAACTTCATCAGATTCACGCGCAGGCCGCGGCTTTCAAGCAGGCAGCCGATCGAGGCCGCCGCCAGGCCTTTACCTAAACTGGACACAACTCCGCCCGTCACAAAGACATACTTTGCCGACATCGATGCAACCTCACTCTTGAATTGTTGGGATTGGCCGTACCAGGTGGACACCCTCAAGTATGGCAGAGTTCTTGACAGGAAGGAAACAGAAAATGCGCGGATAATGCTTGAAGAGGATGACGCATACCGCAATCGTCTTGAATTCATCAATTTGCGGCCGTCCCTTCCGGTGCAAAACCCGTACCAAATCCGAAAAGCCGACGGAGAGAGGTAAAGTGGATGAAGTTCAGATGATCGAAAGAATCGAGATTCTCAAAACCGACATTACAACCCTCGACGTCGATGCAATCGTCAACGCCGCAAACAGCTCTTTGCTTGGCGGCGGAGGCGTTGATGGTGCCATTCATCGTGCTGCGGGCCCCGAGCTCGTCAACGAGTGCCACCTGCACGGCGGTTGCAAAACTGGGCAGGCAAAACTTACCAGGGGCTATCGCCTTCCAGCAAGATATGTCATTCACACAGTGGGTCCAGTGTGGCACGGCGGAGAACACGCGGAACGCGAACTACTGGCCAGTTGCTATCTCTCCTGCTTTGCTGTTGCGCACCAGCACAACTTGAAGACTCTCGCATTTCCAGCCATTAGTTGCGGCATCTACCACTTCCCTGTCGATCTCGCCGTAGAAATCGCCATGCGGGAAACACAAGCAGAACTGAGCAGAAGCGACGCCATTCAGAAAGTGATCTTCGCCTGCTTCGGTGAAGAAGTGCATGCGGCCTACCAGCGGCTTTATAACGCGACTCCTTACTAATTTCTTCCCTTTGATAGCCTTTGAAAAACGAAGGGCGAAGCAAGCCACATCAGCTTGCCTCGCCCATTCAATCCAATTAGAAGTTCAGCGTAATCTTCGCCGTCAGCGCTCGCGGAGTCACATAGTGCGTTCCGCTGAACGTCGACAGGAAGTTATACAGAGAATACTTGTCTGTCACATTCACGGCAGTCAGGTTCAGGTTCACCTTGTAGCGCTCTTTGTGGAAGATGTTGTCCTGTCCAACGCTGGCATCGAAAAGGCTGCGCGGAGCAATACGCGGCGGGTTGTGATCGTCGTTCTCCGTGCCCGGCACCGGAATCGAAATAAGCGACGATGTGTACTGCGAAGGCGAGCAGGACTGGAAGCCCGCAGTAATCGTCGCCTTAATGCCGCCGCAGGCAATGCCCGACTGGAACTGTTGATCGTAGGAGAGACCGCTCAAATCCACGGGCGTTGTTGAATTTGCGGCAAAGGGCATCGCTCCGGCAACCTGGCCGGAGTCATAGCGCCAGTTCCATCCAGCCCAAGCTCCATTCAACGGGCCATGCTTGGCAAATTGATATTGCACGTGCGTGGTCTGGTTGAGTCTCTCATCGTGATCAATGCGGAAAGCCTGACCCAACGTCGTCGCGGGCACAGTGCCCAATCCACCTACCTGCGGTGAGAAGAAGCGAGCCGCCACGCTGGACATCACCAACTCCGCTGAGAAGCCGTGGAACGCAGGCATGCCGGCATTCAGGGCGAAACCGGGAATCTTCGAGTTATGCCAATCAATGGGGAACGTGATGGGCGTGTTGCCCAGCACGCTGAAGTCGAAGCTGTTGTGGGTGTACTTCCAGATATATTCGCCGCCCAAAACGAAGTGCCGGCCAATCGCCTGCTGCAACCCGGCGTGGAACTCGTTGCGGAATCCAGGCGGCAGCGATGCCGTCACGCACGGGACCAGGCCCTGGATCACGGCATAATTGCAGCCCTCGCTCGAAAGCACGAGATTCTCGTTGAATGGCGTCTCAAGCGTGCGCGCATACGAGGCGCGAAGCACTGTGTTGGACGGCTTTACGTGATAACTGAGGCCGACGCGCGGCTCCGCTTGCCGGGCTACGGTGAGCCCGTTGTAAAGATCGCCGCGAATGCCAACATTGAACTGCCAGTTGCCCGCCGTAATCGCGTCCTGGATATAAAGTGCCAATTCCTTCACGTCAGTGCGCCCGCGGAAATCGAAAACCGAGGTAGACGGTATTGGCCTTGTCAGATCGTATGGAGCCAGCAGCGAGTTATAAACTGGATAACTTCCAGCAGTGTTGGTAGCCGCATCGTTAATCACGTATTGATTGGCCGCGCACTGGGATGTACTGGTAATTGCGGGTGTGTCCACGGGGGAACCATTGATAGCCACGAGGCAGGGCGCATTCAAAGCTGGATCGACAATAGCCAGTCCGTCACTCTCGCGCAGCAGCGTCTGTTCATAGGTGGCGCCGCCCTTCACATTCTGCCGCCCTCGGCTCCACGACAGATCAGAGTGAACGCCGATGTTCGCCAGGCTGCGCGTCTGCGAAACGGTCTCCCGCTGCAAATCGGCCGGACCCAAATCTGAGAGCGGATTGCCGCTTGGATAGTAGTCAAACTGATCCTTGCGCATAAACGCGCCAGTGTTGAGCACCGCGTCCTGGCTCAACACATGGGTCCACGTGGGCGAGATGTTGAAGGTGCCGATCTTCGATCGCTGATCCGTCTCCGGCAACGAACCCGAGGCCAGCGAACTGTTGAACTGTGCGGGGTTCAGGCTGTCGTAGCTGTTTGGCGTCTGGAACCACGAACGCGTATAGCCCAGGTTCAATTGCACCGTATCCGCCGGGCTGAAGCGGTAATCCGCGCGATTGAATACGTTGGTCTCGTTGCCGCGATCATGGAACGCCTCGAACTCAGGCGGATCAAGAAACCTGCTTGTGTCAAGGAAGTTGGCAGCAAGAAAGTCGCCCATCTTCTTGCTCCCCGCTGCCACGTTGAAGCCTGTATTCACCGATCCAAAACTACCGTAGGACGAGTAAACGTTGCCGGTGGGCTTTGGTGTATCGAGACCTGAGCGTGTGGTCACCTTGATGACTACGCTGGTCTTGTCTCCGAATTCTGCCGGCGGCGCGCCGCTGATCACCTCAAGCGATTGCACGGAGTCGAGCGGGATCTGATTGGAAAACACTTTGCTTTGCTGATCGGTAATCGCCTGGCCGTCCACTGAAAATGAATTCTCAGCATGGTCGCCGAGTCCATGCATCTGCCCATCCGAGTCGGCGGAGATGCCGGGCGTGGACATTGTGACCAGGGAGCTTATCCCTGACGAATCGCTCTCCATCGGCAATTTGTCCATCAGTTCCCGATCGACGTCGGTGTGGAATGTTGAGTCGGTTTCAACCAGGTCGCCGCCCGCTTCGACGGTGACCGTGGAGTCTGTCGAGGCAATCTGCAGAACCAGCTTCAGGTTGATTCCAACGGACGAACGAATCTCCGTGGACTGGCTCAAGGGAGCAAATCCCTGCGCGGACACGCTGATCCGATAGGGGTTGAAGGGGACATTGGTGAAAGCGAACTGTCCTGTCGCATCGCTTGTTGCAGTCCGATCAAGCCCGCTGCTTGCATTGGTTAAATGAACTGTCGCGCCCGGAATCAGGGCGCCGGATGGATCGCTCACCACGCCGCGCACCGCGCCGGCATTGCCGGATTGGGCACCCGCTGCAAGCGCTCCCAGAAGCAAAGCTATAAGGGGAAGAATTCGAAATATCGTGCCGCGATAAAACGGCATAGGCGGCTCCTAACCATGGCTGAAGAATGCTGAAAGTTAGCCGTGGCTCAAACCACCGCGGCATTCTTTGTGCATGAGGGGCTTTCTCCGATTCGCCGAATCAGCCTGGGTCGATGCGCCGGTGCCTCGCCACCGTGAGGGGCAAGGCCAAAGGGAAATCAGACTGAAGAGGAGAACTGCAAAGATGCCCTAGCAGCCGACCGGTGGGGGCCGTGTGAAGAGCTGAGGATGCCGGAAACGAAGGACAGGGCTCGCCTTAAAGACCGGGGTGGCTGTTTCAAACTCGACCAGCACGACCACGGCGGCTGTTACCGCAACAGGCGCCGCCGAATGCATCACGATGCAAAGCTGGCAGTGATGGGCATCGTTCTCGACCGGATGGACATGCGTCACCTGGGCCACAGCAAGCAGCGCCAGCAGGACAAACCACACCACGGTGACCACCGGCCAAGCGCCTGGCTTGGTGCAGCGTCTTCCGCGGAAATCTGCCTGAAATCCAGTCAACAAAACATCCCCTACATCAAGAATACACATAATTGGATGCTCCGGAGCTGCACGGGGTTACTCAACCAACCCGAAATTCAGCAGAGCGGGATGGCAAACGCACCGTGACCACATTCGTCTAAACTGTGGGGCGATGGCTTATTTCCTAAATCTTAGGCGCCTGTTGACCGGTTCCCTGGCGATCGTTCTGATGGCCGCGGTTGCCGCGCCGGCGCTTGCGCAAAAGACACTCCCGCTCAAGCCTGAACAGCCTGGCATGGCCACCAACCATCGGCTCATTCTCAAAGACGGCACGTATCAACTCGTACGCAAGTATGAAGTTGTCGGCGACCGGGTCCGCTACATCTCGCTGGAGCGCAGCGGCGAATGGGAGGAGCTGCCGGAAAACCTGATTGACTGGGAAGCAACGCGCAAATGGGAGCGGGACCACGCCGCAGCAACGGTGGAGGCGCCCTCGCCGGCAATGCAGGAAGCCGAGGACATCGACAAAGAGGAAGCTGCCGAGCGCGCCAACCAGAAAGCGCGCATGCCCGAGGTAGCCAAGGGCCTTGAGCTGCCCGACGAAGATGGCGTCTTTGCGCTGGACACGTTTCAGAACACGCCGGAACTCGTGGAGCTATTGCCCAGCGAACTCGGCGCAGTTCCAAGAACCAAACACGGGCTGAGCACGCTGAATCCCCTGGCTGGCCAAAAAGCCAGCCTCGAACTCGATGGCGCACACGCCAAGGTCCACCTGCACGTCAACGATCCGACCATCTATCTCTCGCTCAATGCGCGCGACGACGCGGAGCAGGTGGTCTCCCATGCCATGACGGTCAACACCAACGGCGCCAAAGACGTAGCCAGCCGTAAGCATGGCGCGCATTCCGCTACGTCGGGGTTCGCCATCGTCCGTGTGGACGAGCGCCGAGCCGTCCGCATCGTTGGCGCAATCCACATAAGCCCTACGGGCACGCTTACCCAGGACGAAGACGTGATGGCCGCCAAGGTTGAGGTGTTGCCCGGCAAACACTGGCTCAAAATCACGCCCGACAAGCCTCTGCTTATTGGCGAGTATGCGCTGGTGGAGATCCTTTCGGCTTCCGACATCAATCAGTCGATATGGGACTTTCGCGTGGACCCGCAGTTGGGGGACAACGTCGGATCCATCGGGCCGATCTTCAAAGAATGAGTCGATCTACGAAAGCTCAGGCGCTTTTGCCCGCGAGAACTTCTGCCGCCGCTTGTCCCACTCCTCTGAGTTGAAGAAGCGCGGTCCCACCTCAATCAGCCGCGGAATCATGTTGAAGACGGCTATCCGGCTCCAAGGTCGGCCATTGCGCTGGCGAGAGCCTTTTTCGTTGAGGTCGCTGACGATGCTGGAATAAGAGAAGTCCTGCACCAGCAGCTCCATCATAAGCATCAGCGTCTGGTGCTCTGTGGGATGCACCTCCAGCCGCATGCAGTCGTCGGATATGCGCAGTCCGTAAGGAATGTCCTCGTTGAATCCGCCTTCCTGTGGTGTTTCGGACTCAGGCAGCTCGCGCCGCCATTCGATGGAAACCATCTGCCACCCGGCCGTCGTCCGCTGCCGAATCACGTCGGGACTAAACGGCCCGGAAATCACATCGCGTACCCGCTCGAAATATGCCAATGCTCGCCTCCGAGGATGGTTCCAGTCCCCACATGTAGGCAATTCATCGGCCAAACAATTGACGAGCCTAAAGACCCTCAAGCTAGTCATGGGTAAGGGGATGGCTGTTGACATCGATCCCAGGCTCGGGCCCATCCTGTCCATTTCCGTAACCCCCTGTTCGCTTCCGGACAGCGGCACAGCGATTTCCGGGTCACAAGATCATGGCTCTCGGACAGCTGGGAATTGCATTGCGCTATGATGGTCGCGACTTCTCTTGACAAAAGTATGCGGGCCTGTCCCGGATCGGACTTCAAGCGGGACACTTGAATCGAGGAGTTCACCAGGATTTGGCTTATCCGGGAGGGCAGCGATGAATCTGAACTTGCGTATTGTCCTTGCCGGCATTCTTTCTGTAACACTCGGCTTGCTGGGAACGATCTCGATCTCCGATCAAGGACAGCAGCCCGCAACCGTGCAGCCAATTCCGAACGAACCCATGTTCTCGACAATTATGCGTGTGGCCGAGAAATATTCAGCATCGATCGGCGATGCCGGCTGGCTGAGGGGACCCGACGGGAAGAATGACTTCTTCCATTGCGGCGGAGGCCCCTCAGACATTCTGGCCGAAGACGACCCTTATTATGGCGTGACCGACCTTGCAGTTTTTATCGTCGTTGTAAGCCGCCACCTGAAAGCTGAAGGGACCTATCCGGTCGCTGCGCCCTATCTGAATCGGTTGATCAAGTACGGCGACGCAGAAACGATGCGGATCAATCCCAAGTCCAGGCACAGCGACTCGTGGAAAGACGACAATGGGGTGGTCCTCGAAAACATGGCACACGCGCTCAACAGATCCCTGCATCGTCGAAGCTAAGTAGTTGACGGTGGATGCGGAGCCGGCGAAATTCGTGTGCTGGTAAAGATTCCAGTTGGAAGCGCGGCCCTACTGATCAATACGTTCCACTTCAAGCTTTGCCAGGCAAGATGCATGGACCCTTGGAACGCACGGGCCTGCTACGGGTGGAAGGCGGTTGGGAAAGTGCCGATGCTTCTGGCCGGCGCCTACCGCTACGTGATTACAATGACGAACGGCAGCAAGAAGATCGGAGACGTTCTCGTCGCCGAGAAAATGGTGGAGAATCCATTGTCTATAGGCCTGGATGATAAACCGTACCTGCTGACCTTAAAGTAGTAACGTAGTGCATGGCCGTGTCGCGGAAATACCGATCAGAATCCGTGCGCAGCTTTCTTTATGCGCTGCTCGTGTTGCTGGCGCCCGCCTTGGGCAGTCTGGGATTCGCGCCACCCCGGCACACAACGTCAGCGTCATTACTGCCGGAAGCCTTTCGATCTATCTTCTATTCGTCTTCCAGTTCCGGTCCGCGGTTCCCGCGCAACCCAAGGGTGGCCTGACAATCGGCCTCCTGATTCTTTGCGCGGCCTTGACGCTGGGCGGATACCTGTTCCTTTTCGAACGATTTACCTTCGAGTTGCCGACCACGAGTGAACGCGTCGCACTTGGCTGCGGCTTTACTTCGGAAGCTCGCCTGGTTGCCAGTGCGCTGCTCATCAATACTGAGGGTGAATGCCCGGGCCATTTTGAGGATCTCCTGGAGAAGAGCCAGTACAACTCTCACCAGATTTGGACCAAGAGGTCGTTGAGCTAGATCAAGCTCTCGTTGGCTGGGCTCTCGTCCAGCTTCTTTGTGTGCCTGTTTGTCGTGGTCGGGCAAAGAATTCGCGTACTTCAATCCAGGGCAGTTGAACCGGCTGCACTGGCAGGCGCCTCTGCGGCCGATGTCTTCATCAGTTATTCCCATGAGGATCGCGATCGGGCCCAGCTTTTGGTGACGGCTCTCAAGAGGGATGGCCTGAGCGTGTGGTGGGATTTGGACCTGCCGTCGGGGGAAACCAGGGATCGCCTGATTGAGCAACGCCTTCACACCGCGCATTCAGTTGTGGTGCTGTGGTCCGTCATTTCCGTAACCAAGGTGTGGGTCCGCGAAGAGGCGCTCGATGCCCAACAGCGCGGTGTGCTCGTCCCAGTACTTCTGGATGACGTGGCTCCTCCATTGAGATACCGACACCTGCAAGCTGTGTCGTTGATCGGTTGGGACAGCAATTCTTCAGATAAGGGCTATGGCCAACTGCTCGACACACTTATAGCCAGACGATCAGCGAACTCGCAGTAGAATTAGTTTCGCCAAATTTTCCCAGGACGCCTGAACTATTCCCTATTCCCTGTCCCCTGCCTCGCTACTCCCTGACGCCGATGCCCAGCGCCTTCATCTTGCGATAAAGGTGGCTGCGCTCCAGCCCAAGCAACTCCGCGGCATGACTGATATTGTTGCGAGCTTCCTCAATTTTTTTCAGGATGTACTCACGCTCGTAAGCATCGCGAGCCTGTTGCAGAGACGAGAATTCCTCCGTCGAGCGTGTGCCGGCCTTGTGCGTCAGCGGCGGCAGGTGCTTGCGTTCGATGCGCAGGGTCCGGGGATTGAGGATAAGCACGCGCTCGATCACATTCTTGAGCTCGCGCACGTTGCCCGGCCAGTGGTAGAGGGCAAGCGTCTGCAGCGTCTCGTCGTCAATCTCCATGCGTGGGCGTCCATACTGCCGTCCAAATTCGCTCAGAAACTCGCGCGCCAGCGGCGGAATATCCTGCTTGCGTTCCCGCAGCGGAGGCACAAAGAACGGAACCACGTTCAGCCGGTAGAACAGGTCCTCGCGGAAGTTCCCCTTGGCAATCTCTTCTTCAAGGTCCTTGTTGGTTGAGGCGATCAAGCGCACATCCACGCGCAAAGGCAGCGTGCCGCCGACCGGCGTGAACAGTTGGTCGTCGAGCGCGGAAAGCACCTTGGCCTGTGTCTTCAAGCTCATGTCGCCCACTTCGTCCAGGAAGAGCGTGCCCCCGTCCGCGCGCTCCAGGGTGCCCCGCTGCTCCACCGGTCCACCTGGCTGGGCGCCATGGCGATAGCCAAAAAGTTCAGCCTCAATGTGCGCCTCGGGGATCGCCGCGCAATTCAGTTCGAGGAAGACCTGATCGCGGCGGAGGCTTTCCGCATGGATGGAACGTGCGATCAGTTCCTTGCCTGTGCCCGACTCGCCGTAAATGAGCACACGGCCGTTGGTGGGCGCCATCAGCCGAATCTGCTGCCGCAGTGCCTTAACCGGAACGCTTGCGCCTGTGAGCACCGACCCCGCATTGAACTGACGCTTGAACTCGATGTTCTCCGTGCGCAGCCGCCGTGCTTCCACAGCGTTCTTCAGCACAATCAGCGTACGATCCAAGGAGAGCGGCTTCTCAAGAAAATCGTATGCGCCCAGCTTGGTGGCCTTCACCGCGGTTTCAATGGTGCCGTGACCGCTGATGATCACGACCTCGGGCCGCATCTCCACGGCCAGTTGGTGCATGTCAGCCAACACATCGAGTCCGTCCCGGTCGGGAAGCCAGATGTCGAGCAGGACCACGTCAAAGGGCGCGTCTCGGATCAGGACCATCGCTTCAGCGGCGGTGGCGGCAGTGGCAACACCATAGCCCTCTTCGCCCAAGATCTCTTCCAGCGAGGTGCGAATCTCCGCCTCGTCGTCCACCACCAGGATGTGGTTCATGATTGAAGTCCCTTAATCGGCGCACCTTCCCGGCCAGGCGTGCCCCCGTTGCCCGACGAGAGAGCGTAGCCCTCGGCCGTAACCGAAGGCAGCTGTGCCGCAGCCGCGGGCTCCATCAACGGCAACCGCATCAGGAAGCGCGCGCCCTTGGGGCTGTTGGACTCGGCGCGCAACGAGCCGCCATGCTCCTGCACGATCTTGGCCGCAATCGAGAGACCCAGGCCGCTGCCTCGATGCTTGGTCGAATAGAAAGGCAGAAACAAGCGCTCGCGAATCTCATCAGTGAGCCCGTGGCCTGTGTCGGAGACGGCCACCTCGACCGACCCGCCGCCCTCACTGAGCGCGGTGTGAACGCCGAGCACGCGCAGCAGGCTGCCCTGCATGGCCTCAGCGGCATTGTCAATCAAGTTAGCCAGCGCGCGGCGGATCGCCTCAGGATCGGCGAGCACCGTTGGCAAATCAGGCTCCAGGTCCCACTGCACTGTGATGCCATTGAGCCTGCCCGCAAACAGAGCCAGGGCCTCCTCGGCAACGCGATTTAAGTCGCAGGCCCGAGGCTGTGGTGCAGGGAACTGCGCCAGCGCCGAGAACTGGTCCACCAGCGTCCGCAAGGTTCCCACGCATCCCAGAATCACTTCACTGCACTTGCGGATAATGTTGGGCGAGTCAGATGTGCCGCGGTCAAGGTGCCTGCCGATGCGCTCGGCGGAAAGGGCGATGGGCGTGAGCGGGTTCTTGATCTCGTGGGCTACGCGCTGCGCCACTTCCTTCCACGCCAATTGCCGTTGCGCGCGCAACAGCTCGGTCGTGTCCTCCACCACCAGCACGGTTCCCGGCTGCCCCGGAGCCAGCTCGAGCCGTGCACTGGTAATCGCCAGATGAATGGTGCCACCGCGGCCGTGAAGCTCAATTTCAGTTGAGGCCGCTCCCATGCGTTGCCCGCGGCGAATCACGCCGGCAAGGTCGTCGGCGCAATCGGCCGGCAGTAGCGCATCAATCCTCTCGCCGGCCAGGCTCAGGTCCTCGCGTCGCCCCATCAGCGCGGCAAAGGCGCGATTGGACTGGAGAACGACTCCGGCTCCATTCAGCGTGACGACGCCCGAAGGAATGGTCTCGACAATTGTTTCCAGCTCACGGCGGCGCTCTTCAATCGCCAGATTCGCCGCAGTCAGTTGCGCGGAGGAGCTCTCCGCCAACTGCCGGCTCGCATCCAGGTCCGCCGCCATGCGGTTGAAGGCGCGAACCAGATCGCCCATCTCCCCATTGGCAATCAGTGCCACGCGATGGTCGTACTTGCCAGTTGCGATCTCGTCCATCGCGTCGGCCAGTGCCTCTACAGGCCTGGTGATCTGCTTGGATAGAAACAGCGCCAGCCACACGCTGGAGAAGAACACAAAGACAGTAATGACCAACAGCAGCAGGAAGAATATGGTGCGGATCTGGTTCCGCGCGCGGAACAGCTTCCAGTAGGCGTCTGCCCCGGAACGGATGCGCGCAGCGGTCTGGCTGAGTCCCTGCGGCATAGGCAGAGCTACGACCACCACCTTTCCTGAAGCGGTGGCCGACATGCCCAGCGCGTAATCTTGCCCCGCTACTCTGAGCACCGCCTCATCGTTGCGCTGTGCAGAGGAAAGGACATTCGTCGAGACCGCCCCATGCAGGGGAACGGCAGTCCCCAATTCGCCTTCACCTTCATCGGTCTTGGTGGGAAGCCAAGGCAGCAGGCTGGCCTGGCTTTGCTCCGGCGGCGCTTGATAACTAGTCAGCTCGCGCGAATCTTTGCCATAAACCACGGCGAAGCCGCCGCCTAACGTAATTCGATGGGAACTCAATTCATCCTGAAGCTCCGGCAAATCTCGGTCTGGAGCGCTGGAAGCCGCAATCGCCTCCGCCTCCACGCGCGCATTTGCCGTGACGTATTGCGCAAGTTCAAGCACTGCGCGGGTCGAGTCTTCGCGCAGCTCCCATGTGGGTTGTGAGAACCAACGGTCGATGGAACGGTTCATCAAATTAAAGCTGAAGAGGAACATGAATACAGCAGGAGTCAGCGCAATCAACGCCGCGCCCAGCACCATCCGCGTGCGCAGCCGCGAGCCCAAAGCGCTGCTGCTTTGGTCCGCATACAGCTTGAGCATGTTCCTGAGCAACAACATCAACAAAACCAGCAGCAGCAGAAACACAACGACAGTCAGGCTGGTAAAGAGCAGCGTCTCCCCAGAGGTCTCAGGATTGAGAAACTGGACGTTCGTGGTGTTGAATGCGTTGAGGCCGCCCAGCAATGCAAGGCCCAGCACCACCCCACCCGCAAGCAGGGCAACAGAACGGCGCCGAGAATCGGCAAGGAACCTCATGCCGCGATTATAGAGCGGTGGTTGGAAGACAGGGAACAGGGAACAGCCACCACAGCGACAAAGACCTATCGCTCGGAACCCCGACAGTGAACAGAAAGCGTTGGGCCGCCGTCCTTATCTGAAGACCAGCATTTGCAGCCAGCCGCCCCAAATGTCGGACCACGCATGGGCAATGACGTTGATGCGCAGGTTCCCGCGCCATGCGGCCAGCGCGCCATACAGAACCCCAAGGACGCTGATGACGATCACATTCGTCCAGCCCTGATAGCTGTGAAAGAGGCCGAACATCACGCCCTGCGCAAACACCGCAACTACGATATTCCCGCTGAGCGCATGAAGCTGGCGCTGCAGGAAGCCGCGGAATGCCAGTTCCTCGCAGACCCCCGCGGTGATCGAGGTTGCAATCCAAATCAGGATTTCAAGCAGAGTTTGCGGCAACAGGCTGGCGACAGACTTTGCGCTGCCCGCTCCCGACGTCCGGAGCGCCAGCAGCCAATGGACACCATAGGCCGCGCCTTCCCAGAGCGCCCAAAACGGAAGCGCGATCGCGACATCTACCACTACGGTTTTCCACGAGGTCCATCGGCCGCCTGAAAGCGTTTCAAGATTTCCTCCGCTATGATGCACCGCGGCCCAGCAGTAATAGAGCAGGGCCCAGTCCATGAAGATCGCGCCGAGGTAAATGGGAATGGCTTGATTGTGGCTTGCAAGCTGTCCGGCAGCTGGCCCGCCGGCGCCTCCCGTCGGCACATGTTGAGCAAGAAAGCCCAAGGCAACCACGCCTGCTCCGATCAGCATGAAGCCCCAGAGCCTGCCCCACGAAGCAATCTGGGGCGGCCTTTGACGCCCTTCCGGGTCTGTTGCGGCGAGTCTCTCATTGGCCTGCATGTTTCTCCTCCTTGCGCGTCTCCGCATCGCTCCGGCGTTTGCCGGCAATTTTTTTCAATTCGGCTAATGTCTCTTCGGCCCAGCGCAAATGCGCCTCCAATTCGATCTCTCCGAAGCGTGCCGCCATCTTCCAGTGAGGAGCGTCGGGATACTGCTGATTTTTGGCGATCTGCTCAGCCGCCTGCTTAATTTGCAGAAGCGACCTGCGCTCCGACTCCGCCATACGCTCTATATATCCAATCGAAATATCCGGGGAGACCTGCGCGCCGAAGAACAGTTTTAGCAGCAATTCATTGCGCGGAATCTCGGCTTGCGGCTGGACTGCCATCCAATTCGCCAGCCGCTGGCGCCCCTTTTTTGTAATGGAGTAAATGCGGCGGTCCGGCTTGCCCTTTTGCCTCTCGGTCTTCGCGGCCACGAACCCATCGACCGCCAGCTTCTTCAGATTGGGATAGATCTGGCCGTAGCTTTCGTTCCAAAAGTGGCCGATCGATCCGCGAATCGTCTGGCCCATGTCGTATCCCGACATCGGTTCAATAGTGAGCAGTCCCAGGAGCACTTCCATGGATGAACTTGATCGTTTCGCCATAGTTCTAATAGATATATGCCTAATAGATAGTAGTTGTCAACATGAAAATCTTGCTTGCTCTATGCGCATTGAAAGTCCTGGTGGCGATTCTTGTTAATACTGCTTTGAAATGTCCCGAAGCCTCAGATTTGAGAGCAGGCCAATGGGCTCAGAATCAGGTTGGTGATGTTATCCACGATACTGTCGTAGCTGTACCGCGGGTTGGCGGAAAGCTTCTTCCATGCCGGATCGTTGCGGAAGACATCCCATTGCGCATCGAGTTCGGCCATATCCTTGAAGGCCAGCATGTATTGCAGGTTCGGCATACGCGCGCCAA
>OBLU010000984.1_pt1 | contig 26586 bp, 28 predicted proteins | sample 1518681 | NCBI WGS metagenome assembly OBLU01 (sample SAMEA3539304, study PRJEB22396) | soil metagenome | biome: tundra; feature: field; material: soil | place: USA | collected 2010-05 | depth 0.15 m
TGGCGTCGGCGAAGCAGAGCATCGGGTGAAAGCCGTAACCCTTCTTGTAGTTGGGCGCCGCACCCTGCTTGTTCTCGGAGTGAACCTCAATCAACGAGGCGTCGATGTCAAGATAGACGGGACCCGTGCCGCTGGTGAGGGCCAACCGGTCCCACACCTTGGCACGCACCTCCGCGGTGGCCTTCGCCAACTCGGTGAGCGCAGCGGCGTCCAGTTCGTGAAACGTGCGATGCACCGTCGAGTCACTGGCCACGTGGCCGAACAGATCGCTCTGCAATCACAGGTGCCCGATGTCCGCGCAGCCTTCACCGCCGCCCGCCACGACCAGCGCCATCTGGGTGAGCACCTTGCCGCGGTCGTGCACCGGGAAGCGTTCGCCCCTCGGCACGATCCGTGAGGAGAGCAAATGGCTGAGTCCCAAACGATCGGCAAAGGCGCCTAAAGCGTGCAGTCCCACGTGGGCCACGACGCCCGCGCCACTGGGTTCCGCCACTACGCGATTGGTCGAAGTAATCTGCATCTTGGAAGTGCCCTTCTCTGGGAGGAACTTGGTTGTGTCAACAGCACCAGTTTCCCCTGCGAGGAGGGCTTTTTCGTGGACGGGCGGACTTCAGATCACGAAGGCTCGTGAATGATCGGGGCTAGAGAGGCCGTTCTGGACAAATTTCTGTAAACGAGGAAGTAACAGGCGCATTGCAGAAGGCGGTAAACTGCTACACAGAATTGTTCGATACCGAAAGGTTGATCATTCCATGTCCGATCGTGACGCGCTACCCGCGCTCATTATTACAGCCACGCCGAACAACAGCTGGCTGCATCCAGAGGCTCGCTACCCGAAAAGCCCTGATGAGCTCGCGACGGAGTCGGCTCGCTGTGAAGAGGCGGGAGCATCAATTTTGCACTTGCATTCGATGGCCGAGTGGAAACATCTTGTCGACGCGATCCGATCGGCGACCACTCTGCTCGTGCAGTGCGGTATGTCGAGCTTCATGTTGGATGAGCGCCGGGAAATTTTCGACCTGCAGGCTGACATGATTTCGGTCATCGCCAACCACCACGACGAGGCATTTCCTGAGGCACCATGTAATGTGCTGCACCCAATGGAAGAGCTACTGCGCTATTGCGAGCTGTGCTTCGAGACAGGGGTACGCCCCGAGTGGGAGATCTGGCATTCCGGGAGCATCTGGAATCTTAACTATCTACGCGACCATGCGAAGCTCGTGCGCCCTATCATCACAACGCTGTTCTTCGGATGGCCGGGGGGAACCTGGAGTCCGCCCACGATAGAGGAGTACCTATCGCGGCGGCGTCTCATGCCTAAGGACTGCGTCGTGACTGTCAGCGTGATGGGGCCGGAGCGTTACGGGCTGCTGGCGGCGGCGATCGCGAACGGTGACCATGTGCGTGTCGGCACCGAGGACTATCCCTTCACCCGGGAGGGAGTTCCGGCCCAAGCGAGCGATCTTGTGGCAGAAGTGGCGGCACTTGCAAGGGCAATGGGGCGGAAGGTGGCGACCACAGCAGAAGCGCGCGAGATGTTGGCGTGCGATATACCTCCCAGAGGTGCGCAATGAACAAGAACAGGAACACCCGCGCCCTTGCAATCGAACTCGCACTAATCGATATTCGCGTGGTGTCGCTGAGCCCTGGTTCAATTGACACCGAAATGCTGCCTAGCGATGAGTGCTCAATGGACTTTGACCCGTCCCGGTTCCCAGATCTGATTGAAAGGGACAATCTATGCGTGACCGCCTAGCGGATAAGTACGCATGTGGATCAGCATTTTCGCGTTCGACGAGGAGCACCGTTATGAATCAGTCCGATATTGGCTCAGGGAAATACTGGTAGCGAGGCCAGTAGTTCGGTTCAAGAACGTATGGAAACTATACGGGAATCTTCCAGTTGTATCGAACCTTAACCTCGAAATCAAGGACAATGAATTCCTTGTGTTCGTGGGTCCCTCCGGATGCGGGAAGAGCACATCACTACGTATGCTCACGGGGCTCGAGTCCGTTACTCACGGAGCAGTACTGTTCGGGGATGACGACGTCACGATGCTGCCTTCGGGTAAGCGTGACATCAGCATGGTGTTTCAAAGCTACGCTCTGTATCCAAATATGACGGTCGCCAATAACCTTTCCTTTGGCCCGACCGTGCGTCGCGAAGACAAAGTTAACCTTCCAAAACGGATTGAGGAGGTGTCTAAGATCGTAGGGTGATGGCGAATTCTGAGTAGCCGGTGAATTCACGATCGAGTGTCAACGCAGAAGATACTGGATTGGTGACGGCTCCATGAAGGACCGAAGGTCTGCCTCCTGTAAGATAGCTGAGGCGGTCGCTGCAGGCAGGCTTTACGAGGAGATTCGTGCCCTCGGAGGCCGTTATGAACGTCCGATTGTCGAGTCGGGTGCACGACAAATAAGAAGGAGATGCAAAGATGCGTGTAGCGGTTACTGGATCGAGTGGTTGGGTGGGATCGTTTGTCCTGCGAGAGCTCATATCGCACGGACATGAGGCGATCGCGATCGATATCCGACCTCCGCAGGAGGGGATCTGTGAGTTCCGGCACGCGGACATCCTAGACATTGCGGAGTTGCAGAGCGCCTTCACAGGGTGCGAGGCGGTGATTCACCTGGCCGCCGTGCCGGATCCAGGCATTGTCTCGCCCGAAGAGCTCTTCAAGGTCAACGTCCTCGGCACCATGCATGCGCTTGAGGCAGCGACGCGAGCAGGGGTGCGCCGCTTCGTCAGCGCGTCGAGCGATGCAGCGATCGGCTTTTCCTTCAGGGTGACGCAGCTAAAACCCGACTATTTCCCGATTGATGAGCAGCATCGGGCTGAACCGCAAGATGAGTACGGACTCGCCAAGGTCCTAATGGAAGAGATGTGCCGCAGCTATGCGAGCCGAGGCGCCCTTGAGACTATTGCCCTGCGAACCTGTTGGGTTTGGGACAAGTCGCTCGGTGAAATCGACAAGCTCTCCGACCCAGCGGGCACCGAGAGCATGCTCTGGATGTACGTCCATGTGCTGGATGCCGCCAGCGCCTATCGCCTGGCGTGCGAAGCGCCGGGCATCAAAAACGCGACGCTCTGGATCGCCGCCAAAGACTGTTTCTGCGCCTACCCGACGGGCGATCTTATCAACCGGTTCTACCCGGGCGTTCCCATCGTGGGGCCGATTGACGAGTATGGCTCCACGGTGAATTGCGCTCTCGCGCAGGAGCTCTTGGGCTGGCGGGCCAACCGCTCTTGGCGTGACCTGGTGTCGGAGGACGAGGCCCCACACAAGTTGCATTTCTAGTGGTTGTAGCCGTTTCGAATAGCAGACGGTCAAGGCGCGTCGGGAAACAGCAGCGGCAGAGGAAGAGCAAAAGGGAGGGTCTTGATGTCGAATCTCACAAGAAAGCACAGAGAGACGTGGTGCCGCGTGCTCACATGTCGCTTGAGGTAGACAAGGTCCACGTACTCCGCAAGTACGGCACCGTTGTCGGAAGTGAGATGTGACGGACTCGATAGAACGTTCGCACCCGCCCAGGATGCCTTCGCCACGGCCATGAGAGCAGCCATCTTGGAGGAACTTCCTGCACGTGTCCTCGATGTGCGCGACATCGACGAACCGACGCCCGAGAGCGACTGCGTTGTGGTGGAGGTCGAAGCCTGCGGGATATGCGGGACCGATCTGCACATCATGTCGGGAGGTTCCTATGCGCCCACGCTGCCGTTCGTCCTCGGGCACGAACCGGTCGGACGGGTTGTGGCGGTCGGATCGAACGTCAGTGATGCGTATCTCGGCAAGCGGGTAACGGCGACCCTGTTCATCGGCTGCGGTGAATGTCATCCGTGTCTCCAGGGTGATGAGCGTCTCTGTGAGCGCGGAGCTCGGGTGACGGGAGTCTTGGGTCTTCCGGGAGGGTTCGCCGAGCGAATGATCTTGCGTGAGTCGCAGCTCGTCGTTGTCCCCGATGAATTGGACGCACTTTCCGCGGCAGCGCTCGTCGACGCGGGCGCGACGGCTCATAACGCGGCTCGAGTACTGCAAAGCCACGGCGAGTTAATGGACGGGCCTTGTCTCGTGGTCGGCGCGGGCCCCGTCGGCCTCCTGGCGGCGGAAATCCTGCGCAGTGCGGACGTCGAAGTGATCATCGTGGAGCGCAATATCCCGCGGGCACTCGAGGCTGGACGGTTCGGGTATCAAGTTTCCGATTCGTTGACGAGTCTGCGTCCATCCTTTGCCAGCGTCGTGGACTGTGCGGCAGATCCGGGAATGGTGGGGCCTGAACTAAGCCTTTTACGCCCGCACGGGCTATATCTCGCCGTCGGATACTGCACTGTTCCGGAGTTTGATCTCGCGGTAGTTGCTCGGCGGGAACTGAGTATCCGTGGAGTGCGGTCGGGGACTCGTGAAGACCTTGTTGATGTGCTCCGTCTGGCAGCAGAACGGGTGATCCGCCTTCCAACGCTAAGCGTATGGCCGCTCATTGACGTGAACGACGCGCTACAAGCATTGCGTGACGGTGTCGTGGCGGGAAAGGCGATTGTGGTGAATGGAGGGTTGAGTGACGAGTCGAGGACGTGAACTTAGGGTCGGGCTCATTGGTTTGGGCGCCGTCACGAAGGACCACATCAACGGTTTCGCGCGGATGGATGTGCCAATTGCCGCTGTGTGCGACGTGGAACGCTCAATTGTTGAGCGCGTCGCCGTTCAGCTCGGCGCCCGCGGCTTTGTCGATTATCGCGACCTCCTGAGCTCGGGCGAGGTAGATGCGGTCGATATATTGCTACCTCACCACTTGCATGAAGAGGTCGCGCATGCGGCGCTAGCGTCGGGGCTTCATGTGCTGATCGAGAAGCCGGCAGCGCGGTCATTGTCGGCGGTGGCGGACCTAATCGATGTCGCTGCGTCCAACGGCGTGATGTTTGCCGTTGCGGAGAACACGCGTTTCGTTGAGGCCTACAACGTCGTGCGAGATCTGATTGACGATGGTGCCTTGGGTAGGATAGAGGTAGTCCGCACAGCAATATTCGGGAACGATTCCCAAAACCTGTCAAATCCGTCTGATTGGCGGGGCAGGAAGTCGCTAGCGCTCGGCGGAGCGATGTTTGACGGCGGCGCGCATTCCTTTTATCTGCTCGAATGGCTCTTCCAAGGAGTGGGTTCCGTATTGGCAACGTCGAGAACCTTCACACGGAATTCGGAGGTCGAAGACTTCGCGGTCATTACGGGAGAGTTGCGCTCTGGCGGTGCTTACACGACGGAGTACATGTTCGCTGTTGAGGCTCCGTGGTCGGAGCGTCTTGAGATTTACGGGAGCGCCGGCGCGTGTTTCGTCGATCAGCTCACGAATCCGGTGGTCACATACTTTCGAAATGGTCAGGACTGGAGTGGCACGACCATCGGCGAAGTTCGGTACGACCCGGCGGGTTGGAAGTCGAGCTCCATCGTGGAGACGGTCGTTGATTTCGTAGAGGCGTTGCGCGACGGGCGACCATTTCGCGTGGAGGGCGAGCATATACAACGGGCATCTGCGGCGATCGAGGCGGCGTACGAATCCTCCGACAGGGGCAGCGTTGTCGTCCCAGCGATGCGGTGAGAGATGAGATTGATGATGTTCAGTCGTGGGTTCCCGGTGGAGGTCAGATCGCCTTCGGCACGGTATCATTGTCTGGCACAACGTTCTGGTTGAGGGACCGCTGAGATGGTCGCGACGGTTCTTTCAAATCAATATTCGGTTTTGTGAGAGAAGGAAGTCAACGTGCGACTGGTTGCGTTCAACGGCGGTTTTGGGCGGATCGAAGACGATCGTGTCATCACCATGGGAACGGATCTCCTCGGGTATCTGCAAAGCGGTGAGTCAAAGGATGGTCGAGTGCGTCAAGTGAGCGACGTCCAGATGACGGCTCCGGTGCAGCGCCCTGGCAAGATCCTGTGCATCGGACTCAACTATCGTGACCACGCCCTCGAGACAGGTCAGGCCATCCCCGAGAAGCCGATTGTGTTCACGAAGTTTGCCAACTCAGTGATTGGGCCGGGCGAGCTGATCCGCGTGCCACGAGTCGCGGGGGATATCGACTATGAGGCCGAGCTTGGTGTCGTTATCGGCGCGCGCTGCCGCGATGTTTCGGTGGATGCGGCACTGGGATCGGTGGCGGGGTACGTCTGTCTCAATGATGTATCCTCGCGCACGCTCCAGTTTGAAACGGGTCAGTGGACGCGTGGCAAAGCGATCGATACCTTCTTGCCCATGGGCCCCTGGATACTGACGGCGGACGAGGTCAGTGACCCTCAGTCGCTTAGTATCAGATGCTCCGTGAACGGAGAGATCCGCCAGGACTCCTCGACGAGGGAGATGATCTTCGGCGTCGGGGAACTGGTGAGCTTTCTCAGCGAAACGATCACGCTCGAGGCCGGCGATGTCATCGCGACCGGAACACCATCGGGAGTCGGCATGGCCCTTGATCCGCCACGATGGCTCGGCTCGGGAGACGTGGTGGCTGTGGAGATCGAAGGGCTCGGGAAGCTGGAGAATACGGTGTCGGTCTGACGTGAGCTCGGCGATTTGGAACACCGTTCACGTTCGATCTCGTTTCTTCCGGCAACAGATCGCAAGCCGAGGGATGTCGGTCCTTTCGAGCGTTGCAGGCAACCGTCGTACACGTGGCGTAACCCTTTGAACTGAACGACTAGTGACTGAATGGATGCGGGAGAGAACGAGATGCAATACGACTACGTGATCGTCGGAGCCGGCTCGGCAGGATGCGTGCTAGCGAACCGTCTATCTGCTGGTGGCGCGACGGTCGTGCTGTTGGAGGCGGGACCAGACACGCCGCCGTCAAGTGTTCCCGCGGACATCCAGGACATCTATCCACGGTCGTACTACAACGACGCATATATGTGGCGGGGTCTGACGGCCGATCAGGGCGGCGACGGGTCAGGTGTCCATACGCGCTACACGCAGGCTCGAGTGATGGGGGGTGGGTCGAGCCTCATGGGGATGATCGCCCTGCGAGGTATCCCTGGTGACTACGACTGGTGGGCATCTCACGGAGCGGAAGGCTGGAGTTGGGAAAAGGTCTTGCCATATTTCCGAATGATTGAGCATGATCGGGACTTCGGTGGACCACTCCACGGCGCAGAAGGGCGTGTGAGCATTCGGCGCCATCTTCCCGAGGATATGCCGCCGTTCAGCAGGGCGATTGGAGAAGCCGCGGAGAGGATGGGCCTGCCGTACGTCCAAGACTTGAATGCGGAGTTCGAAGACGGTTACGGATCGCTGCCGCTGAGTTCGACGCTCTCCTCGCGGATCTCATCGTCATCGGCCTACCTCGACGCAAAGACTCGGGCGCGTCCCAACCTCACCATTGCATGTAACACCTTGGTCGAACGACTCGATTTCGATGGGAGTCGGTGTGTTGGCGTGACGGCCGCTCACGCCGGCGGGCGGCAAGTGTACCGGTCCTCGCAAACGATCCTCTCCGCCGGAGCGATCCACTCGCCTGCGCTCTTGATGCGATCAGGGATCGGGCCCCAGGACCATCTCACGCCGCTGGGAATACGAGTGCTGGACGACCTCCCGGCAGTCGGAGCGAACTTACAGAATCACCCGATCGTTTATCTCGGGGCCCACATTACGCGCGAGGCGCGTCAAGCGCCATGGTTACGTCCAGGATTCAATTCCGCGCTCCGCTTTAGCTCGGGACTGCACGGTGGCTGCAGCGATCTTCAGGTGCTGATCCTTAACAAGTCTTCGTGGCATGGCCTTGGCGCGTCGGTGGCGGGCCTCGGAGTCTGCCTCACGCAGCCGTTCTCGCGTGGGACCATCAGATTAGTGTCGAGCGATCCGCACGTGCTCCCGGTCGTCAACTTCAGGATGTTGACCGAACGAGGCGACCTTGAGCGCATGACAGAAGGGTTCCGGCGCGCAGCCGAGCTGATGCTGGACGACGAGGTGCGAGCGCTGCGCAATGAGACGTTCGCAGCGGGGTACTCGCGGGTCGTGCGGCGCCTTAACGAGCCAGGAGTGTCCAATGCGGTCGTGACGAAAGTGCTCGCGAGATTGCTCGACGGTCCCTCCATTGTTCGCAAAACCATGCTGCGATGGGGGATCGCGTCTGGCGAAGTGAGGGAGGAGCGATTGTCCGACGACGGCTGGATCGCCGGCACTGTCCGTTCTCGCACCTTCGGTACCTATCATCCAGCGGGTACGTGCGCGCTCGGAGCGGCCGACAATGGTGACGCGGTCGTCGATCCACGGACCCGCGTGAATGGCACCGAGGGCCTACGCGTCGTTGACGCTTCGGTCATGCCACGCATTCCCCGCGGGAATACGAATCTTCCCGTGATGATGGTCGCCGAGCGCGCTGCTGCGATGATCTTGGAAGACGATTCCTAATCGCGGAGAGAGTGGCGAATACTCCCGAGCGGCGAAGGCTGCATGCTCTCCGCACCGATCCCGTCGTAATCCGGTTGCAGGGAGCTAATGAACGCGGCAATCGAGCGAAGCACGCGTCCTAATGTCTTGGAAGTCAAAAGAAAGCAGAGTCGATATGACTGAGATAGAGCCGGGCCGCGTTCTAGGCGGGGTAAAGCCGATGCGGGGTGGTTACGCTCATCGAGCGAGGACGGTCTAGTGGCCCGAAGGGCCCGGCTGCATCGCGCTTATAAACTCGCTCAGCCTGGTGAGCGAGTCAGAATCCCCCATTGATTCGGGAGAAACTGGGAGAATCTATCCATGACCTCTCTACTCGCAGATGATCGGCTTTTGGAGATGACGGAGGAGCCTTCGTCGGTGCCGATGCGGGCGCCGGCCGGAGTGGCGAAGACCTTCCGCGAAGACGACCCGACCCAGTCATTTCGCCTACCGCCCTCGCTCGACGACTGGCTTCCCCAGGACCACAGGTCCAGTTCATTGGCGAGGTGGCGGACGCACTGCTCGATCTCACCGTTATCTACGACCGCTACGTGGAGGTCGCGGGCGCGTCACACTGCGACCCCGCGATGATGCTCAAACTTCTGTCCTACGCTTGCTCCGTCGAGTTGACGTCATCTCGTGAGATGGAGCGACGCTCTCACACCGACGTAGCCTTTCGCAAGCTGAGTGCTAACGCGGCGCCCGACTATCGCTTGTTGTCGCGATTTCGGCGGCGCCACCACGCTGGCGTGCGGGCCAGGGTGAACCGGCGTCGGCGAGTGATCTGGTGGCTGAAGTCGTCACGATTGCCGAGTCGGTGGGGCGTAGAACTGCCACCGCCGACGAAGTGCGGAAGATTCCGAATATCTAAGCCGGGATGTCACGATGAGTGAGAGTCAGCGCTCGGTCGCGGCGGTCACTGGCGCAGCCCGCGGTATTGGCGCGGCGGTTGCCGGACGTTTTGCCCAAGATCAAGGATGGTCGGTTCGCGGTTACGACCTGCTCGACGCCGAAGGCGGCACCGGTGGTGCGACGGGTAAATATGTCGTCGAACACAGTGATGTCGCGTCGGAAGAAAGTGTGATCGCATCAGTCAAGGGTCTCGAATCTGAGTATGGGCGAATCGATGCTCTGGTGAACGTCGCCGGAATCGTGGTCGTCAAGCCGGTCACGGACGTGACGTGGGATGAATTTGAGCGTCTCATTAAGGTGAACCTGGGGGGCGTGTGGCTCTGGTGCAAGCACGTCATCCCGATAATGAAGCGTCAAGGCGGTGGGGTCATTGTGAACATGGCTTCTGTGTCGGGCCACGTCGGCCAGGTCGACCATGTGCTCTATGGCGCGACCAAGGGAGCGATTCTCGCGTTCACGCGAGCGTTGGCGTGGGAGTTGGCGCCCTTCAATATCCGAGTCGTCTCCGTCAGCCCTGGATCTGTCGATACCGAGATGCTGCGCAGCGATATACGTTCAGAGTCCGCCCGACTCGGCACACCCTTCGATCAGCTCAAGGCCGAGCGAGAGCGCGAACAAGCGCTCGGGAGGTGGGCGTGGCCTGCTGAGATCGCAGAGCCAGTTTTCTTTCTCGCTTCACAAGGTGGATCGTTCATCACCGGCACTGACTTGCTGGTCGACGGTGGGTGGACCGCCCGATAATTGCAAAATGCGTCGAAGAATGTGTGGAAATGGCAACTCGGTGTCGCAAGAACTCGATATCTTGCGTTGGCCTCTGGGCGGGGTTGATCAACGATTTGGGTGCTCACTCGTTCTACTCGCTCGCGTAGCTCTTAAGTGGCATTCGAGCGCTTTGAGGTTGGCGACTAGTGGATCCTTCGCTGACGGAGCCCGGGCGCCGATTGCTACGTGCAGGAGGTGTAGTTGTTGACTTGCATAACAACGCTCGTGCTGAAGACGGAACTCGCTCCGACATGCTTCATGGCTGCGCTGCAGGTGAGCCAAGCGCACCAGCGGCGGCGGGGTCGGCTACGGTGTGGGAGCGAATGGCGCGGCTCCACCTCAGTGTGGCGAGTCACGGAACGCAGAAGTGATCATCAACGAGGTACGCAAGAGTGGCTACTAACGCAGTCGCCGTAAGGCGAAGGTCTTCCGTAAAGTTCAAGCACACCAACGCCGTATCCACGCTTGGCGGTCCTAAGGACTTTCCAACTGCCGATGCCGGAACCATTGATTCACGCATACTACGTCTTTACGGCATTGGTGACACTTGCAGTAACGCCGCCAAAGTTCATTCACTGACTTCAAGCGAACGTTTCTGAGGTTTGAGAAACGTTGCCCAAGAGTACTGACAGATTTTCACCGATCCTATTCAGTTCTTTCCCTAGGAATGCAACATGATCGGGGGTCGCCCACTGCTCCAGCATTGCAAAACTCAGACCATACAGAGCGTTGTCGTTGGTGTTCCTCACTGCGATCGCTATGCAGTTGATGCCTTCGATGCACTCACCGCTCTCAATTGCGAATGCCTGACCTCGAATCTGGGCAAGCTCGCTTCGGAGTCTTGATGCACTCGAGATGCTCTTGGTCGTCAATTGCGTCAATTCCTTGCGTCCGTCAAGCCACTCTTCGAACTCATTTCTACTGAGACAGCTCAGAATTGCCTTTCCGGCGGCGGTGCAGTGCGCCGGCTGTTGCACATGAGTATCAAACGAGAGTATGGATCGGCGCAGTGCGTTATGTCTTACGAGAAAGATGATCTGACCATGATCACCAAGAATCGAGAGTTTAAGTGTCTCTTGGATCTCGGGATTTCTCACGCTGCAAATATTCTGGAATTCACGAACCACATCAATACCTGACAGGTACATAGCACCGAGTGCTGCAAGCTTCGGACCGAGGGAATAGAGGCTGTCAACCCGACGTAGCATTCGGTTCTCGACTAACTCCGTGCAGATATTCAGCGTCGAGGACTTAGGGATATGCAACGAATTCGCGAGTTCCGTCAAGCTGACGGGAGCACCCTGGCGCTCCATGATGGCGTCGAGGATTTCCGTCGCTCGGCGAACGGCGGGAACAACCACGCCGTCGTCGGCCTCGCCGGCGCGATCAGTTAACCGAGACTGGAGTGCACTCATTTCCGTACCTTTCTGGCATAGCCATCCCTATCCCTCCATCGATGATGTTCGAGATCCGATCACCTTCCGGAGCGGGCCTACGCGCTGTGGGCCCTTGCATCATTCTCGTTGCTCGGAGCGCCTTCATGCATGATGGGAGCGAGTGACGCTGCCTCCGCGAAACTCTCAGTATGCACCGAGAACGACAAGACTGTGGGCGAGACGCCACTGACCCTACTGCTCGATGGCGAGGGGCTCTTTGATGTGCTTCGATGGTGTGTCCGCAAGGGAGCGAGAGGCTAGTCGACATTTTCACTCGAGGTCGTGCCTCGCTCCAGTGAAGTCGCTGCGACCGCCCTGCGAGCACGATCGAAAATGCCGTCGAGGTCTCCTGAACCGTGAACCAGATTCGACCCCATCGCCACCGCCACCGCTCCTGCGGCAAACCATGACGGGGCATTTTCGCTCGTAACACCGCCCGTCGGAACGAACTTTAGATCAGGGAATGGAGCGCGCAGCGCACGGAGATAGTCAACGCCGCCCAGACTCCCGGGAAAGAGCTTGATCATGCGTGCCCCCGACGACCTAGCGGCTGACACTTCACTCGGGGTCAGCGCACCAGGTAGCGCGAGAAGCCCCCTTTCGTGTGCTGCGTTGACCACGTCGCGATTCGTGTCGGGTGCGACAACAAAGCGAGCACCGACCGTGCTGGCACGTATCACGTCAGCTGCACTCAAGACAGTACCCGCACCGACAATTGCGCGTCCGCCGACGGCGCTGACCACCCGTTCGAGTGAGTGAAATCCTCCTGCCCTCTCCACGGTGACTTCAAGGAACCGAACGCCGGCGTCACAGAGAGTCGAGGCGATCTCCACTGCATTGGTGTGGTCGACGAGGCGCACGATGGCGATGAGTCGAGCACGCTGGAGCTCAAGCTCCGTGAGAGTGAGCGTGTCCTCCACTAGCGTTCAACCCGTCGGTTTGACACGTAACCGTCCGTCAGGTCGTGCAACGTACCCGACCAGGTATCTCCTGGGATGGTAAGCATTCGTGCGTACGCTCGTGCACAGCGTTCGGCGCTGACAGCACCGCTGTCACCCAGCAACATCGAGGCTAGGAAGGCGCCCGCGGCTGCGTCGCCCGCGCCGATCTCATCGACGACGTACCCGCTAGCCGTCACGTCAGTCTCGTTATCGCCAACGACCTGCACGTTGACGGCGATCTCACTTGCGGAGATCTCTTGACGCTCTCGAAGCACCAGGGTTGAGATGCCAAACTCCATGATGACTTCCTTTGCCTGCGTCTCAGTATCACCGTCTTGGCCACAGAGCATGGCGAGATCACCGGGGGAGGCGAACAGGGTGTCGACGAGGGGTAGCGCACGGAGGTAGGACTTCCGTGCCTGCCTCACGCCCCATAACTGGGAGCGGTAGTTGACGTCAAAACTGGTCATCACGCCCAAATCGCGCGCTGTCCCTAGGAATTCAAGCGTCGCTGCCATAGGGCCGGCACCGAGGGCGCACGTGATTCCCGTGACGTGCGCCGCGGCCGCGCCATCGAGCACATGACGCCAATCGAACTCGTCGGCGCGCAGATGACTTGACGCTGAATCCTTTCGGTCGTACAGAACAGTAGATGGACGTGGTGGTGCACCGAGCTCGAGAAAGTACAGCCCAACGCGACCGCCAATCTCGTCGTTTGACTCGACCTCGAGTCCGAATGAGAGAGCGTGTCGTCGAATCAATTCGCCAAGAGCGTTGGCTGGGAGCCGCGTGAGCCAGCGACCTCTCGCACCGAGCGCGCTCGCTGCGACGAGGAGATTGAGTTCAGAACCGGCCACGTCGAGTTCTAATTGGGTGGCGACTTGTAGTGGAACTCTCCCGGGCGTAGACAGACGCACCATCGCTTCGCCGAGGCCAACAATCAGGGGGCGTACCGCCTGCTTTGTCATACATGTCCAATCGGTAATGGGGAGTGGCGTCTAGTCATGGATTAAAGCATCGATAGGGCAGGCGGTACGGATTAGCGGGCCGGCCCAGTGCACCGGTGTCACCACAGGGGTCAACCAAGCACAGCTCATACCTCGTCCCCCGGCAGTATCGCCCAGGTTGTAGAAATTGACACTATCCGGCTGGACCGAGGACGCTCTTATCAATGTGCTCCTTTTTCGCTGCTCGGGTAACTGTCGCCGCTCCAACGACTTGAAAATCCGAAGAAGAGGTTGCTTGACACGACTTTGGGTCGAGGTTACTCTGGTCAACATGCAGAACGTTAGCCAACATGCTAGTTGGTTGGGCGCGCGCGCGTCTAGCCCTAATTTTGATCGTGGTGCGCGAGTCAGCTCAATAAAGAGTCTGGCGACGAAGTCCAGTGAGAGACGCATCTTGTCTCGGCCGTGGACTTCGACGAACGTTGTGGCAGCCCTGTCTTGAAGATCGAATCGATCCAAGTCGCTGGCCTGAAGGGTGCGACCCCGAAGGGTGGGTGGCGGACTGCCGAGCATATTCCCGAAGACGTGGTTCACACGCTCCTGGCAATTCATACTAATGAGGGTGTCACGGGCTTTGGCAGCATCTCGACCAGTGATGATTTGGTCAGGGCGGCCGTCAAGGTGCTCGAGCCGCACTGGTTGGGTGAGAACGCCCTCGAACCTGAACGCGTCAGCGAAAAGCTGCATCGCGAAACGTTTTGGCTCGGGCGAGGCGGCACGCTGACCCACGTCATCAGTGGGATAGACATCGCGCTCTGGGATATCCTCGGCAAGGTAACGAGACAGCCGGTTGGACGGCTTCTGGGGGGTAGGTACCGCGAGAGAGTCCAGCCGTACGCGTCGCTGCTCATGGATGAACCGCCACGCATGCGCGAGGAGATTCTCGAACTTTCTCGTGTCGGATTTCGCGCATTCAAGATTGGGTGGGGTCCGTTTGGACGCACGAACGCAAACGCGGACGAAGTCATAGTTGCTGCCGCGAGAGAGGCGGCGGGACCGGACGCGCTCTTGATGGTAGACGCCGGTGCAAGTGACGCGGCGTGGTCGCACGGTTTGAAGTGGGCGGTGCGGACCGCCGAAATGCTCTCTGCGTACGACGTTGCCTGGTTTGAGGAACCGCTTCCGCCTGACGCCATAGACGACTTCGTTGCCTTGCGCCAACGGAGTTCGGTCGCCATCGCGGGTTGCGAAGTACTCACGAGGCGCCAGAGTTTCGTGCCCTGGCTTCAGCGCGGAGCGGTCGATGTGGTGCAGCCTGACGTGACCAAAGTCGGAGGACTGAGCGAAGCGCGGAGAAGAGGTTGGTTGGCCGATACGTACGGCGTTCGCCTCATCCCGCACGGCTGGAATACTGCCGTGGGTTTTGCCGCAGACTAGCAGCTCGCCTCTGCCTTGCCGGGAACGGATCTGGTTGAGTACATGTCCGACACCGCGTACATCGACGGCATTGTAAGCGAGCCTTATCAACTTGACGCCGAGGGGATGTTGAGAGTTCCGACAGGCCCGGGCCTGGGTGTCGAGCTGGATCCGGATGCTTTAGGGCGCTACGCCGACGCGGCCAAGCTGTTCAAACGCGACGTTGTTCGTTAGGAGAACCGAACATGACCTATATCCCGTCCGCCGACCGATACGAGTCGATGCCCTATCGTCGAAGTGGTCGAAGCGGGATCGGACTGCCCGCGATCTCGCTTGGCCTCTGGCACAACTTCGGCGATGATCGCCCGATAGACACGCAACGGGCGATTCTGCGACGCGCTTTCGATCGAGGTGTGACGCACTTCGACCTGGCGAATGACTACGGCCCCCCGTACGGCAGTTCGGAGATCAACTTCGGTCGAATCTTGCGTGAGGACTTCGCCTCCCTGCGAGACGAGCTCATCATCTCGACCAAGGCCGGCTGGGACATGTGGCCGGGTCCCTACGGCGACCTCGGCTCGCGCAAATACCTTCTCGCGAGCCTCGACCAAAGTCTGCAGCGGATGGGTCTCGACTACGTCGACATCTTCTACCACCATCACTTCGACGTTACGACCCCGCTCGAAGAGACGATGGGGGCGCTCGATCGTGCCGTTCGTCAGGGAAAGGCCCTTTACGTCGGCATCTCGTCGTACTCCGATCAGCGCACGAAGGAAGCCATTGCGATTCTGCGCGAACTCGGCACGCCCCTCTTCATTCACCAGCCCTCCTACTCGCTCTTTAACCGCTGGATCGAGGAGCGACTGCTCGCCGTCCTGGATAAAAACGGCGTTGGCTGCATCGCCTTCTCTCCGCTGGCCCAGGGCCTGCTCACCAATCGTTACCTCAACGGCATACCTGAAGGGTCGCGCGCCACAAAGCTCGACTCCCTCGAGATGTCCATGATCAATGATCAGAATCTGGCCAACGTGCGCGCCCTCAATGAGATCGCCAGCGAGCGGGGCCAGACCCTTGCCCAGCTCGCCCTTGCGTGGGTGCTGCGCGATGACCGCGTCACGAGTGCGCTCATCGGCGCGGGCAGCGTCGCACAGTTAGACGACAATCTCGACGCGCTGAACAATCTCACCTTCACCAGCGAAGAACTCGCTCGCATCGATCAGTACGCCATCGATGGCGACATCGACATCTGGCGCGGTCCCTCGACGAGCTGAGACCACGGCCTCACTAAGAAAGGAAATCATGATGGAGCGTTTTGCTGAACCAACACGTAATCGAGTCCTTATCGGGTCTGGAGTGCTCGTGGACGAACTGGCGAGGCTGGGCTCGCCATTCACTCTTATCACCCAGGACGCTCCGCTGCAGAATCTCGACGATGCGGTAAGCGCTCTCGCGGATTCGGTGATCGTTGTTAACTCGTCCGATGCTGCAGAGCTCGCACGTGTGGTCGAGGGCACCGCCCCCGACCGACCGGTGGTCGGAGTGGGAGGTGGTGTCGTGATGGACGCAGCCAAGTGGGTCGGCTGGTCGCTCGATCTACCCTTCTATCTCGTGCCGTCGAGCGTCAGCGTCGACGCGATGGTGACGCCAACCGTCGCCGTGCGCGAAAGCATCGGCGTGCAGTACAAGGGTTTCGCCGTGGCTGACCGCATTATCGTCGACATGGACCTGGTCCACACGGCGCCGATCCACTTGAATCGGGCCGGCATCGGTGATCTGTTGTCCATACACACCGGACTCTTTGACTGGCAGCTTGGCGCCGCGGCCTCTGTCGCGACCGTCGACGATCGAGTCGCCGCAGCCGCGGCCGTGATTCTTAACGAAACGATCGAGGCATCCGATGAGATCGCCAGCGTGAGCGAGCGCGGACTCACTGCCGTGATGATGGGTTACAGCGACATCAATGACATGTGTGTGGAGCTGGGCCACGCCCAGATGCAGGAGGGCTCGGAGCACTTCTTCGCGTACCTGGCCGAACTGGTCGCCGGCAGGAAATTCGTTCACGGTGAACTGATCACCCTGGGTGCGGTCATCATGAGTCGTTGGCAGGACAACGTCGACGCGAAGGTTCTGAACGCGATCGAGCGCTCACAGATTCGCTGGCGTCCGGAGGACTTGGAGTTAGATGAGCGTGTTCTCACCGAGATCTTGGACCGCCTGCCTGAGTACACGGTGGCCGCAAACCTGACCTATAGCGTCATTAACGAACGACCGCTCGACCGCGCCGAGATCGCAGGCCTGCTTGATGGGTTGGTGTGAAGCGACCGGCAAGTTACCAAGCACGCACTCCCTTGGTTGGCGAGGAGTTGCTGCATGTGCGCTCAGCCCGCGTCACGACCCGTCCCGTGGGGCTCAGACATCAGCCGAACAGCTCCACGACGTACGTGGATAACCTCGACCTCTACATGGGAGTGTGACGACATGAAGATTACGGAAGTGGAGGCGATCGTGCTTCGTCAGCCTTCCGATGTCAATCGAGAGATCGCGGACGCATCGCAAGACGCGCTGATCGTCAGGATCCACACCGACGAGGGATTGATTGGTATCGGGGAAATAGATTCCTCGCCTCAAGTGGCCAAGGCGGTGATCGATGCGCCCACCTCGCATGCGAACGCCTCAGGTCTGAGAAACCTGCTAGTCGGCCAAGATCCTTCGGATATTTCAGGACTCTGGCGAAGGATGTTCGAAGGCACCATCTACTTTGGTCGTCGTGGCGTCACATTGCACGCCATCAGCGGGATCGACATCGCGCTGTGGGATCTTGCGGGCAAAGCTCACGGCGTTCCTATTCATGAGCTACTTGGGGGTGCGCGCCGCGATCGGGTTCCCGCATATGCGAGCACATTAATGCCAGATACACCGAGCGAAGTCAGACGGGTTGTATCAGAGCAACTCGCTGCAGGGTTTGGGGCAGTCAAACTCGGTTGGGGTGCTTTAGGGTCGGAGCCTGACATCGAAGAAGGACTCGTCGCGGCGGCTCGTGATGCTATTGGCGACCGCCCTCTGATGCTCGACATCGGTATGGCTTGGAAGGGCGCTGATGACGCCATCGCGCGTTCGATGCGGTTGGAGCCGTATCGCCCCTCGTGGATTGAGGAGCCATTCTTCCCTGATGCCTATGCTGATTATGCGCGCCTCGCGAGCGCCACGCTGATTCCAATAGCGGCTGGCGAGGAGGAATCGACGCTGACAGACTTCGAGAGGCTTCTGGATACGGGCGTACAGGTCGTGCAGCCAGACGTCTCTCGCGCCGGCGGCATAACTGAATGCATCCGAATCGCGGAGTCAGTACTGGGGCGTGGACGTAGTTGTGTTCTTCACGCTTGGAGCACCGGTATCGTCAAGGCAGCCTCGCTACACGTTCTTGCCGTTCTAGACCGCGCAGATTGGTTTGAGTACTGCGTTCAGCAAACTGAGCTCAACCAGCGCCTCGTGAGTCAGCAGTTTCCGATCCGCGATGGCTGTGCGATGGTTCCCGATGGTTCAGGACTTGGCATCGAACTCGATGAAGAGGTTCTAGAGGAGTGCTTCATAGACCGCAGTCGTTAAGAGGTACCTATTCAGCCACTCCAGAGAGATCTCAGGGCAGAAAGCGAGTTTCAGGATGTTTGAACTTGACGGTAAAGTTGCAGTGGTTACAGGATCGGCGTCGGGCATAGGTTTAGCGACGGCTCGGCGGTTCGCAGAAGCCGGCGCCATAGTCGTGCTGGCCGACATTGTCGACGCGTCCTCTGTCGCCGACGAAATGGGCGGCCGCTACATTCGTGTCGATGTCAGCGTCGAGAATCAGGTGAAGTCTCTGATGCTCGAAGCCTCGAAGATAGCGGGTCGAATCGATATTTGCGTGAACAACGCGGGCGTTGCGCTACCGGCACCTTTCACAGAGACGACTGTCACGGAGCTTGATCGCGCGTTCCACGTAAATACGCTCGGAGCGTTCCTTGGTATGAAACACGTTGTCGAGTACATGCCCTCCGGCGGCGCCATCGTAAATACCGCTTCTATTGCTGGGATGATCGGCTATCCCACATATGCGTCTTACGGAGCGTCTAAGTTTGCGATTGTAGGATTGACGAAGATCGCCGCGTTGGAGTTCGGTGGTCGCGGAATCCGCGTGAACTGCGTTTGTCCAAGTTCGGTCGAAACGCCCCTTCTGGCCGAGGACCCGACGGGAGCGGTTGAGGTCGCAGCGCTCGGTTCGGCTGCGGCACTTAAGGGCCTCATACAGCCAGAACAGGTGGCGGCGCTAATGCACTTCTTGGTTGCTGACGACTGTCCGGTCATTAGCGGACAGTCGATAGTGCTGGACGGAGCTGTAACAGCGGGAATCAGTCCAACTATCATCGAACTGGCCTGGGGGGCATTGCACTAGCGAACGTTCGCGGCGTGCTCGGCAACCTCTCTAACTCGCACGGGTCGTCCGTGACAGCTTTCGCGAAGAGGCCGTGCGAACGCAGCCAAATCAGCAGGTTGGGATCACCCAGAGGGAGCAAACACCTAACAATCCGACTTCGGTCTGCGGGAGGGACGTTACCTTGGGACGAGTTGTAAAACGACCAGCAGTTCGACAGCCTCTTTAAAGTAGGCGTGCTCCCTAGCGACAGGCGACCCGAATACAATCACCAACGAACCGAGAGCGCACTTGGTCGATAGTCGCCGATCATGTTCGTAGAGACCTGGAAGTTCAGGGAACGACTCGCAGGGTCATTGCGAGGCGTGGCACCCCACCTTCAGTTCTGGACTCCAGGGTGAACTACCTATCATTCCGGTTGAATCGGCACATGCATTCCGGAACTTTCTGGCACACCGACGTTAGCGTCTCTGCGAGTGAAGAGGCCCACACCGTTTGTGGTCTCGTGTGATTACTCGATGAGTGTGACCCCACCATCGACGACGAGTGTTTGTCCGGTAATGTAGCCCGCCTCGTCACTCGCAAAGTACAGCGCCGCGTACCCAATGTCACGTGGGTCGCCAATTCGCTTCAGCGGAATCGCTGCTGCAATCTCGTCAAGGTTGATGGCCAACTTCAGAAGTCCGTCGCTGTAAATAGTGCCCGGCAAGATTGCATTGATCGTTACGCCTTGCGGCGCCAACTCCATCGCCGCGGCCCGGACGAAGCCGAGCTGAGCCGCCTTGCTCGCGCCGTAGTGAGTCCAACCAGCGACCCCCGTCATCGGTCCCGTTATCGAGGATGTCACGACGACACGGCCGTGACCCGAGTCCGCGAGTGCTGGAAGGCAGGCCTGCACGCTAAAGAGGCAACCCTTCATGTTGAGGTCGAAGGTCTCGTCGTATGCCTCCTCCGTCATGTCGGCAAGCATTTTCTCTGGGAATATGCCAGCGTTGGCACACAAGACATCGATCCCACCGCGCGCGGCCGTCACTTCGTCGGCCATCCGTGCACATTCACTCGGCTTGGAAATGTCCGCAATGACGAAGTCGACGCTGCTTCCCCGATCAACGAGACGCGCTGCCGCCTGACTCGCGACGTCGGAGTTCCGGGCGACTATCGTGACGTGGGCACCCGCTTCGGCGAACACCTCCGCAATCCCGTATCCGATTCCCTTGCTCCCGCCCGTCACGATCACGTTGCGTCCATCGACTGCGTAACTCATATGGTCCCCTTCGAGCAGGACCCGAAGGTCGCTATTGAACGTCTCAAACTGTACCAGTTTGGTACGGATTCGATCTCCAAGATCTTGTTCTGCCGCAATCTCAGTTGAACGTTACTTTTGAGTCACCAGACCGGCGCCCGGCGCGAAACTCATGTCACGAACGGACTCTCTGAGGCTGCGAACGAACTCGTCAAACTCGTGGGAGCGGAGTGGAATTGGGTCAGTGGCCCTTGCCAGATCAGGGCACCGCCGGCGGGTCCGACTTGTCACCAATCGCAGCATTCACATCCCGCCAATTTCCGAAATCCCGCTTTATCTGAAAAATCCGTGAAGACTCTGACACGTCTGCTAAACTCGAAACAACGTGCTGAACTCAAAATGAGCGCGGCAATTGATTGAGGGGGATTAATGAAGCTCAGAGATGGTAGCCGATTGAGAACTCGAAAGGCGTTGGTGGCGCCGCTCGCGGTGGGTCTGGTAGCGACATCACTTGCCACGTTCGCCGCTTCAGCTCCGGCCTCCGCTTCATCGAGTGGAGGAATCACGATTACCTTGGCAGCCAGCCAATCATATATTTACGACTCGACGGCGCTGGCCACGAAGTTTTACGGCATGATCAAGTCAGAATTTCAAAAGCAACATCCGGGTGTGACACTGAAGATCGAAGATCTTCCCGGCGGTTACAACGAAATCGTGACGAAACTCTCGTTGTTGTACCGGTCGCCGTCAACTGCTCCTGATGTCGCTCAATATAACGTTGCACAGGCTGCACTCTTCGCTAGCTCTGGCTACATCGCGCCGATGAACTCCTACCTGAAAACCGCGTCGTGGTGGAAGGGCTTCCCGGCCGTCACGAAAAGCGAAGGAACCTACAACGGCAAAGTGTACTATGTGAGCCAGGGCGACAATACTGACGGCCTCGTGTACAACGTGACAATGTTTAAGAAAGCGGGTATTCCCGTTCCTTGGCACCCAAAGACCGTCGCGGACATCATTTCCGCTGCTAAGAAACTAAAGGCGGCCCTGCCGGGTGTTATTCCCTTCTGGCTTCCGAATAGTACGTCATTGGGCGCCGCGGGAGTTCTTCAGGGCGGGCTCGATGGTTACATCCTAGGATCCAAAAACCCCACCATCTATGATTCTTCAACGAAGAAGTGGGTGGTTGATAGTCCAGGTATTCAACAGGCGTTTGGATTCTTCCAGGCGATCGCTGCCGACGGACTTGGAGCTCCCGAGTCGGATCTGTTCAGTCCTGCTGCAGGGACCGCTTGGTCGCAACTGTTTAAGGAGGGGAAATTGGCCATGGGCAGTGGTTCCAACTATTGGCCAGGAATGTGGACCAAGACCGTCGATGCCCCGTACTGGAGCGAAGCGGGACAGACCATGGCAGCAACGCCTCTCCCAACGTTCTCAGGGACGGGCACTGATACTGCGAGCGCCCTCAGTGGATGGGGACTCAGCATTTCTGCGGCTTCCACGCACAAGAAGTTGGCGTTCGATCTCATTAGTCTGATGCAATCCGAGACGAACATGATCGATTCCGCGAACTGGGCCGGTTTTATTCCGCCAGATAAGTCATATTGGACCGCTCCTTTGTTCACGAATTTTGCGCCTGACTCCACGTTGTTCGCGAATATTGAGGCTTATGCGACGGCGACACCGATTGGTGCTGACTACACAGTGTGGGTGCAAGGAATGGAGGAGGGCACTCAAATGTTTGTGCAGAATCCAAAGACCACTGTGGCCGAAGCCATCCAGACGGCGAAGAATTACATCACTCAACAGTTGGGTGCATCCAACGTAGAGACATTGAAATGATATTGAGGTACTAGTGACCGTGCCGCCGGACGGTGTCCGGCGGCACGACTCAAGGCAATAGCTTTATCAAACTGGATTAATCGGGGTTATGTCTCTATTGACGAAAAGACGCAATCAAGCAGCTGGACCGATCGCGATGGCCGACGGTCTTGTTTTGCCAAGTGGTGCCCGTCTCGACCACGAGCGATACCAGTGGCAGGGCTTCCTGCTTCTCGCGCCCGCGCTGCTTCTTCTTCTCGTGCTCTTTGTCGGCCCGTCGGTGTATTCGTTTTATTTGGGGTTCACAAATCTCAGGCTTATTGGCCCCACCTCGCTTCACTTCCAGTTCACCGGTCTCGCTAATCTTAAGACGCTCATCCATGATTCAACGTTCATTAGTTCGATGGGCACCACGGGCTTCTTTGTGCTCGGCTCCGTCATCGGCGCTGTGGTCGTCGGAATGCTGCTGGCGCTTGCTCTCAGGACGGGTAGCCGTATAACGCGAGTTGTGGCCGGCGGAATCGTTGTCGTGTGCTGGATGATGCCGGCTGTGAGCGCGGGGCTCGCTTGGTACGCAACAACGACGTCTGGGGGAGCCCTAGCAACCGTGCTCGGCTCTCCCAACAGCGACTTTCTCGCCGTTTCACCACTGCTAGTAGTGATCATCGCCAATGTCTGGGGGCTAGCAGGTTTTGTGATGCTCGTGTTCGGTGCTGGTCTTCGAAATATCCCGGGCGAAGTTCTTGAGGCTGCCAGAGTCGAGAGTGCTAGTCCTTGGCAAAGTTTCTGGCGGATTACGTTTCCCATAATGCGGCCACTGGTCACCACGACCGTACTCATTATTGTGCTGCTGTCGCTCGGTAACTTTTCGCTGATCTACATCATGACACAGGGGGGTCCGGGCACGGCAACCAATATTCTTCCGGTGTACTCATATCAGCAGGGATTTGTGTTTCAGAATCTTGCCTATGGAGCACTCATCGGAGATGCCCTGGTAGTGATTTCGACGATATTCGCCGCCATCTATGTAAAGGCTTCGAGGGTGAGAGTGTGACGATTAGTGGTCCCAGCAACTCGATAGTTCGGGATCCTTCCGAACCGGCGCTACCGACAGCAGAGCGGCGCCGTGACAAGGAAGTCACTCGGAAAGCCGCAACGATTAGCAATGTAACGCTCGTGATCTTTAGCGTTCTATTTTTGCTGCCACTGCTGTGGTTGCTCTTGGCGTCGTTCGATTCGCAAGCGTCATGGGCGATCGAGTTCCCCCATTTCACTCTCGGCAACTATCGAGAGGCGTTCGCTGGTGGTGGTTTGCAATCACTTGTCAATAGTTTGGAGCTAGCGCTGACTGCGACACTTGTGTCAACTGTCGTCGCCGTCTTTGCTGCTTACGGACTGGTCCGTCACAGGATTCCATGGAAGGGACCGCTACTCTTGATCGTTCTGTTTATGAGTGGTATCCCAATCTCCATCCTCGTCGTTCCTGTCTATGAGGTTTACGAGTCCTTGGGCTGGCTCTCAATTCTGCCAAGTGCGCTCTTCCTGGGAGTAACGGCTCTCCCGTTCGAGATTTGGTTACTGAAGAACTACATGGAGGCACTCCCGGTAGACCTCGAAGAGGCCGCCAAGATGGAGCGCGCGAATACATTTCAGATCTTGTGGCGGATTGTTCTCCCGCTGACGATTCCGGGAATCGGGGCAGCTGCCATTTTTGGGTTCGTGAACGCCTGGGGCTCCTTTATTGTGCCGCTGGTATTGATATCGTCGACGAGCCAGACAACCGGACCGGTTACTATTTTTAATTTCATTGCGGCTTCGGACTTTCGCTACGGCGACATTGCGGCATTCTCAGTGCTGTACTCGATCCCCGTCTTTGTGCTCTACGGGTTGATGTCGCGTCTATTCTCCGGAGGATTTGTCTTACGTGGGGGAGTGAAGGGTTAGTCATGGCATCGGTTCGCTTCGAGGAAGTATGGAAGTTGTATGGGGACAACCCCGTCGTTTCAGGCATCGACCTTGAAATCAAGGATGGTGAGTTTCTTGTCTTCGTAGGTCCTTCCGGATGCGGGAAGACAACAACGCTCCGAATGCTCGCCGGGCTCGAGCGCGTCACTTACGGGTCTGTGTTCATCGGCGATGCAGACGTGACAACGCTCTCCCCCGGCAAGAGGGATATCGGCATGGTGTTTCAGAGCTACGCCCTCTATCCAAACATGACGGTGGCGAAAAACATGTCGTTTGGCCCGAAGGTTCGTCGAGAAGACAAGGCTGATATTCCGAAGCGGATTAAGGAAGTGTCTGAGCTCCTAGGAATCCATGAGCTCTTAAACAGAAAACCGGGCGAGCTCTCAGGTGGCCAGCGCCAGCGAGTGGCGCTGGGTCGAGCGTTGATTCGACAGCCTCAACTGTTTTTATTCGACGAACCGCTTTCCAACTTGGATGCGGCGCTACGGGTACAGATGCGTGAAGAAATTATTCAGCTTCATGAGCGGCTATCGGTCACTGCGGTTTATGTGACTCACGACCAAGTTGAAGCCATGACGATGGGTGATCGTATTGCCGTGATGGATCACGGACGCCTCCTCCAGGTGGGTACTCCTGGTGAGTTGTTCGAAAATCCATGCAACTTATTTGTGGCGACCTTTGTCGGTACACCTCGAATGAACACCTGTGATGGAGCTATCATCAGCGGTCCAAGTGGAGAACTGGCGGTCAACATCCTTGGTGTCACGGTTCCGCTTCTGCCGTTGCATGCCCAGCAGCTATCGTCGATGGGCTCCGGGGCGAAAGTGACAGTTGGTCTTCGATCCACTGATATCAGGTGGGAAAAAGAAGCGACACCGCATTCCAGCGTTTCATTGGAAGGAACAGTGACGTTGGTAGAGGACTTGGGATCTGAGAGTTTTGCCAACGTCGACATTCAGGACACGTCAGTCAAGGTGCGGCTTCCCCGCACCTGCACTGTCACGCGCGATGACCGACTGAAGCTGGTCTTTGGTCCTGAGGATCTGTACTTTTTCGATGCGGTCACGGGTCGGAGCCTTATTGAGCGCCCGCTTTCAAATCTGTCGAAAAGTGAGCGTTCGGCCTACAGAGACCCTGTAGTGATTTCGACCGTCGCAGAATGACGATTTGCATTTCTGGTAGTTAAAAAAATAGGAGAAAAAATGACAAAGAAGTTAGAGGGAAAGCGAGCGCTTGTCACGGGAGCATCGAGCGGTATTGGCCGGGCAATCGCTATCGAGTTCGCGAAAGAGGGCGCGGCCGTCGCTGTAGGGGGGCGTAACGAGGTTCGAGTCCAAGAAACGTGTGATGAGATCAACGAAGCCGGCGGAACGGCGATAGGGGTTGTGGGGGACGTCGCCGTGGTCGCCGAAGCCGAGAGGGTTGTTGCGGAATCCGTTCGGGGGTTGACGGGACTCGACATCGTCGTGAATAACGCCGGCATCGATACTGGTCACTGGCACGATGTTGCAGATTGGCCGGTTGACACGTTCGATGAGATTATGACGGTTAATACGAGGGGACCATTCTTGATCGCCAAGTATTCCATTCCTCATCTACTCGCTGCGGGCGGCGGGTCGATTCTCCATATCAGTTCGACCTGTGCGGTGACCGTGTGGGCCGGTGACTTTGCCTACGGCATGTCGAAGGCCGCACTCAATATGCTCTCAGACCACATTGCGGTCGAATACGGATCGCGGGGTATCACATCAAACACCCTTATGCCGGGAGTGGTCCGCACAGCCCTCCACGAAGGCGTCATGGAGGCGATGAACGACGATAGGGCTTTCGAGCGCGTGCTTCTCACGCGTCATCCAATCGGGCGTTTCGGAACTCTTGATGAGATCGCTCTGAGCGCCGTCTTCCTCTGTTCCGGCACGGCACCGTTTATGACGGGCGCGAACATTCTGATTGACGGTGGTTATAGCCGAGTATGACGACTCCGGACCCGCCGGCACGATGGAGGACGCGAAGCGAGCGACAGAGGCCTCGCTATGGGGAACATCATGGGCGGTCTTATGGTGGTACGCCGCGAGATCTGTTCGGAGTACTGCGGCTACGAACCTGATGGTCCCCAATCTTGGCCATTCCCGCTAAGCGCCGGGGATGAGTCTTGAAAATGAATGGCTAGCGACTCTCATTTCCGAGAGTTTCCGTACCAGATGAGTTGAACAAGTCAAGGAGACTTACTGATGACCAAGTCGAAAGCGACCGCCGCGGCGAAGGCTTTCGAAGGCGGTGCCGATGCCGATGCCTTCCGCCTTCTCAACGCGGGCGGCGCCCTCTTAAAA
>OBLU010000985.1_pt1 | contig 26582 bp, 21 predicted proteins | sample 1518681 | NCBI WGS metagenome assembly OBLU01 (sample SAMEA3539304, study PRJEB22396) | soil metagenome | biome: tundra; feature: field; material: soil | place: USA | collected 2010-05 | depth 0.15 m
AGTCCATGGCGAGCAGGTCGCGGCCGTTGAAGCGGATGGACCCCCCGACGATCTGGGCCGGCGGCGAGGGAAGGAGGCGCAGGACGGCAAGCGAGCTGACGGTCTTGCCGCTGCCCGACTCGCCGACCAGCCCGACGATTTTGCCCGCCCCGACGTCGAAGGACACGTCTTCGACTACCCGGACCCGGCCGGCCTCGGTCTCGAATTCGATGCTCAGGCCGCGGACCTCCAGGAGCGCCGGCCGGCCGTTGGCCTGCGTCTCCGCCTCTGCCGTTGTGGGCTGAGCGGGGCGAGCCACGGCGGTGATGCCACGTTGGCGCTTGACACCGCGCTGGCGACGTGTCTTGGTCGTCGCTCCGCTGATCGTGTCGCGGAGGGAGTCGCCGATGGTGTTGAAGGCCAGTACCGAGAGGGCGATGGTCAGTCCGGCCGGAACCAGGGACCAGGGGTGGGTGAAGAGCGCGGTGTTGTAGGCCTCCCTGAGCATGTCGCCCCAGCTGGCTGAGGGCGGCGGCGGTCCCAGTCCCAGGAAGGCGAGCCCGGATTCGGCCAGCAGGGCGGAGCCGAGGGCGATGGCGATCCCGACGACCAGACCGGTCATGACGTTGGGGAGGATCCGCACAATGACGATGCGGATGGGGGGCGAGCCGATCGAGGTCGAGGCCTCGACGAACGACTCCTCCTTCACGGCCAGTGTCTGGCCGCGGACGAAGCGGGCGAAACCCGGTGCGAAGACGAAGGCGAGGGCCAGGGAGGTGTCGTTCACTGAAGTACCCAGGACGGCCACGACCGCCAGGGCGAGCACCAGCGGCGGGAAGGCCAGGCCGGCGTCGGTGGCCCGCATGAGGAGGTAGTCGATCCAGCCACCATTGAACCCGGCCACGAGGCCGATGACCAGCGCCAGCGCCAGGGCCAAGCCCACCGTCTCGAAGGTCACCTGCATGGAGCCCTGGGCACCGTAAATGAGGCGGGACAGCACGTCGCGTCCCAGGTCGTCGGTCCCGAGCCAGTGGCTGCCGCTGATCGGGGCCGAGGTCAGGGACAGGTTTTGGGCGTTCGGGTCGTGGGGGGCGATGGACGAGGCAAAGAGGGCAAAGACGATCATGAGCAGAACCCAGGCGAATGACAAGAGGACGCCGGCGTTGCCAAGGAACCGCGCGAGACGCCGGTGCTCGGCCCACCACTGGCGCAGCGATCGACTGTCCTTCCCTGCCACGCCGAGGTCCCCTGCCACGGTCGTCACGCCACGCGCACCTTGGGGTTCAGGTAGCCATAGCTCATGTCGACCAGAAGGCTCATGGCCATCTGGAAGAGGACGAAGATGATCGCCACCCCCTGGACCACCGGCAGGTCGTGGTCGGTGATGCCGTTCAGCATGTAGGTCCCGAGCCCCGGGAACGAAAAGATCTGTTCCACGATGACGGCCCCACCGAGCAGGTAGCCGATCTGCAGTCCGAAGATGGTCACTACCGGCATCGAGGCGTTCTTGAGGGCATGGCGGAGCAGGACCGAGCGGCGGGTCCCCCCCTTCGCCCAGGCCGTGCGGACGTAAGGGGTATCGAGGGCGTCGATGAGCGAGGCCCGCAGCTGGCGGGCCAGCGTCGCCCCCACGGCCACGCCCAGGGTCACCGCCGGCAGGGTGACGTCCTTGAGCCAGCCGGTGAACGACGCCGTGATGGCGGTGTACCCGGTCGACGGGAAGATCCTCCAATGCACGGCCAGGATCGACACCAGGACGATGGCCAACCAGAAGCTCGGCACGGCGAGACCCAGCGTGGAAAAGGACCGGGCACCGGTGTCGAGACTCCCCCCGGGCCGGACTCCGGACAGGATGCCGAGTGGTATGCCGACGACGAGGGACACGATGGCCGAGGCCACCACCAGGCCGAAGGTGACCGGGAACCGAGTGGCGATCTGCTGGCTCACCGACTGTCCGGTGGAGAGCGAAGTTCCGAGATTTCCCCGCACCGCAGCGGTGAGCCAGTGCCAGTACTGGACGAGCAATGGATCGTTGAGGTGCAACTGCGCCCGGACCCGTGCGATCTCGGCCGGCGTGGCGCTCAGGCCGCCTGCGAGAGTGACCGCCGGGTCGCCGGGAACGAGCGCAAGCAGGAGGAACACGGCGAAAGAGACGATGATCAGCACGGGAATGATGCTCAACAGACGCCGCAAGATCAACCTGCCCATTCGACCCCCCCAATGGCTGCTGTCGCTGTAGTTGTCCGGGCTGACACCCCGGCGATGGCAGCGATGCTCATCCTACGCATGGCCGAGTCACCGTGACGGAACTGGCGGTCCCGCCAGGCGACGCGCCCAAAGGTCCAGCACTGAGGGTTGCGAACATTTTTTTTTCATGTCGAACACTGGACAACCGCGTGACTTCGGGTCAAGCTGACTGGCAACGAAGCTGACGCCGCCGTCACAGGACGGATCGTTGTGATTCGTGCACGGGCGAGGCTGCCGGGCGGAATGGGGGGAGTGTTGAGGCGATCGTGTCCTGAGGACCCTCGTATGGGCGCGTCGATCCGGCCGTCACAGTGCGCGCACCGCCATCCGGTGGCCAGCACAGCCTGCAACGTGTCCCAACATCACTCCATCGGGTGTTCCGCCCGCGGCCGAACAAGAAAGATGAGCTCACTCCATGAAGATCAAGGCGGGAATTATGGCCCGGCGCACCACCATGGCGGTGATGGCGGTAGGCTTGATGCTGAGTGCCCAGGTACTAGTGGTCGGCGGCGCTCCTGCCGGCGCCGCCTCGAGCGGCAAGTACGGCAACCTGACCACGGGGTACGACCTCTCCGAGACCATCAACCCCATCGAATTCGATCCCATCCAGTTCACCAGCTCGGCCTGCTGCATGGCGTACGACTGGCCAATCTATGCGGGGCTACTGCGGGAGACGTCGAGTGGGGCCCTGGTGCCTGATCTGGCCTCTGCAGCCAAGGTGGTCAACCCCACCACCATCGACATCACCGTCCGCCCGGGCATCGTGTACTCCAACGGCACCCCCCTCAACGCCGCCGCCGTCAAAGCCGGATTCGAGCGCAACCTGACCAACCCCCACCCCGGGGTGTGGGACCAGTCCATGTCGGACATCACCTCCATCGACGTGACCGGGACCGACTCGTTGGTGATGAACTTCTCGCAGGCGGTGGCCAGCACCTTCTATCCGCTCCTGGCCGACCAGGAGTCCTTCATGGCCCTCCCGACGGGCTCGAGCTCGGCGAACCCGAACGAAAACCTCGTTGGTGCCGGCCCATTCATGCTGAAGAGCTATGCGCAGGGCCAAAGTATCGTCCTGGTGAAGAACCCCAAGTACTGGGACGCCAGCGCCATCCATGTCTCGGGTGTCAGCTTCCTCAACGTTCCCACCGGACCCCAGCAGCTCACCTCTCTCGAGTCGGGGCTGGTGAAGGTCGAAGGCATCCCCGACAGCGACATCCCGGCCCTGAACGCCCAGCCGAACCTGCAGTCGAGCTCGCTGTTCCCCGACGCCAGCTACTTCTTCGTCCCCATCTGCAAGTCCTCCGGACCGCTGGCCAACCTCAAGGTCCGACAGGCCCTCAACTTCGCCACCAACCGGACGGCCATCAACAACGCCCTCCTCTACGGAAAGGGCCAACCGGCTTGGAGCATCTTCCCGACCACCTCATCCTTCTACGACACGTCGCTGACCAACGTCTATGCCTTCAACGTCAAGAAGGCCAAGACGTTGTTGGCCCAGGCGGGATACCCCCACGGCTTCTCCACCAGCCTCATGCCCCTGCCCGAACCCCAGGATGATCAGCTGGCCACAGTGCTCCAGCAGGAGTGGAAGCAGATCGGCGTCTCGGTGCAGATCGTCCAGGCGTCGAATTACGTCACCGACCTGTACACCGACAACAAGGCCCAAATGGGACTCAACCCGGAGGGATTGCCCGGGATCCAAAAGCTCACCACCCAGTACATTCCCGGCGACGTGGGTGACCTGTGCGGCTACAACAACCCGACCCTCAACAACCTGACCAAGGAGGTCGAGGCGCTCCCGCCGAGCAGCCCCAAGCTCAAGAGCATCTGGACGAAGATCCAGGCCTTCGTCATCAACAACGCCCTCTCGATCTACGTCGACTTCGCGCCGATCGTGACAGGGGCGGCCAAGGATGTGAAGAACGTCCAGAACATCCCCTACGTGGGAGGGGTCTTGAACTACTGGGTGGTGTCACTCCCGGCCTGAGCGCGGAGCAGAAGGGTATTTGACCGCAGCGACCGGTCACATCTAGCGTGACCCGCCCACCACGACCGCCAGGGGGAGATACGGCATGGGCATGCCAACCGATGTCGGAGCCGTCGATCTGATGATCGCGTTTCCGCACGCCGACGCCAACATCGACGACTACACCTTCCGGTCGCTGCTCCGTGATGAAGGCAGTGCCGACATGGTGTTCCCGGTCGAGTACATCTTCCATGACGTCCCGAATCACCTGGAGAAGGGGAACGACCCCATTGAGGTGACCCTGATCGAGATGGACAAGTGCGGGGTCGCCATCGGCCTGCTCGGCGGGCTGGACGAGACCTCGAGAAGAGCGCTCAGGGAGTATCCCGATCGGTTCCGGGCCAGTATGCATGTGGACCCGAACGACATCACCGGATCGGTTCGTCAGATCCGTCGCGCACACGACGAGTTCGGGATCAAAGCGGTCCAGTCCTTCCCGGCAGGTTGTGTCCCGCAAGTGCCGGTCAGCGATCGGCGGTATTACCCCGTCTACCAGACGTGCATCGACCTCGACATCCCGATGATCACCAACGCGGGCGTGCCCGGGCCGCGGGTACCGATGGACTGCCAACACGTCCGACATTTCGACCAGGTGTGCTACGACTTTCCAGAGCTGCGGATCGTCATGCGCCACGGGGCGGAGCCGTGGGAGGACCTGGCTGTGAAACTGATGCTCAAATGGCCGGGGCTCTATTACATGACCAGCGCCTTCGCTCCCAAGTACTACCCCAAGGCCATCATCGACTATGCCAACACCCGGGGCGCCGACAAGGTCATGTATGCCGGGTACTACCCGATGGGAATCAGCCTCGAGCGCACATTCAACGAGATGCCCCACGTTCCCTTCCGAGACCACGTTTGGCCCAAGTTTCTCAGAGAGAACGCGATGCGGGTCTTCAAGCTCGACGAATAGGCATAACGGACCAACGACGTTCGGACCCGTTGTTTCGGGTGGACCTAGTATTTGTCGTAACCTTGTACCGTTCGACACCCTGTCGGCAACACTTCTTCCAGCCATGAAAGGGGACATTCCCTGATGTCAGCGACCCTTGGTGTTGCCGTTCGTGAAAGCACTGATGCCACGGAACACCTGACGATCATTTCCGCCGATTGCCATGCCGGTGGTAGCCACTCCCAGTATCGGGAGTACCTGGACCCCGCATACCTCGAGGATTTCGACGCCTGGCGGGGCAAGTACAAGAACCCCTTCCGTGACCTCGGTGACCAGCGTCGTCTGCGCAATTGGGACAACGACCTGCGTAACACGCAGCAGGAAGAGGACGGCATCGTGGCCGAGGTCCTCTTCCCCAACACGGTCCCCCCGTTCTTCCCGAGCTTTGTCCTCTTCGCACCACCACCGCCCCCGGACGCGTACGAGCACCGCTTGGCCGGCATCCGGGCTCACAACCGATGGCTGGTCGACTGGTGTAACGAGTACCCCGAGCGGCGGGCCGGGATCGGCCAAATCTTCCTCAACGACATCGACGATGCCATGGCCGACGTGCAGTGGATCAAGGACCACGGACTGCGTGGCGGAATCCTGCTCCCGAACATCCCTCCGGACGTATCGTGGGTAAAGCCACTGCACGATCCGTACTACGAGCCGTTGTGGACGCTCTGCGAGGATCTCGAGATTCCCGTGCACAGCCACGGCGGAATCGGGTGCCCCGACTACGGTCCGCAGCCGGTGTCCCAGCTCCTGTACATGACAGAGGTGGGCTTCTACTCTCAGCGGCCGTTCGTCCACCTGCTGTTATCGGGCGTTTTCGAACGGCACCCGGGCCTCAAGTTCGTCATGACGGAGATGGGCGCCGCCTGGCTGCCTCCGACACTCGACCGGCTTGACACACTGCTCGCCACCATCCGCAATGCTGGTGCGTCGGGAGAGATGCGATTCAACCAGGACCACGTTCTTCCCCGTACGGCCAGCGAGTACTTCGCGCAGAACTGCTGGGTCGGACTGTCCATACCGAGCGGGGGCGATCGGAGTGCCATTGCCAGGCTCGGGACCGATCGGATCATGTGGGGCTCGGACTACCCCCATGATGAAGGCACCTACCCGTTCAGTCGGGAGAACCTGCGGGCGATCTTTGCGGGCACCGAGTCCACCCAGCTACGCCGGGTACTTTCCGAGAACGCCGCCCGGCTCTTCGACTTCGATCTAGAGGCACTCAAACCACTGGCGTCTCGGGTGGGTCCGACCGTCGGCGAGATCAGCAAGCCGCTCGATCAACTGCCCGAGGCACCGAACGAAGCGTTGCGGCGGGCGATGGGAGAGCGACTCTGATCGGTCCACCGCCGAAGGGGCGCGGACCCTCACTGAGGGGTATCCCCTGGTTCGCATGATGGAACGCTTCATCCCCTGCGACCAACTCGAGCACTGATTTCTCCATGCGTGTCGGCCTCATGGTGACGCCCCAGCAGGGCGCCAGTTACGACGACCAACTTCGGGCCGCGCTAGCGGCGGAACGGGCGGGGTTCAGCGACTTCGTCCGCTCTGATCACTACCTGGCATTCGGTACCACCGGTTTGCCGGGACCAACGGATTCCTGGATCACACTCGCGGGTCTCGCCCGGGAGACCAGTCGAATCAGACTCGGGACCATGGTGAGTGCGGCCACATTCCGCCTGCCTGGACCGATGGCCGTTGCGGTCGCACAAGTCGATGCCATGAGTGGGGGGCGAATTACGCTGGCACTTGGCGCGGGCTGGGCGGAAGAGGAGCACCGCGCCTATGGGATTCCGTTCCCTTCACCCAAAGAGCGCTTTGAGCGGCTCGACGAACAGCTCGCCATCATCACTGGAATCTGGAACACGCCGATCGGGTCCACTTTCTCATTCCACGGGGAGCACTACGAGCTTGCAGACTGCCCCGGCCTACCGAAGCCTGTGCAGCTCCCCCATCCACCCGTGATCGTCGGCGGCACCGGCCCCAAACGAACCCCCGCACTCGCCGCTCGCTACGCCAACGAATTCAACCTTCCTCCGTTTCAGGGACCAGACCTGACTCGCGAAGCGTTCGACCGCGTGCGCCGCTCGTGCGAGTCGGTCGGACGGGACCCGGCATCGCTCGATCTCTCGGTGACACTCACGACGGTGTGCGGCGCCGACGGGAAAGAGGTGCAACGCCGTGGCGCGGTCTCGCCCCAGCAATTCGGGGCGGCGGACCTCGCCGGGACCCCCGATGAGATCTGCGAGAGCTTGACGACCTATCTCGAACTCGGAGCGGCGCGGGCGTACCTTCGCGTGATCGACCTCCGCGACGTCGATCAGGTCGAGCTCCTCGGTACGACGGTATTGCCGGCGTTCGCCGAATCGAGCTGACAGCAGCACCTCACTCCGAGAGCTGGCGGGCGAGTAACGGCTGAGACTGAGGCGCTTACACGTTCACGCGGAGCGCATCGTTGATGCTGGCTCGCGCATCACGCAGGCGACCTTGCCCGTAGTCGCCAACAATAGTCGTGCGCTGCATATGACGATCAGACCCGGCGGGAACGCCTCTTGCGCAATGCATCATCCGCCAGTTATCCCAGAGGACCAGGTCGGTGCCAACCCACTTGTGATAGTACGCGCGGCTCTCATCGGTGGCATGTGCGATCACATCCTCGAGGAGGACGTCGCCCTCCAGGGTCTCCATCCCTTCGATGCCCAGGGCGAACCAGGGTGACACATTGAGGACCTTGCGACCCGTTTCGGGTTGCAAGAACACCAACGGATGCACGACTTCAGGAAAACCCTCAGGGCTGGCCATGAGTTTGCTGGAACGCGGATCCATCCGCAGGAGCCTCAGGCCCGGCGTGACACCGAACCGTTGGTGAGATGCATCGATGTCAAAGCGATACACGACCTCCAGGCCTTCGATCCGCCGCTTCAGGAGATCGGGAAGCGAGTCGTAGGCCGCGATCTGGTCAATGAACCCGGTCTCACCACCATCTTCGGGAACCACTATCGGCCGCAAGATCCCACCGTGGTTGATGCGATCGACATAGACGAGGTCGAAATGCCAGGGCAGCCAACCTCCACGTCGACCGCCGTCCCCGAACTCGTAGATCTCTCCGAACACCGAGTCGTACCTGATATCCGAGAGCTCAGCGCGGCCTGGTTTGGCTGGATCCCGAAGTGGGTGGATCTCGGGGCTCCCGAAGATCGAGCTGAGTTCGATGTGTCCCGCTTCGTCGGTCTCCATACCTTCAAAGACCACCAGACCCCGGTCTATCCAAAGCGCCGTCAGCGCACGGCGAACCTGGGGGTCCGCCAGTGAGGACATGTCGAGATCAGTGACGATTGATCCGAACGCCAGATTCTCCGACAAAGGCCGGACATGAAGCTCCATTGGTTCGCCTTTATGAGTACTTGTCTCTTTGCGAACGTAGCAGAACATGACCATCGGACTGGTCTGAGCGAACTCGAAGATCAGACAGACCGGACAAGCTCTACGAACACCACGCCCCACGTTGCGAAGCAGATCATGGACCATGGCCAGATCCGACCTCGTCGATAGAGCAGCACCAGCCAGCTCAAGAGGTAGGCGTCGTCAAGGCTCCGGAATCCTACGTCACCAAGCCAGATACCGGCGGCGGCACTGAGGACCAGGAGCATGGAAACGCACCAGAGCACTCGAAACTCAAACGGGGCGGACCGCAGCGACGTCGCCGCACTCACGGCGATCCGCTCAACTGCCGGTGCGCAGCATCCAGCCACCGCAGGACCACGAACCCGGCAGCGACGACCAATGCGACGGTCATCGGGACAACGGGTGAATCGCCAGGTGAACGAAGGGTTACGCGGTCAGGCAGCTTCATGCACCGTTCGAATGGTCGGAGCAGCATTGAACTGTCGCAACGCCAATAGCTTAAGACTACTTTTCGCTCACGCCGAGACGCCCCGCGCGCGTTCCGCACCACTGAAGATCCTGGCCTACCTGTAGGCCATCACCGAGGACGCAGACACCGGTGGCGAGTTCCGTGATCTGATCAATCGGTACGTCGACCGTGACGCGCTAATGGTTGCTCAAGGTACGGCCAGATCGCACCTCCACCACGGAGGACCCCGAGATACGACCTCTCAACAAAGGGACACGCTCGAACTCGTCCCCTCCGGCGAACGCCGTCAGCGCGGAGGCAAGCGTGAATAGCTCGGAAAATTCCCAAAGAGTTCCTCGTCGGAGCCTTCGGGTCCGTAGGTGAGTGCTTGCACCAACAGGTCACCACCCACGAACGCACCCTTCCAGGAGGCGCCGAGCCCTCCGAACACCTCTTCCCGGTCGCCCCGGCTGCGGGGTTTGTTGATGCCAACCTTGAAGGCCAGCAATTCCTCGGATACGCGGTCACCCATGTCGGCGTCGTCCGTAGCAATGCTGGCCACAAGGGACCCGTTTGACACGTTCATCGCTGCCACGAGCTCGGCTTGGGTGTCAACCACCACCACCGAGTCCAATGGGCCGAACGGCTCGGCGTGATGGAGTGACCAGGAAGCCGGAGGCTGGAGAACGCACGAGGGCGCGACATACGCCGAGGTGTCCTGTGCATCGAGGAACAGGCCGTCGCCGACCGATCCCCGGTACAGCGGGATACCTCCACCGCTGACTGCTTCGTCGAATTGCTTCGTAAGCTCGGCGGCTTTCGTGGCATGGATGACAGGACCAAAGTCCAACTCCGGAAGGGGGTCGTCGGGGTGCGCGACGGCGAGTGGGTTGCCGAACTTGATCGCATTCACGACAGGGAGGTACGCCTCCAAGAAAGCGGGGACAAGGCGACGCTGCACGACGTAACGGGGGTAGGCCGTGCAGCGTTGCTTCGCGTACTCGAACCCCTTTCGCATGTGCTGGGCGAGGAGGTCCCACTGCGAGAAATTCCAGATACCCCAGGCATTCAGGCCTTCTTGCTCGAGCATGTGTCGTCGACCGGTGTCCGCAAGAGAGACGGCCGCCCTACGGCCGTTTGCACGACCCCCGACGAAGACCAACGCACCGATACCCTCGGAGCGGATAAGTACTTCGCCCATGTGCGAACCCATGCCTGAGAGAAGCGTGACGGGAAGACCGGCGCGGCGCATGAGGGCATGGGCCAGAGTCAGAGCGTAAAACCCACCCTGGCTCGGAGTTTTCGCCACAACGGCGTTGCCCGTGAGAGCCTGCACCAGTTCGGCGTGGACCTGGACGCTCATCGGATAGTTCCAACTCGCGATATTGGAGACGGGCCCGGGTAACGGTAGGCGCTGCTTTCCGTCGCTGGTGGTGAGTTGGCGCTCAATCTGGCCGAGGTACCACCGGGCCCCGTCAACGCAGCGATCCACGTCTGCACATGCCAGACGCCAGGGCTTGCCGATCTCCCACACGAGCAAGAGTGCCAGCAGATCACGATGCTCAACCAACCCGTCGACTGCGTCTGACACCATGGTGCGGCGCTCATCCAACTCGACGGTCGCCCACGTCTTGTGTTCCTCGAGCGCGTGTGCCACAGCTGCGACAGCCTCTTCGTAGTTGACGAGTGGAGGCCCCGGTATCGGCGTGCCATCCACTGCATTCACATGGTCACCTGGAATGCCGATGCGTCGCCACTCTCCGCGTGTCAGATTTCGCAGGCGATCAGAATCAAAGGCTTCGGGCGCCACCTGGATACACCTGGCATAGGTCTCCCACCACGATGTCCCAGGCTTGAGGATTAAGGGCACCGGTCGTCGCTCCCTTGAACGCGCGGATCTTCAAACATCCGAATTCTACCCGCTGAGATCGATAGTCCATTCCCCATCAGCTTTCAGGTCAGGGACAGATGAGGGGACCTCTATGCGCCGTGCGGCCTTCGATTGTGTGGAGGGGCTTTCGCTACGACTGCTTCACAGCAACAATTTGAATTCGGACTTCGACCTCTGGTTCAACTCGTGCCATAAGCAACCGAGGAGGCTCCATTCCGAATTCGCGGATATCGAAACGGGATCTTCCTTCCAATTGAATGGTCTGTCCATCGACGCTCGATACGTTCATCAGGTCCTCGTGCTGACGTGAGACACCCCGAAAGGTTATGTCACCACTCACCATGTACGTCCCTTCGACGCCTGATGGCTCCATCTTCTTGAGCACTCCCAGGATGGTCGGATAGCGACGGGAGTCGATGCGTTTGTGCAATTCGCGGTCCTCCAACCGGTTCCCCGAACTAAGCCTGTCCACTGAAAGTGAGAGTTCTCCCGTCGGACTCACAGCCACATCCAATCCACCGTCTGAAGCCAGTTCCAGCTCGACGTAGCCCTCAACACCGTCCGTACTCGAATGGATCGGGTGCACGTTGGAGCGAGCATCGATCCACATATGCGAACGTTCGGGCGAAATGACGTATCGGGTCATCCCCTATGGCATCCGAATCCTGGGATACCAGGCCGATCCCACTGCGATTGTGGCCTTCTGGATGACTCGCCGATCGACACCCCAATCATTCATACGAGAGCGTACTGCTTGGATCGGCACGACTTCAGGCACTCGCACGCTTCCTCCCCCGCTGTATGCCGCGCCGCAGAGGGCGGCCTGTGCAGTACTACAAGGTATCGGCTCATCTGTAAATGAGTGTCTTTTGCACGTATTCCTGATTACCCTGGTCGTCGCGGTTGACACCTCCGAATTGCCCGACGAAGATGAAATTCTCATGGCATTTGGCACCCTGCCCACGGTCGATGAAGGGGCATCACCCTTCGAATTGGCGCCCCCTCGGCGTTTTGTCCTTCCCGCCATATTGCTGCTTCTCTCAGAGCAACCTGGGTACGGCTACGGGTTGGTGCCCCGCCTCGAAGAATTCCAGTTTGGTCACGTCGACCGTCCGGCCGTGTACCGGGCGCTGGCTCAGCTGGAGACCGATGGGCTCGTCGAAGCACGATCGCAGAACCCGACTGCCGGCCAGTCCCGTCGCGTGTACTCGCTCACCCCTATGGGCGAGCGAGTCCTTGGAGTATGGATGGGCGTGATCAAGGACGACCATGACTACCTCGGACAGGTTCTTCGGCGCTACCAAGCGACCGGGACGACGGACGCCGTCCTCGCTGAAGTCTGGGGAGGATGGTCGTCTGCACTCGGCGTCGCGTGGTCCCCAGTGTCTTCTACATCCGATGGGAGAAGCCGCTTCAAACCCGCCGAACTGGAACGTGATGAGCTGCCCCCTCACGTGGAGCGGGACACATCGGTCATCACTCCCGCTGAAGCAGCGAGGTCCAAAAACATCCGACTCGATCCCGAGCGATCGGCGGTTCTCATAGACGTGCGGTCGACTGTGGGTCCCCTCAGCTTCGGAACGCTCGGCGTTTCGGGATCATTCCAAGCAGCCATTGCAGGCGGAGTGCTGCACCTCGACTTCGCTCCTTCCGGTCTCACCCGATACACCCCATTGAACTGCCGTCCGGAATCGACCGACTCCGTCATGGCCTTACGCATGCGATCGCGATCCTCGGGGTGGATCAGCTCCAGATACGACTCGAACGTGCCATCGAAATCCAATGGATCGACCGCGTGAATCCGGTGGAATTCAGCGCTCCACTGCACCACTCCCGTTCTCACATCCCACAACCAGCTGCCGATGTGCGCGAGGAGTCTCGTGACAGTCCCCGTTCAATTCGGTGGAGTGGCGGCGACACCGCATCGGGCTCCCAACTTCAACGAGCACTGCGAGGAAATTCTGGGGAGCGTTGACTTCGACGCCGAGGCCGTCCTGGAACTCAAGATCGAAGGAGTCGTGGCGTAATGTCGAAAGAAGGGATCGTGCAGCGGCCACGTGACGTCATTGTGGTCACTTGCTCTCGCTGGCCAGATCGCAACGGATCACGATAGATCGCAAGAACTTGGAATTGGCCGGAACCCTGATCGCCAAAGCCCAGCGCACGAACTTTGACGGCGAGGCGATTGCTCTCGTGGAGAAGTCGTATTCACTCCTGGCGAAAGTCATCAGGACCTACGATGACACGGTCGACCCCGCAGCCTCAGGCCCACGTCGGCGCGAACGCCGGCTGCTTCGAGATAGACGCGCCACACGACGGCTTTCCGTGTTTGGCGCCTCAGATCGTGAGGCAAACCCCGCAGAGGTCTATCGTCGACTTGACCAACAACCCAAGCAATCGGACGAACCACGCATCGACTTTGAGGCGTAGCGTGGTACTGCCGGACGAAGTTGCTCTCAGGCTTGATTGGCGTGGGCGGCGACTATTTCGCTCGCACCATTGAGTTTGGCCGTGTCTACTCCCAGCCCGGAGGCAACCCGCGCCCCGAGATCCTTGTCGACGAGGGACCAGTACGCCACGACCCGCCGCTGTACCTCCTCGGACACGTGGTCGCTGGCATGTCCGACGACGTTGGTCACGAGGTGCTCCCGATCGGTTTCACTCAACACGTCGCGAACTAAGGAACCGGCCTGGCCGAAGTCATCGTCGTCCACATGCTTGTCATAGGCGTATCGTCCCAGTTCCCCTGGCTTGACCTCCCAGTTGACCTGCCCGGCTCGGTCGGCGTCTGCCGCCGGACCACCGTAAGAATTGGGGGCATAGACGGGTTGGTCACCGGCGTGGTGAAAGGTCATGGCTCCCTCCTTGTTGTAGGAGTGCACCTCAACCTTGGGCGAGTTGATGGGAAGCTGCTCGTAGTTGGTTCCCACGCGGTGCAAATGGGTGTCGTGATACGAAAAAATGCGGCCCATCAACATCCGATCTGGACTCAGGCCGATGCCCGGAACGAGATTGGCGGGAGAGAAGGCCGCCTGTTCCACCTCAGCAAAGAAGTTCTCCGGGTTGCGATTGAGCACCATTCGGCCCACCGTGACCAGCGGATAGTCGGCGTGTGGCCACACCTTGGTCAGGTCGAACGGATTGAATCGGTAGCCGCCGGCGTCGGCAAAGGGCATCACCTGCATCTCCAATCGCCACTCCGGGGCATTTCCGCCGGCGATCGCGCCGAACAGGTCCCGACGGTGGAAATCGGGATCTTCGGCGGTCATCGCCTTAGCCTCGGAGTCGGTGAAGTTCTCGACACCTTGTTGGGTGATGAAATGAAATTTGACCCAGAAGCGCTCTCCCGCATCATTCATGGTCGAGAACGTATGGCTGCCGTAGCCGTTCATATTCCGCAACGTCCGAGGCGTCCCTCGATCCGACATCAGAATGGTGACCTGATGAGCGCTCTCGGGCGACAGCGTCCAGAAGTCCCACTGCATATCGTTGTCGCGCAGGCCGGTCTGGGGAAGGCGCTTCTGTGAGTGGATAAAGTCCTGGAACTTGGAGGCATCACGCACGAAGAACACCGGCGTGTTGTTGCCCACAAGGTCGTAGTTCCCCTCCTCCGTGTAGAACTTCAGCGCAAAACCTCGGGGGTCTCGCACGGTGTCTGCGTATCCCTGCTCTCCGGCAACCGTGGAGAAGCGCGCGAACATCGGCGTGCGCTTGCCCACTTCAGACAGGAATCGCGCCCTCGTAAACCACCGGACGTCTTCGGTCACCTCGAAAAACCCATGGGCGCCACTTCCTTTGGCATGGACGACACGCTCAGGTACGCGTTCCCTGTTGAAGTGCTGCATCTTCTGCACTGTGTAGTGGTCGTGCAGCACCGTCGGACCGCTCGGTCCGACGGTCAAGGATCGTTCGTCACTAGGAGCTGGGATACCGGAATCAGTCGTCGTGTAGGGCCGGGAATGGTCGCTCATCCGTCTCTCCTCTGTTGGTCGACACGCAACTCTCACCGTGGGCCATCTGGCATCTCACGGGGAGCGTTCGCCACCTTACGGGGACTATGTGCCAACCGTGACGGTTCGATTGGCACATGACCCGTGCCGTTCTGCGCAACGCCGAACAGGAATCGGGACAAAAAGGCGCATCGACAACGGGGCACAGGGTGCCCTTCTCGCCATCGGATCGCACAGGGGGGTTCGCATGAATATTCCGCAATCCTCGCCCCGGATGCAATCTTCAGGACCTCAGACCGGGTCGAGCAGTTCGTTGCTGTCCAATCAGACACACCCGGGGTGCGGCGACCGCTACTGGCGCCGCTGCACCCCGGACATACGGCCCAAGGCGTGGGGCAATCGTCGCGGTCCGTCACGACCGCAACGACATCTTTGCCAAGGACATCGACGAGGCGCGGGACAGGATAATCCTGGGACGACGAGATGCCTCCAATGCCCTCCTTCCCGAAGAGAAGCAATCGGTCGCTGTCCACGAAGCCGGGCATGCACTCGTCGCCCTACTGTCGAAACACGCCGACCCCGTTGCCAAAATCACGATCCTTCCGGCAGGGAGGGCGCTTGGGGTCACCGAGCAGCTTCCAGTCGACGAGCGTCACCTGTACGCCGAAAGCTACCTGGAAGACTCTCTGGCCATTCGACTCGGTGGTCGCGCCTCGGAGATGCTGGTGATCGGCGAAGCGTCCACAGGCGCCTCCTCTGATCTCACAGGCGCAACCAATCTGGCCGTCAGAATGGTCAGGGACTGGGGGCTCTCACCCCTACTGGGACCGATCGGCTACGGTTCGGACGGTCTTGCTGACACGAGTACTCAGTTGCCCGGTCAGTCTCGCCCCTACGCTGAAGCGACACAGTAGCTGATTGATCAAGAAGTAAGCCGCCTCCTCGTTGAAGCGGAGAACCGAGCACACGAGTTGCTCGCGGAACATCGTGCGGCACTCGATGCAGTGATTGCGATCCTGCTTGAACGCGAGACTATTTCAGGGGAAGAACTCGCCGCTATCGTCCGTCCCTTCCGCGAGGTGGACCGCGCTCAAGATCCCGTGCCGACATTAGCCATGACGAACAACGACGCCGTTCGGGCTCGTCAAGGCCAGAGGGAGCCGTGCCCTAGCCCGCGAGTCCGCCAAACCGATCGCGAGCGGCCCGCAGAATGATTTCGACACACGTCGGGACGGAGAGAGCCGTACTGTCGAGGATGACGTGATAGAGCCGAGGATCGTCTTGGCGGGCCCCAAAGAACACACGGACGTAGGCGTCCCTCGCCTTGTCGACTTCTCGCTGCCCCTTTCGAGCACTTGCCTCATCAATTCCTTGCGCGACAACCTGTGCAATGCGGTCTTCGACCGGGCCGTCAAGACGGACACAAAGGACCCCAGGTCGTTTGCCCAGTACAACCATCCCCGCCCGGCCGAGAATGACCGCTCCGGTGGTGTCCGCCACTTCCCGAAGTGCTGACTCACTTTCAGCACGGAACTGCTCCCGGGTCTTGATCTCTTCTGGGGGCAGCTGGCTAGGCCCGGTCGGTGCAGGAACGTTGACAAAGGCCATGGCCATTCGCTCCCAACGGCTCGGGACGTGCTCGTCCAGACTCTCGGCAACGTCCGTGGAAAGAGCGAGTTCATGCGCGATGGCGGCTGGGAAAGCTCGATCGAGGAACGGAAGATCCAACCGCTCAGCGAGGATGCGACCTACCCGGTCGCCGTGTGCGCCATACGACGCCGAAAGAGTCACCACGTGTGTCATTTCCACATTCCAGCACAGACAACTCTGATCGCGCCCCCATCACCTTCACCCATGCAATCTCAGGATCGATCGTAACGTTGAATGCCTCGTACCCGCACAGTCGTGAACGTGGGCCCTAGTCGGCGTCCGCTGACCCCAACTGCTCGGCGACATGGCGCGCCGAGATGTACGAGAAGATCGCAGATGCACCAATGCTCGCCCCGGCCCCAGGGTATGTCCGACCCATCACTGAGGCAGTCGCATTGCCCGAGGCGTACAGGCCGGGAATGGGGGTGCCTGCCTCGTCCAGCACGCGTGAGTGCTCGTCGCAAACCAGACCCCCGCTCGTCCCGACATCCCCTGGGTAGAGAGCGACTGCGTAGAACGGGGGCTTTTCGATCGCACCCAAGCAAGGGTTTGGCTTGTGTGCGTCGTCTCCATACCATCGCTCATGGTCACCTTCGCCGCGGTGGAAGTCCTCGTCATTCCCGCTGAGGGCGAACCGGTTGAAGCGCTCCACCGTGGCCCGCAGACCCGACGGATCGATCCCGCAGGTCACGGCCAACTCGTCAAGACTCGACGCCTTCGTGATGAAGTCCCTGGTCTTCCACTTCTTCGGGCTAATCCCGGGGCGGCGAAAGGCCAGCGGATAACAGTGCCGGTAGCGGCTGTCCATGACGAACCAGCTAGGGATAGCCGAGACCGTCTTGTCTCGCTGGTACATGCGTTGGCCGGCCTCCATATACGACACAGCCTCGTTGAAGTACCGGTTACCTCCCGAGTCAACAATGATTGAAAACGGCTTGCATCGCTCGCCGTGGACGAAGACGGAAGCTCCATTGGGTCGGACCGCAGTCGGGATCCACCACGCTTCGTCCATCAAGTCGGTTGCCGCGCCAAGGCTCATGGCAATCTCAATCGCCTCACCGGTATCGCCCGGGCTGGTCAACGACCACTGTGCGCTATTGGGCTGCTCCCCCGAGTACTTCTCCCGCATGGATCCGTTGCGCGAGAAACCGCCCGCACTGATCAGTACGCCGCCCCGAGCCCGCACACGGATCGCCTTGCCTCGACGGTCCAGCACAGCGCCGACGACGACACCGTTTTCGAGCACGAGTTCGGCAAGCTTCGTCCCAGTCCACACGGGGACGCCGCGCGCCACTAGCTGTGCCAGCAAAGGGGCGATCAGGGCGGCGCCGTTGGTGAGACGCATCTCTCCCTTAAGGCGTCCCCCTACGGTCCTGCCAATAATACGGGCAACGACTCGGGCTCCTTCCGGCGTGCGAATGACCAGCTGGGCCCGTGATGACTCGTGTGTGAATACCACGATCCCGCCGGTGAACGAAGCGCGAAGCTTCTGCTGCCACGGGCCGAGCAGGCGGGCATCGAAATAGTCACATGCGATCGCACGGCCACGAGCCACGCCTCCGGAATATCCCCGGACACCTGCGTAGTAGTCGCTGTAGCCCTCGCAACGTAAGAACCGCAGGCCCAGCTGGCGCAGAAGCTGCACCATCTCTGACCCGCGCTCAATGTAAGCGTGTCGCCGCTCGAGCGAAGAGGCCCGCGTCGGGGGGCCTACTACGGACTCGAAATACTCAAGGCCTTGCTCGAGCGAGTCCGTGACGCCGTCTTCCACCATGAGCGGATTGTTCGGCAACCAGATCACCCCACCCGACATGGCCGTCGACCCGCCGATGAGGTCTTCCTTTTCCACCACGAGGGTGTCAAGCCCCGAGGCGGCGGCCGTGAGGGCGCCGGCCAAGCCACCCCCACTGCCAACGACCAGGAGATCCGTCAGATAGTCCCACTCGCTCATTCGACTACGTACCCCCATCCTCAAAGTCAGCCGATTCGGTCAAGCAAGATGCTCAAGTGAGCCTACCTATCTTTGCGGCTCCCGAGTGCCACGTCGTCGAGGATCCCGGACCTCACGACTGAGCGATCGACAGGCCTTCGCCACGACGATGAGGACTTCCCGACGCAGGCGCCTGGCCGATCTGGCCACCACGGAGCCCCACGTGGCGGACGACGTGGCTGCCGTGCGGTGCCGGCGTCACCTTCGATGAAGATTCCCCCATTGGATCCACCCAATCAGTAGCCAGATTGTCCGGCGTCATGGCTACGGATGTGAGTGAACACTCAGGATTGCCGAGGGCACGAAGGTGGAAGATCCTGGACGATCCGAAGCCATCCGTCTATACCGCGAGCTTGGAGAACCCAAAGCGAGCACAGACGAATCGTTCCTCGTCGACCTCGAAGATGTCACCGACGGTAGCGGAGCGAAAGTGTCCAACCTCACGATAAGTCCGGACAACATCGAGGTATTTCGGCTCGCAGTGTAAGTCCATGGGGTAAGAATTCGCGACAGCATACGCAATCTCACAGGCCGCCATCGAGCTAATGCCATCGATGCTGAACTCGATCGCCTTGACGTGCCCGGACGATGGTTCGTAGCCGTCGCCCGGGTGTGCGAAGACCTCCCCCTGATTGAGAAGGACCGTGACATGGTAGGTGCGTCTGACGAGTTCCGCTCCGTGCTGCCGCAAGGGTTCGCTGCCCTCATGAGGACGTGCATCGACAGGGATACTCGTCTGCGGGACACCGCCAACATCGCTATGGATATTCCCACCGAGGTTGGCGACATCGAATGGAGCGACGAACTTCTCGCCCGCGACGCAAGACTCCTTCCTCGTGGCGGCGATCATCGTCCTGAGATACCTGAGCACGATCGCCTCCGAGGATCGCCACTTCTGTTCCTTGACTCGCTCAGTATGCCGCGATTACTCGTCACCACCTAGGGTCAAAAGTCCTTACGGCCAGCCATCATCCGCATCATCGAGGGCTCCACCCTGCCTCGGTCCGATGGGGTGCGGCTCATCGGTCGGTAACCGCACCTGGTGCATGTGTCCGGCCATCGTCTCCCCGTCCTCTGGACGTAGTGCCTCCGACGCGACCAGGTCATCCACCGCCCGCTGCCACCGGTCCTCAAAGAGCTGACGAGACGGGTACATCGCCCTGAGCCCGTCGTCGGTAAATGGTCGAGCCGCGCCAAAAAGCGGCGGCAGTCCGGTGCCGGTCGCCACACCGCGGTATTCAGCTACGGGTGCCTCCAATTCTGGAAGTCGGACACCGCCAATGGCGTTTCCGTGAGCGTCGCGCCGTATACGCGGTGGTCGATCCCCATCGAACTCGATTCGGGGAAACGCCGGCGCACGCCGTCCTTCCGCCACCCAGCGACGGACGTGACGAAGTGCAGATTCTGCGACGGGCTTGATTCGCAGCGTGTTCGGCTTCCAGCCGTGACCATGGGGAAGGTCTCGCCTCCGTGTGACGCCGTGTGGCGCGCCCGCGACTTCCCAGTAACGGATCCACTTCGAGTCGACGGCTCCCGCGAGGTGCAGGGCAAGCGCCTCGAACTCGCTGTTCACAACCACGAATGGCACCTCGATGTCGTCCCTGATGACCGTCCTTGCGCCACCGAACGAAATCGGACCATCCCCTAGATCAGGCGCACGACCTTCCCATGCGGATAGGGCATATCCGTCGATGACCCGATGGAGATTATGGAGTGTGTTTGCGTACGCAACCAAGCGCATCGCGGACTGCGAACCACCGATGGCGATCACGTGGCGGACATCTAGTCCCGCCAACGGATCCAGACCTGTCAACCGACATGGGCCTACGACTCGGGCGGCGTCGGCAAAGATGTCGAACGATCCGGGATCGCCGGGGTGCCGCAGCATTCCGTACCGCTCGGGGTCTTCGTCCACTAATCCTTTGGCATTCACCCGAGCCCCCATGCCCACCGGCGGACCGTACAGTCCGACCTCTTGCGCACTGACACCCACCCACGCATAACCCTCGTAGAGCTCGCCGTCACTCGGGGCGAAGCTTTCGAATCCGCCCGACACGTTCTGCCAGTTGAGCAACACCGTGTGATTGAAGCGCTCCGGGTCTGCCGGTCGCATGACCAGAAGCCGAGTGTGATACGGAGCCGTACCCATGACCTTCACCTCGACGTTGCTGCCTGCTTGATCGGCCACTACCTCATAACAGGCAGCGACGCCGCAAAGCTGGTACTCCTCGACGATGTAGCCAAGAGCCGCCGGATCCACACGAGGGACACCCCACGGCGGACGTGTCGCTTTGATGGGCCCGAGCACCTCAGGCTGCCCGTGCTCACCCATCACTACGCGGCGTGAGCCAGCGATGGACGCAGTGCGGATCAGCGTAAGACAAAGATCGGGTCAGTGCTCATGCACGATGACGCCGCGGATATTGCGGCCCGCGTGCATGTCGGCATACCCCTCGTTGATCTTGTCAAGTGGATACCGGGTTGTCACCAATTCGTCGAGGCGAAGTCGGCCCTGGCGATAGAGCTCCAGCATGAGAGGGATATCCCTCGAGGGGCTGGACGCGCCAAACAGCGAACCCTGGATACGCTTTTGAAAGAGGGTGAGCATCGTCGGCGACACCGGAATGCCAACCTCGGCCATGTTGCCGATGCCCGTGAGGACACACGTCCCGCCCTTTCGAATGGCATCGACCCCCTGGGCGACATGGTCACCCCCCGTCACGCCGACGCACACGATGCAAGAATCCGCCCCCTGGCCATTGGTGAGGGGGGCAACCACTTCCATTGCCTCGGCCATCGTCGCCGCTGCATGTGTCGCACCCAGACGCAGCGCTGTGCTGCGCTTGAACTCGACCGGGTCGACGGCGACGATCACCGATGCGCCAGCGTGCGAGGCCCCCTGAACGGCATTGATGCCGATACCGCCGACACCCATGACGATCACGACGTCCCCTGGCCGAACGCCGGCCGAATTGACCGCCGAGCCCCAACCGGTACCCACGCCGCAGCCGGTAAGACACGCAACCTCAAGTGGAACGTCGTCAGGACAGTGAACCGCTGAGAGCACGGACACCGTGGACCATTGACTAAACGTTGCCAGCCCCGACATCTGTCCGACCCCCCGACCGTCGAGACTCATCCGGAAACTGCCATCTGCCCTGGTTCCATCGAGCGTACGTGCACCCGAGTCGCACAGGTTCTGCATGCCTGACGCGCACCAGCGACAGCGGCCACAGCCAGGCAGAAACGACATCACGATCCGATCGCCAACCTTCCATTCCGGCGTGTCAGGCCCGACCTCTTCGACAATTCCCGCGCCTTCGTGCCCTCCAGCGATTGGGTAGTGGCCGAGTTGCAGGTCTCCTGTCGTCAAATGGTCATCGGAATGGCACAGTCCCGAGGCCACCATCTTGACAAGCAACTCACCCTGCCGGGGACCATCGAGGTCAACTTCAGTGACCTCCCATTTTCCAGCGGACCTCTCCACCAGCGCAGCCTTCGTCTTCACCAGAGTCCTCCCCTTCCCGAATGCAGCTTCCACTTTGACAACTCGTTGCCGAGCGCACGGACCCCGACGGCCAGGCCGAAAACAGTACCGGATTTCCTGGTCGCGGGGCGGAGGAACTCATCGTCGGTGAAGTCGTCCGGCCCAAGTGAGGTCGGCGGAACGAGCTGCGGCAACGGGAGCGACATTCCAGACGGTGAGGAGGGCAAGTCAGACAGTCCAGCTCTCGAGAGGGTCTCGACTGGGTGAACGCTGTCTCCGCAGAGGTGCGTACCGTGCAGGCGTATGTAGATCTTCGTGCTCGGATTAATTGGCGATATCGACGCAGTCCGCCAGCACGACGCGGACCCCAGTTGCATCTGCCATTGCAGCTGAGAGTTGTGCCGGTGTTGGGTTGGGGTCGAGACGCGAGGTCGATACTAAGCGGGTAGTAGCTCACCTCATCGAGACGACCCCTGCAATGGCCTGATGAGTTCTTATCGAACGGAGCAGAGCGCCCCACTGCAGCATGGGGCCTCATCGTGTCGTGTTCCCAGATGGTGTTGCGAGGTGTCCTCATGACCAAACGGGATCCACGACAAGGAAGGGCCACTGGACGGGACTTCGGTGGAATCCTCACTCAGTATGTCGTCGGCTATTTGCGATCCTCCGCGCCTGAAGGCGTTCTCGCGCAAGTGCTTCTCTCGGCCGGAGAGAAGCGGAGCCTGGCGGAATTGAGCGACGCTACGGCATGGAGTTCGTACGCCCAGTACAGAGGTTTGCTCGAAGCAACCAGTCGCGTGCTCGGCGGGCCGGCCATGTTGGGCATGGTTGGCATGCATGTCTTCGATTCGATTCAATCCCCCGATCTGACCGACTCAATGACCGCTCTCGACTCGGTCGAAGCGGTCTATGCCATGCTCCCCAGTCTCTCGACCACTCCGGCCGTCGAGTTGCAAACGGAGAACACGGGTCCAAACGAGGTTCGGGTCAGATTCCGATTCAGACCAGGGTTCGAACCCTTCGCCGAGCACTGTGCACTTCACATGGGACTCTTCGCCAGCGCACCCAGGATCTTCGGATACAAAGAGGCAGAAATCCTCCACGAGTCCTGCCAGTGTGATGGCGCTCCCTGGTGCCAAGCTCGTATGCACTGGGATACCAGCGATGACGTAGACGTCCGGGTCTCTCGGGCCGAACTACGATCCCGGCTGTCGCAGGCCCGCCTCGAAGAACTCCAGCGCACCGTCGCCGAGCTGGTTTCTGGTGACGACCTCGAGACGGTACTGACCCGCGTCGTCGCGGCAGTACACAGAGCCGTGCCTGCTCTTTCATACATTCTCGATATTGACGCAAGTGTGACCACCGACCGGTGGGTGTGCGCAGAGGGAATCAACGTGGTCGAACGCGCGTCGATCGACGAAGGCTTGCACGGGATGCCGGATCAAGAGACCGCTCCCAACGTGTGCGCGGTCGGAGTCGAATCGGATCGCGTCCGCTATGGCCGCCTCCTGGTTGTCCGCGCGGAAACGGCGACCTTCGAACCGCTCGAACGTTCCGTACTCGAGTCCTATGCGCGCTTGGCGGCTAGTGCCATCCGCAACGCTCGGTTGCTCGAAGAGATCCGTCATCAGTCTCTCCATGACGGCTTGACCGGTCTGCCGAACCGGATTCTCATAATGGATCGCGTGAACCAGGCGATCTCGAGAGCGCGAAGGGAGCATCTCGAAGTTGCAGTCATGTTCATCGATCTGGATGGATTCAAGAACGTGAATGACACCTTGGGTCACGGGGTGGGAGACAAACTTCTCCAATCTGTTGCCGCCAGAATCGCCGGCCTTCTTCGCGAATCGGACACCGTCGGGCGCCTCGGTGGCGACGAGTTCATTGTGCTCACAGAAGGCGTCTCGCTTGCCGCGGGTCCAGAACTGGTCGCTGAGCGCCTCCTCGAAGTCCTGTCTGAGCCGTACCATCTTGACGGCGACCACGAAACATCCATCAACATCTCGGCCAGCATTGGAATAGCTGTCGGCTTACGAGAGAGCGCTGAGGACTTCCTTCGAGACGCGGACATTGCGCTCTACGCCGCCAAGGATGCCGGAAAGAGATGCTTCGTTCTCTTTGAAGCCGAAATGCAGGCCGTCCTGCGAAGCAGACATGAACTCGAGCTGGATTTGCTGGCCGCAGTTGGCACTGACCAGTTCTTCCTCCTCTATCAGCCGATCTTCGACCTCAACGACCTGTCCGTGGTCGGCGTCGAAGCTCTCCTGCGGTGGAATCACCCTCACCGCGGTCTGCTCCAGCCCGATGATTTCATTCCCGCGCTCGAAGCTTCAGGCCTGATCGTTCCCGTCGGGCGCTGGGTCCTCCTCGAAGCATGTCGCCAAGCAATGACCTGGCGCCAGCTAGGACGGATCAGGACCGGAATGTCCGTCAATGTCTCCGCTCGTCAGATGGATGCCGACTCGATACTGGACGACGTACGACACGCCTTGGCCACATCAGGGCTCCCACCAGGTGACCTTACCGTCGAGATCACCGAGACCTGCCTCATGCGCAACACCACGAATGCCCAGACGCGCTTGACGGCCCTCAAGTCCCTCGGTGTGCGAATTGCGATTGATGATTTCGGAACCGGTTACTCCTCGTTGGCGTACCTCCAAAAGTTTCCCGTCGATTCGTTGAAGATTGACCGGTCGTTCATCACGGGGATGTCGCACTCACCCGAAGGCGATGCGCTTCTCCATACCCTGATGCAACTCGGAAAATCCCTGAATCTCCAAACGCTCGCTGAAGGTATCGAAGAGTCCGGCCAACTGACCCGGCTCCAAATCGAAGAGTGCGACGTCGGCCAGGGGTTCCTCTTTGCTCGACCGCTGCCCGCCGACAAAGTTGAGGCGTTCTTGAAGCAGACGAAGAGGTCCGGGGCCGAGGTGATCAGTTAACGCCAGCTTCTCACGGTCACACCCGATCACTCGCCGTCTTCCGAGGAGCCTCTCCCTATCCCTTCGCCGGGGCGAACTCGAGGTGGAGGTTCGTCAGGCCCTGGAGGAAGTAGGTATGGATGTAGTCGTAGCGCCGTGCACCCGCCGGGCCGTGCGCAGATTCGGAGATCGTGATATCGGCCATGCGATCGAGGAAGCGCTCAATGGTCACCCGGGCCTCGGCCCGGGCCAGGGGCGCTCCGGCACAGGTATGGATGCCGTGGGCGAAGGCCAGGTGTTGGCGGCCGTTTGGTCGGTCCAGTTCGAACTCGTCGGGGTGCTCGAAATGGCGAGGGTCCCGATTGGCCGCACCCGGAGCCACGAACACCGTGGTGCCGGCGGGGAGAGCGACCCCACCGACCGACGTGGTGCGTCGGGCCAGGCGGAACGAGCCTTGGATCGGCGTCTCGAGCCGGAGCATCTCTTCGATGAAGTTGGGGATGCGATGACGCTCGTCACGGAGCAGCTGTTGGAGCTCGGGACGCTCACCGATCATCCGCAACGAGGCGGTGAGCAGGCGCACGGTGGTCTCTTGCCCCGCGGCGAACAGATTGGCCGCGATCAAGGCCACATCGTGGACCGGGGGCGTCGACCCGTCGGGGAAGGTGGCGGTCGCCATAGAGGTCATCACGTCGGCCTGCGGGTTGCGTCGTCGGTCCTCGATATAGGCGGTGAACTGGTCGTAAAGGTACTCGAGGGGCTTGTGGTCGTGCTCGCCGAGCGCCCGTTCGGCCGGACTGGTGGTCATGCGGGAGCGGATCTTGGCAAAGTCGCCCTGGGGCACGCCGAGGAGATCGGCCACGACGAGAAGGGTGTAGGGACCGGCGTACTCGCGGACGAACTCACATGTGCCCTGGGCCAAGAACTCGTCGATCTGGCGATCGGCCAGGCCCCACATGAACTCTTCGTTCTCCTTCATCCGCTTCGGGGTGATCAGGCGCATCAACAGTCCACGCTGGGCGGTGTGATCGGGCGGGTCGAACGAAGGAAGCTGATCGCTAAAGGGCAGCTCGTCGCGATGCTGGTCGATCAGATCGCTGACGTCGTCACCCACGAGTGGGACCGGGAAGCCCGGGCCGGCCACCGTATTGCACGACGACCAGGTCGTCCGGTTCGAATAGACCTCGAGCGCTTCGTCGAAGCCGGTCACCATGACCACGTCATGGAAGGGCTCACGCATTACCGGGCATCGGGCCCGGATGTCGTCGTAGTAGGGATGGGGATCGACGAAGAGATCCGGGTCCTTGAAAAAATCCCTGGACTCCACATAGGCATCCGTGTCCGTCATTGTGCCCTCCCAGCCACTGGTATCCCTCTGACCGTTCCCTCGTCTGGGGGTACGCAGAGGCCATGAGAAGAGACGGACGGCGACCTTCACCTGCCGGTGGTACCGGGGGGTGGCAGCACCGGTAGGTGAAGATGCCAAACGTATACTAACGGCAATCCAATTTCCATAATGTTCGCCAACAGCTCGCGCAGGCCTGCCCGACCGATGAGGTAGATGACACGCAACGTGGTCGGCGCACGGGGGCTCCCGGCCCCGCTGCTGGACGCACCCCCGGCAATGTGTTTACCATTC
>OBLU010000986.1_pt1 | contig 26580 bp, 22 predicted proteins | sample 1518681 | NCBI WGS metagenome assembly OBLU01 (sample SAMEA3539304, study PRJEB22396) | soil metagenome | biome: tundra; feature: field; material: soil | place: USA | collected 2010-05 | depth 0.15 m
ATAGAAGGCGCCGGCCTCCATGGCGATGTCGTCGAGGACGTTCACGTCGTGCAGTTTTCCGTCGGAAATGCGAATAAAGGTGGGGATATTGCCGTGCAGGTCCAGCAGGGTGTGCATCTTCACGGCGGCCTTGTGCTTCCGGAATTTCGCCCACGGAAAAAGTGCCAGGCACAGGTCGATGGTGGTCGAGTCCAAAGCATACAGGCTCTGGTCGAGGTCCACGCCGAGCGGCTCGTCGGCGTAGAGCGGCCGCGCGATTTTAATCAAGACATGGGCAAACTCGGCGAAGATGCGCCAGTCGCGTGTTTCGTTGGCGTCGGCCAGAGTGCTGCGCGCCACCGTGCCGCGAAACCCCAGGTGATAGAGTTTCCCGGTCACGGATCGGAGGCAGGCTTCGATGTCCCGCAGGCTCTCGCGGTAAGTCAGTTGCGCGAAGGCCATCGCCAAGTACTGATCCCAGTAAGAAAGCTTCCTCGGCTGAGGATGATCGTCGTAACGGGCCACGCATTTCTGAAACTCCTGGTGAGGGAGATGGGCGATCAACTCTGAGAAAACGAACCGGCCGGTGTGCATCCCTCATTGTGGAAAAGCGCGGCAGAGGCGCGCCGGCCCAGTTTTCAGCGGCTCGCAGTTCAAATCGTTTTCCGCTCAAATTCCCGCCACGGCATTAGATTGAAAGGGTTTGCTGGCCTCCGCAAAGTACTTTACCGGACACTAGTGAGGTTATATTTAGAGCGGAAGGAAGCCGCTAACGCGGCCTCATAGAGCGCTTTGCGCGCCGGAGAGCGGGTCCTGGACGACCCGCGCACGGTCGAAAACCCACCGTAAGTTATTGAAAGCCCGTCTGGGCGGCCTGAGAGGCCGCCGCAGGCCGAGGGCCTGCCCCACGGCGGGGTTTTCATCACGATTGGTGGGCCGCAGGCCCATCCCGACAGACCTGGAGGTCTGCCCCGCATAACTGCTCCACAAGAATCGTCGCGGCGCGCGAAGAAACTGATGGATAGTAGTACAAAAACCTATCGGTCCGCGAGGTAGAAGTGGACGGCGGGGGTCACCACCAGGGAGAGCACCATCGACGCCAGGATTCCACCAATCACCGCAATCGCCAGCGGCTGCAGCATCTGGGATCCCGCGCCCCATGCCAGCGCCAGCGGAATCATGCCGGCCATCGTCGCCAGCGCCGTCATGATGATGGGCCGCAGCCGGCGCTCGCCCGCGCGGATCATGCTCTCTTCGGCCGGGGTCCCCTCGCCCCGGAACTTCTGATCTGCGTCCAGCAGCAGGATGCCGTTCTTGGCCACGATCCCGATGACCATGATCAGTCCCATGAACGAAGAGATATTGAAGGTCGTCCCGGTCACCAGCAGCGCCAGAAAGACGCCCGAAGTGGAGAGCAGGGCCGACGCAAGAATGGCCACCGGCGCCGCGAAGCTGCCGAATTCGAACAGCAGCACGATGAACACCAGCAAGACCGCTAGCACCAGCACAAACACCAAGTCCCGGAACGATCGTTGCTGCTCTTCGTACCCGCCCCCGTAGGCCACCCGAATGCCCGCCGGAAGACCCAATCCGATGACCACCTTCTGCACGGCCGCCATGCCCGCGCCCAGATTGAGCCCCTCCAGGCGCGCCGTCACCGCGACATCGCGTTGCAGGTTCTCACGGCGGATTTCGGTTTGCCCCGGTTCTTCAGTCGCGTCGGCCAGTGTTCCGAGCGTTCCCGTCTTCCCTGTCGAACTCACCAGCAGCGTATTCCGGATCGCCTCTAGCGATGCCCGCGTCTGCTCCGGAAAACGTACCCGGATGGTGTAGGCCCGGTCGTTCACCACCACGGGCGTGGGCGCCGGTTCCCCTTGCAAAATGACACTCGTGTCCAACTCGACTTCTTGCGGCGTGAACCCAGCGCGCGCGGCCACGCCCGGATTCACCTGAAAAACTAACGCCGGTCCACTAATGGTGTTATCGATGCCGTTCAACACATCTACCACGCCGGGAATCTTCTTGATGGCATCCGCCACCTTCGGCGCCCATTCCCGCAGCACGGCCGGATCTTGCGAAAACAGTTTAATCAGGATTGGCTCGGGGGCATTGCTAAGGTCGCCGATCATGTCTTGCAGCAACTGCGGGTACTCCACCTCCAACATGGGCACCTGTTTGGCAACCTTGGCGCGCACTTCCGCCATGACCTCCTCTGCGCTGCGGTCGCGCTTACGCTTGAGCTTGACAGAGATATCGCCTCGATTAGCCTCCGTCACCGTCGCGAGCCCCAGTTGCAGCCCCGTGCGCCGGGAGGTGCTCTCCACCTCCGGCGTCGCGCGCAGGATGCCTTCCACGGCCGATACCGTTCGGTTGGTATCCTCCAGCGAGGAGCCCGCCGGCATGAGGTAGTCCACGATGAACCCGCCCTCATCCATGCTCGGCAGCAGGTCCGAACCGAGCGCCCGATAGCACAAATAGGAGCCGGCGATCACCGCCAGGCTGAACGCTGCAAACGCCAGCGGGTGCTCCAGCATGCCGCGCAGGACTCGCTCGTAAACCCGCATCACGCGCGGCGGAACGCCTTCCCGGCGCTCGCTCCCCGTGCCCTTCCGGATCAGATAGTGGCTCAGCGTCGGCGTCCACGTGAGGGCCAGCGCCAGCGAAGTCAGCAGCGCCACGCCCACGGTGAGCGCCAGCGCGCGAAAGAATACGCCGGTCACGCCCGTAATGGAAATCAGCGGCAGGAAAACTACGATGGGGGTAATGGTCGATCCCACCAGCGGCGCGCGAATCTCGCGGATGGCGCTGCGAATGGCTTCGCCGCGGGTCTGGCCCGCGTCGCGATGCGCCACGATATTCTCCACCACCACAATCGCATCGTCGATCACCAACCCCACCGCCGCGGCCAGCCCGCCCAGCGTCATCAGGTTGAAGCTCTCGCCCAGCACGCGCAGAAAGATGAATGTGACCGCCACCGTCGCCGGAATTACCAGGCCCGCCACCAGCGAAGTCCCCCAGTCCCGCAAGAACAAAACCAGAATCAGCGAAGCCAGCACCAGGCCGATGAGGATGGCGTCCCGCACGCTGCCGATCGAGTCCTTCACAATCTCGGATTGGTCGTAGAAAGGCATGAGCGTGGCGCCCCGCGGCATTGTCTGGCGGATTCTGTCGAGTTCCGCGTGCACCGCGTCCGCCACGGCCACGGTATTGCCATCCGGCTGGCGATGGATGTTCAGCAGCACCGCCGGCTTCTGATTCGCCGTCACGATGGTGTACACCGGCTTCACCGACGGCAGCACCATGCCCAGATCGCCGATGCGGATCGGCGCCCCGGCGGGGGTGGTCTTCACCACAATGTTCGAGATCTCGGCCGGCGTACGCGCCTGGCCGCTCACAAGGCTCAACACCAGCTCATGGCGGTTCTCGATCAGCCCCGGCGAATCGATCAGGTTGCTGCGCCCGATGGCGTCCAGCAGGCCCGGCACGCTCACCGCGCTCTCCAGCAGCTTGGCCGGATCGGGCCGCACTTCGAACTCTGGCTCCTGTCCGCCTTGGATCACCACGGTCGAAACGCCAATGAGCCGGTTCAGCCTCGGCTTCAACTCGTACGTGGCCATCTCCCAGAGCCGCGTTTGCGGAATGGTATCCGACGTCAGACTGTAGCCCATGATGGGGAACGCCGCGAAGGTCAGCCGGTTGGCAGTCACCTTCGCGGTGGCCGGCAGCGCTGTCTGCACTCGTGCCAACGCCGCATTCACCAACTCCAGCGTGCGGAACATGTCCACTTTCCACGAAAAGAACAGGTCGACTTCCACCTGCCCGCGGCTGGTAATGGATTGCACCAGCTCCACTCCCTGCACGCTGTTCACGGCTTCTTCAATCGGCCGCGTTACCGTCACCAGCATCTGGTCGATGGGCGCGACGCCGTTATCCACGCCGATGACGATGCGCGGAAAATCCGTCGACGGAAACACCGCCACCGGAATCGTGCTCGCCAGATAGATGCCCACCGCCACCAATGTCACGATGACGAAGATCACCGGCTTGGCGTGCCGCGCCGTCCAATGCTCGCCGCCGTTCACGGGCGCTCCTTCTCGACCCGTTCGACCCGTACATGGGCGCCATCCGCCAGCCCGAGTCCGCCTACCGTGACCACCTGCTCGCCCGGCTTCAATCCGCTCAAGATCTGCACCTTGTCCCCATCGCGCACGCCGGTCTCGATCTTGCGCACGTGCGCGACTCCATCGGTTCCCACCACGATCGCCTGCGTGCCGCCTTCTTCTGCCGGCAGGAGCGCCACGGCCGGCGCCACCACCGCATTCTTGATGGTGTTCGCCACGATCGTCACATGCACCGAAACGCCTGGCTTGAGCCGCTCTCCCGGGTTAGCAATCTCCACCCAAACCTGCACCGTCGTGCTGTTCGGATCCACCGCCGGGCTCACCACGATCACCTTGCCGGGCACCTCTTCCCCGGTGTCCGGCTGCTTGACGGTCGCCGCCGCGCCCACCTTCAAGTAGCCCGCCTGGCCCTGCGGAACGTTGGCCCGCGCCACCACGCGCGTGTTATCCATCACGGTCAACAGCGGCGATCCCGCATTCGCCATCTCGCCCGGATAGAGGCCGCGTTCCGCAATCACCCCGGCAATGGGGCTGCGGATCTCCGAATACGACAACTGCGCTTCCGATCCCCGATAATGCGCCTTGGCCGTATCGACCTGCGCGGCCGCCGATTTGATTTGCTCCTGCTTGCCCACGCTCTCGAAGGCTTCCAGATGCTGCTCGGCCGCCTGGTATTGGCTGCGCGCCTGCACGAAGGCGACTTGCGCATCGTCCACCAGCTTGCGCGCCAGCGCGCCCTCCTGGAACAGCTTCTGCCGGCTTTCGTAGACTTTCTTGGCTGCGTCCATCGCTTCTTTGCCGGCCTGCGCGTCGGTTTGCGCCTTCACGACTTGCTCCGGAACCGCCGCCGCCGTGGTGCTGCGATAGTTGGCTTCCGCCTGATCGAATTGTCCCTTGCTCTCCTGCGTAGCCGCCGCCAAATCGCGATTTTCAAGCAACGCCAGCAACTGTCCCTCGCGCACGCGATCGCCGCGATTCACGTAAAAAGTCCGCACCGGGGCACTGATCTTGGGCACCACCGACGCCTGGTTCCGCGGATACAAGATCCCATCGGCCTCAAACACCCGGCGGATGGAATCCGTGCGCACTTCGGCCGTCTGCACGGGAGCCACCGCCTCGGCTTCTTTCTCCGCCTTCTTCGCGCAGCTTGCGGACAACAGCAGCAACAGCAGAACAGCCCACTTCATCTCAAAACACCCCCGTCAGAGTCTGCAACGCCGCAACCTCCGCCGGCCAGGTTGTCGATTCCGTGTGGCGTACGCACACGAAGGAGTTGATTCTTCGAGCGAAGAGCGGGTCCAGGGGGACCCGCGCAGACCAGGGGTCTGCCCCACAAGAATCCCCGATGGATAGTAGTACAAATTCTGCAGCATTCGGTGCCGTCATTTCAAAACACCCCCGTCAGAGTCTGCAACGCCGCCAGCCCCACACGATACCGCACCAACCCGTCGTCGTGCGCATTCCGCGCCTGCGCCAGGGTGCTCTGCGCATCGACCACTTCCAGCACCGTCACTTCGCCCGCCTCGTACCTCAGCAACGTCAGCCGCAAGCTTTCCGCCGCCAATTCCGCCGACCGCCGCAGCGAATCGAGCTGTGCGTTGGCCGCTTGCGCCTCCAGGCAGAACGCATCCAAATTCGCCAGCAACTGCCGTTGCGCCAGGCTCAGGTCCAGGCGCGCCTGCTGCAGCCGCAGATCGCTCTGCCGCACCTTGCTCCGCGTGGCGCCCCAGTTCCAGATAGGAATCGTCAGCGTACCCTGCGCCGCCGATCCCAGGTTTCGCAAGTGCTCCCGGTCCCAGATGGCATACTGGTTCGCGTCGATTCCATAAAAGTAATCGAACGACAAGGTCGGGAAATAGGCCGCCCGGGCAGACTTCAGCTCGTACTCCTGCTGCCTTACGGTGGCCTGCGCCGCCCGGATGTCCGGATTATTGCGGCCCGCCATCTCCTGTACCTGCGCCCGCGCCGGCAACCCCGGAGCCGTCGCCAGATTATCCTCCACCGAAAACTCCTGTGTGTAATCGGTAAACAACAACACGCCAAATCCGATCCGCGTCCGCTCGATCGCCAACTGCGCATCCTGCGCGTCGCGCTCGCGTTGCGCAAGCTGGATCTCCGCCTTCACCGCATCGGAATGCGCCGCCTCGCCGCCCGCCTCCAGCTTGCGCGTGATACCGGCGAACTGCCGCGCCTCCGTTAGGCTCTGCTGCGCGTTCGCGTATTTCCGCTGGGCCGCCAGCAGGCTGTAATAATTCTGCACGACCGTGGCCGCCAGTCCGCGCGCCGCGATATCCGCTTTGGCCCGCGCCGCGGCTTCCGCCGCGATCGCCCGCTGGTAATCCGCCCGCTTCCCCGGCGCAATGATGTCCCCATGCACGATCGCCTGGTTGTTGTAGATGTGTACGCCGTCGTTAGCCACGAAGACCCCCGAAGGCGTGCCGTTGGCCTGCGTGTAGATGTACTGGTTGAACCAGTTCACCGTGGGCAGCAGAGCCGCCTTGGCCTGCACGCGGTCCTCGTGCGCCAGTTCCGCCGCGATCACCGCCGACCGATACTGCTGCGCCACCTTGCGCGCCCGCTCCAGCGCGTCCTGCAGCGTCAAGGTCAGCCCGCCCGCCGGCGTCTGCCCAAACAACCCTGCGACGCCCACCGCTCCCAAAACCAGAATTGCCAATCGCTCCATCAATACCGCCTTTCCCCAGCAGGTTTGCGCCGATTTGTTGAAAGCGCGGCCAGGCGGCCTGAGAGGCCGCCGCAGGCCGAGGGCCTGCCCCACACCTACTTCCTCTTTCTCACTTCTCCGGCCAGCGTTCCATCCCACCTGGCATCGCCCTGCGCCAGATAGTTGCCCAACTTCTCCCAGTCCTCCCGCGTAATCCCGTTCAGGTCGTACACCACGCGGCCATCGCGAATCGTCAGTTCGCAAACCAGCTTGCGCGTCCCCTGCATTCGCGCGCCATAGGTATCCACAAATCCGAAATGCCCTTCCTCGACCCGCAGCACCGCCACGTCCGCCGCCGTCCCCACCGACAGATGCCCAAGTTCCTCGTGCCGGATCTCGCGCGCCGGCGTCCATGTCGATCGCAGAATCACTTCTTCCAGCGGCATGCCCATGTTCAAGAACTTCGACATCACGTTCAGCATATCCTTCATGCCCGCGTTCATGCTGCCGATGTGCAGATCGGTCGAGATGGAATCCGGCCCGAACCCCTGCCGCATTGCCGGCACGGCTTGCCGGAACAGAAAGCTGCCGCCCCCATGCCCCACATCGAAGATCACGCCGCGCCGCCGCGCTTCGAAAAGATACGGCAGAATCCGCCCCTCGTCGTCCAGCATCGGAACCCAGCTCAAATAAGTGTGCGTGTAGATATCCCCGGGGCGCAGTTTCTTGAGCACCAGATCCTGAAACGGGCGCTCCGGCCGGAACGTGCCGAAGTCCACCATCACCGGGATATTCGCCAGCGTCCCGGCCTCCACGGCGCGCTCCACCGGGATCCACTCCGGACCCGCGTAGTGCGCCGTCTTGATGCCCACAACGATGTCCTTGTAACGCATGGCCATTTCGGCCGCAGCTTTGGCGTCCATCTCCGTCAGATCCTGCTCGACCGCGCCCGCCATGCCCTTTCCCACGATGTTCAGGAATGCCAGCACCCGCGTCTTGGCGCGATCGATCACCCGATCTTTGAAGTCCGGAAAATTGCGCCAGCCCGAGCTGCCCGCATCGGCCACCGTGGTCACGCCGGAGCGGAACGTGAAGCCATCCGGATAAACGCTGTTGTCGCCGCAGTACGCGCCGCGCTGTCCGGTGCCGGCGTAAACATGCACGTGCATGTCGATGAGGCCTGGAGCGACATACAGGCCCGAGACATTCACCACCTTGACGGCTTTAGCGGCCGGAATGTCCGCGGCGACTTCCACGATCTTTCCGCCCGCAATTGCCACGTCCAGCACCACGCCGATCTTGTTCTTGCCGTCAATGACGTGGCCTCCCTTGAGCAATAAATCATAAGACGATTGTGCAAGCATCGTATAAACAAAGAAAAGCAAGCCCGCAGAGAATTTCATGGGGCCATTATAGTGGAGGGCAGGCTTGAGCCGGGGCGCCCTCCGGGCCGGGCTTCAGCTCCGCTTCCGCTGCCCCTCAAACCTCCACGCCGTCGAAATAATATCGCGCACGCCCGCATACCGCGGCGTCCACCCCAGCACTCTCCGCAGCTTGTCCGCATTCGCCACCAAGGCCGGCGGATCGCCCTCCCGCCGCGCGCCCACCACGTACGGCGCCTTCCGTCCGGTCACTTCCTCCACGCTGCGAATCATCTCCAGCACGGAATGCCCGCTGCCGGTGCCCACGTTGAAGCTATCCGACGCGCCGCCCGCCAGTAGGGCCTCCACCGCCAGAATATGCGCCTCCGCCAAATCGTTCACGTGAATATAATCCCGAATGCAAGTGCCGTCCGGCGTGTCGTAATCGTCGCCAAACAGCGTGAACGGCTCACCGGTAGCCACCGCCCGCAACATCAGCGGGATCAGGTGCGTCTCCGGATCGTGCTCCTCTCCGAGGCCACCCTCGGGGTCCGCTCCGCAGGCATTGAAATAGCGCAAACACACGCTGCGCAGCCCGTGGATGGAATCGAACCACCGCAGCATGGTCTCCACCATCACCTTCGATTCGCCATACGGATTCACCGGCGCAATCGGAAAACTCTCCAGTATCGGCGACGCGTGCGGTATGCCATACACCGCGGCCGTCGACGAGAACACCAGGCGCTTCACGCCCGCCCGCACCATGGCCGTCACCAGCGACAGCGAGCCACCCACATTGTTCTCGAAGTACACCTCCGGCACGCACATCGATTCGCCCACCGCGATATAGGCCGCGAAGTGAATCACGGCGTCGTGCCCGGCGAGCAGCTCGGCCATTTCATGGGTCTGCTGCACGCGCACTTGGTGAAACGGGCCCGCTTCCACGTTGTGGCGGTATCCCCGCGACAGATCGTCCACCACCGTAACCTCATACCCGCGCCGGCGCAGCATCCGGACCGTGTGCGCCCCGATATAACCCGCGCCGCCCGTCACCAAAATTCGTCGTTTGCTCACGATCCGATTGTAGTAGCATGACGGCATGCTTTTGGACTGCCATCCATCAGTCCCGGTGAGGCAGCCAATCGATCAGTCGCAGAACCTGGTGGGCGCTGGCGGCGTGCACAACTCATGAGAGACCGGGTGGCGCAACATGCCGACCAGCTGGAGAGTGGGGGCTTGGGAGCCGTAGCGGAGCCGGGGGCCGCTCGCCTTCTGGGTGGCCGCATCGGGCACTCACGGGAGATGGGGATCTTGGCGGAGCCGGCCAATAGCAGTGGTGTTGTATTGGCGTGCCCAGACCCGTCGACCCGATCAGGATGCGCGCGGCCGAACAGTCCCACGACGACGCGCCGCTCTCGGGCCGCCTTTTTGGAACGCTTGGCGGGGTGGGCGCATGGCGAAACGCGACTGGCACCATGCGGCTGAAAAAGAAGCAAACGCCTGGCCTTCAGAAGAGCGGCCGGTTTTCGGTCACACGTCGAGAAATATAATCTGCACGTTCAAATTCTGTCACTTAGCCCAAATTCGCGATCTGGCCGCAAGACACCGGATGTTAGTCTCAAATCGGGAATAGGGTTTGCGGATGACAGAACAACAGAAGCACAGAGCGCGGGTCGTCAGGAAAGCGATTGAAAGCATCGAGGCGAAGCTGGGAACGCCCGCGATTAAACCGACGCTGGCAGACCTGGTGCGATTACTGCAAATCGAGAAGGAACTGGATGCAGACGAGCCGCGCGAAGTCAGGGTGCGATGGGTAGAATCGGACAGGACGGAATCCTTGACCAAAAGGTAGTCTATGACGCGCTTCCTTCACAAAGAGCCTTTCACGACTGTACGTCGCGATTCAAGGGTTTTTCCGGACCTATCGCTTCCGGCAAAAGCCAGGCACTTTGCTTTGAGGCGATCAGGCTCTCCTATCAAAATCAGGGCAGGCTGGGGCTGATCGGCGCGCCAACTTATCCGATGTTACGCGATGCCACGCAGACGACATTGTTTGCCCTTTTGGACAGTCAGGATCTGCCGTACGAGTACAACAAGGCCGAGAACATGCTCACGATGAAACACACCGGGTCCCGCATCATATTCCGGCCGGTGGACGATTTTGAGCGCCTGCGCGGCACTAACCTGGCATGGTTTGGACTCGATGAGCTGACTTACTCGCCAGAGGGCGCGTGGTTACGGCTGGAGGGACGGTTGCGCGACCCACAAGCCGATATACTTTGCGGCTTCGCCGTGTGGACGCCGAAAGGCTATGACTGGGTTTATCAGAAATTCATTGCGGATCCGGTTGCGGGATACAGCGCGATCATCGCGCAGCCTCACGAGAACCGGTACCTGCTCGAGAAAGTTCCGGACTTCTACGAACGGCTGAAGAACAGCTACGATGAGACCTTTTATCAACAGGAAGCGCTTGGGCAGTACCTGAGCTTGCAGGGCGGACTTGTGTATAGCGCCTTCAACCGCCGCGATCATGTGAAGAGCCTGCGCGCGAACCCGAATTGCCCGCTGCTGTGGGCGTTGGATTTCAACGTGGACCCGATGTCTTCGGTAGTGGCGCAGATCGAGGGCCGGACGGTATTCGTGCTGGACGAAATCGCTCTGCGGCACGCCAGTACGCATGAAGCTTGCGAGGAGTTCGAAAAGCGGTTTCCCAATCACCGGAGCGGAGTCGTGATATACGGCGACGCATCGGGGAACAGCCAGCACACCACGGGCGCCTCGGATTACCAGATCGTGCGGGAGTACTTTCGGATGAACTACGGCGCGCGGGCGACGTATAAGGTGCCTAAAGCCAACCCAAGCGTGCGGGAACGGATCATGCTGACAAACGCGAAACTGCGCTCGGCGAGCGGCGAGATACGGCTGCTGGTGGACCCAAAGTGCAAGGAGTTGATCAAGGACTTCGAGCAGGTATCGTACAAGGCGGACAGCAACGCAATCGACAAGGAGAAGGATCGCCGCAGGACGCACCTTTCCGACGCGCTGGGTTACTTGTTGTGGCAGGAATGCAGACCGCAAGCGGCGATCGGCGAACACCAGGAGCGGCTGATTTGAGGACCAGATGGTGAACATCGACCGAGAGCATCCCGAGTATGCCGCCAAGAAGGCGATGTGGAAGAAGTACAGGGATCTTTACGCCGGCGGCGAGCAGATGCGGGAGAACGCCTTCGAGTACCTGATAAGGCGGCACAAGGAGCCCAACGATATCTATGCCGAGCGGCTGAGCCGAGTGTTCTACGAGAACTACATTGGCTCGATTATCGACTGGTACGCGGCGACGCTGATGCGGCGCGAGGCGGCTTTGCTGTTCGACGGTAACGACGATGCGGCAAAGGGCTTCTACAACCTATTTGCGGAGGACTGCGACCTGAAGGGCACCTCCATCGCGGAGTTTTTCCGCCAGCGGATCGTGCAAACGCTGGTGCAGGGGGCTAGTTATATCGTAGTGGATTTTCCACGATCGCCCGTTTCCGTCAGTAACCGCGCGGAAGAGGACGCGGTTGGACGTTCGCGAGCGTATCTGGCGGATTACTCGCCGGAGGAACTGATCAACTGGAGCTACGACGACCACGGAGGGCTGGACTGGGCGGTGATCCGGACTTCATCGCTCCGCAAGTCGAAGGTCACCGAGAGCGAATGGACTCGCGAGACCCGCTGGATCTACTACGACCGGCAGAATTATCAAGTCTATCAGCAACTGAAGAACAAAGAAGTGCGGCTGGTGGATGAAGGACTGCATGGGCTGGCCGGCCAGAGCCGGGTGCCGATTTTTCCGTTGCGGGTGACCGAGGGACTCTGGTTAATGAACAAGGCGGCCCTGCTGCAACTAGAGCACTTCAACAAGTCGAACGCGCTTTCCTGGGCGCTGACGATGGGTTTGTTTGCCTCTCCGGTAATTTACTCGGACCGCGAGTGGAACCAGATCGTGGGTGACTCCTATTTCATCCAACTGGCTCCCGGGGACCGATTCGGGTGGACCGAGCCGGAAGGCAAGGTTTACCAAATTGCAGCCGACAATCTGGTCCAGCTCAAAGACGAGATTTACCGGGTGTCCTATCTGCTTACGCACGCGGCCGGGTCGGATTCATCGAGCCAGCACCAATCGGGCGCCAGCAAGCAGAGGGATTTCAGCATCACGCAGGAGGTCCTGCGGGCATACGGGGACGCGGTGAAGGAGACCATGAAGCAAGTCTTGCGAGCCATCGCGGTGGCGCGCCAGGACAACATTTCGATCGATGTTTCAGGGCTTGACGAGTTTGATATCGCCGATTTCAGCAATGAACTAGACGACGCCCGCAAGCTGCTTACTTTGGGAATCGAATCCGAGACGCTGAAGAAGCAGGTCTTCAAGAAACTGGCGTTCAAGTTCTTATCGGACGTGCGGCAGGAGATCAAGACTCAGATTGCGCAGGAGATTGAGGCACAGAGCTAACGCTTTTTTGGGCGCGAATTAGTGCGGTATCCGCCGCTGAGCGAGACGGAGCGCTGGGGCGGCTTGGGAAAAGAGGTGTTTATGGAAGACACAGACGTACAAGCGATTGTGAAGCAAGCAATTCAGGAGTTCCTCCAGGAGCAGCAGGCCAAGAGCGAACCGGCCTACAAAACGGAACTCGTGGAGGAACGCAAACGCCGCGAGCAACTGGAGCGGCGGCTGAACGAAGTGGAAGAAGAGAGCAAGCGCAGCCGGCAGGCGGCGGAGCAGGCGGAGAGAGGCGCGGCCATCCGGGCGGAGTTACAACGGCTGGGGGTTGCGAAGGTCGACCTGGCATACCGAGCGGTGCACGACGGCGTATTCCGCACGGAGGACGGCCGGCTGCTGGCGCACGGCGACGAAGGCGAAGTGCCACTCAAAGAATATTTGAGCAACTTCGTGAGCGAGAATCCAGAGTTCCTGCCGGCGCGGATATCCGGAGGATCTGGGATTACCGCCGCGCACAAGGCGCCGCGAGAAAGTACCGAGAGCGTGGACATAGAGGGGATCCGGCCGGGAATGAGTTCCGAACAGATGGAACGGGTGCGGAAGGAGATTCTGCGCGTTGCTTCGCAAAACCTGCGCGGCATATAGGCACGGCAGGCAGGAATGCCTGATTTCAAAGGACGGGCAAAAGAGCCTAGTCAACTTAGGAGAATGAATGGCGATAATTACATCAGCTAATGTGGCCAGCGCGATCGTGAAGCTGGTGGCGGCAGACGCTCTGCCCGCCTTGGTCGGGAACCTAGTGATGGGTAACCTGGTCAACCGCGATTATGAACCCGTTTTGGCGCAGGCGGGGGATACGGTGAACATCCCGATTCCTCCGGTGCTGGTGGCCAACAACATAGCCGAAGGCGGAACAGTTCAAACGCAGAACCCGAATCTGGGGAATGCGCAGATTGTGTTGAACACACACGCCGAAGCGACATTTCAGATTCCGGATGTGACCAAAGTGCTGGCGGTTCCGGACTTACTGCAGGTCTACATGCAACCGGCGGTGGTGGCTATAGCAGAGAGCATCGAGACAAGCCTGCTGAACCTGTTTGCCGGGTTTTCGGCGAACACGCCGGTGGGCACGCCGGGGACACCGCTGGTGGAAGCGGTGATCGATGAAGCAGAGACCGCGCTATTTGCGGCGAAGGTTCCGCCGTCCGAGCCGAAGTACCTGGTGGTGGACGCCGCAACATATTCTCAATTGCGGCAGATCGAACGCTTCAGCGAGTTCCAGACCGCCGGCGAAGCGGGACTCCGGGCTTTGATCGACGGCGCTGTGGGAAAGATCAAGGACTTTTTCGTGATGCGGTCGCAGTTCGTTGCGCACACCGGCAGTTCGCCGTTGACGACTCACAACCTGGCTTTCACCAAGCCGGCGGTTGGCCTGGTCATCCGGAGACTGCCGCAGCCGTTGTACGGCACGGGCGCAGTGGCGCACTACGCCGAGATGGGGAACTTCGGGATGCGGGTAGTGATGAGCTACCAGCCGAATACATTGGCGCAGCAGTTCACGGTGGACGTACTGTACGGTTGCGCGGTAATCCGGAACAACTTCGGCGTTCAGGTGAATGCGTAGCGGGCACAAGCGAAACGGCACTGAGGCCGAAAACAGAAAAGGGGGTCGGGTACGCCCGACCCCACAAGAGACAACCATGGACTTACAAGCTTACTTCAAGAAGATTCGGGCGATGGAGGAACGCCTAAAAGATCCTTCGGTAGTGTTGGTCAGCCTCGAGACTCAAGATGGCGGACGGGAAGGAGTGCGCACCGAGGTTCCTCGGCGAATCGCGGCAACGATGATCGTAGAAGGCGCCGCGCGGCTGGCGACGGCCGAGGAAGCGCGCGCGTTCCAAGAGCAGAAGGCCGAGGCGAAGCGGCAATCGGATCAACTCGCGGCGGCGTCGCGGATGCAATTCACGGTCATTTCGCCCAACGAGCTACGCAAGCTGAAGGGCGGCGCACAGCCGGGCAAAGAGTAGGCCGGAGCAATGGCGCTATTCACGGATGGAATATCGACGATGCAGGATCTCATGCGTCAGGACTCCTCTGTGCTGGTCACGGCGCAAACGGAGAACATCGATCTGAGCCAAAAACTGGCATTGGCACAGCAAGAGCTCGGGATCGAAGTGACGACCCTTCTACAACGCAGCAACACCTACGACTGGCAGTTCTGGCTCCAACCGGACCCACAGTTGAACAACATCGTGGTCACGCCGCCGCTACAGCTTTGGCACGTGTTCCAAACCCTGATGCTTGTGTATCAGGATGCCTACTTCAATCAACTGAACGACCGCTATCAGGGCAAGCGGGATCAATTCCAGCAACTGGCGAAGTGGGCCATGGACAAGCTTATTCAGACTGGGATCGGCATTGTGTCGGACCCGATCCCGCAGGCAGCTCCGCCGCAATTGACGTCAATTCCAGGCGGTCAACCGGCAACGACCTACTGCGCGAGTGTGTCGTGGCTGAATGTGGAAAGTGAAGAGGGGCAGGCCAGCAATCCGAGTACCCTTACGGTGGCGGCAGGAAATGCATTAGTGGCCCAGCCGGTCAATCAACCGGCCAACGCGACGGCTTGGAATGTGTATGTTGGGCTGTCGCCCACGGCAATGGCGCTACAGAACACGTCGCCGTTGGCGTTGGATCAAGTCTGGGTCCAGGCAGGGCCAGTGTCCACTTTGGGACAGGGGCCTGGGAGCGGACAGGCGCCAGACTATCTTCGCGCGTTGCCGCGAGTTATTCAGAGAGGTTAGAGAATGGCATGGGTCGGCAGCACGGTCACCGCGCAAGTAGTCGCGCTCCTTAGCGCACCGCAGGGACTGAACGCCTGCGTATCAACGCTAGCTCAGGCCGAGGATGTAACTCTGCCGCCGGTCGGAGAGAATCAGATTCTAGCGCAGAACGTATCGATTGAACTGGCGGAGCGTAGCACGGACGTGCAGTATCCGGCGGTCAACGTGTACTGCGAGAAGATCGTGAACCAGCTCAAGGAGAAGTTCCGGAACTTCTCCGGAAAGGCCATTGTGGCGATTGAGGTGCGAGTTTCACAGGACAGACTGGTAGGGATCGAGAATCAACTTCAAACGTATGTCGACGCTGTGACCCAGGTGCTGGATCAGAACCGGGGCGACTGGGGCGAAGGAATGTTTTACGCCGGTTGCTATGAAGCGGCCTTAGGGCCCGTGAAGCATGGCGGACGAAACTTCATCCAGGCAGGAAAGGTTACTTTCGAAGTAGGAGTGAGCGACTAGAGCTATGGCTTCGTATATTTCATCCAATGCCAACCGTTTCTACACGGGATTGGAAAGCGACTACGGACAGACGCCGGCGATCACGGCGCAGAACAGGTTTCCGGCGGTGAAGCTGACGGCCAAGAATCAGTTGGAGAAGGCCGACCGGCGGGACAAGACGGGCAGCCGGACGTTCGTAGGAATACCCGCGGGACTGCGGCGCACGACGAGTTTCGACGTGACAACCTACATGACGAGCTGGGGGGGACAGAGTTCGGGTCCATCTTATGGGCCGCTATTTCAGGCCAGCATGGGGGCCGCTCCAGCGATGTACGCGGGAGGGGCAGCCGCGGCGGGTTCAAGCGGCACGTCGCTGGTCTTCGCGGCGCCACACGGGCTCGTGGTGGGCCAAGGCGTGTCATGTAACGGCGAGATTCGGTTTGTCACGGCAATCGTGAGCGCGACGGCCGTGCAGGTGAACGCCGCATTCTCCAGCGTTCCGGCCGCGGGCACCGAGATCGCGCCGAGCGTTTCTTATTTTCCGGCGACAGAATTGCCGAGCGTCAGCATTTTCGACTATTGGGATCCCAGCACCGCGCTCCAGCGGATTCTCTGCGGCGCGGCAGTCAACCGAATGACCGTGAAGGTGAATGGCGATTTTCACCAGTTTGAGTTCGAGGGAATGGCGCAAGACCTGATCGACAGTTCCAGTTTCGCGGCGGGAATGGGACAACTGAACAGCTTCCCCGTGGAGCCAGCCATTGGCGCCTTCGACTACTCGATCGTGCCGGGTAACATGGGTGAGGCCTGGCTGGGTAGTACGCCCGGCAAGTTCTACACAATCACGAGCGGGACACTCCAACTAGACAACGGCCTGGACATGCGGTCCAAGGAATTCGGAACCAACCTGCCGCTAGCTATTGCGCCGGGGCCGCGGTCCGTGACGGCGGCCTTCAGCCTGTATGAACTGGACGACGCAGCGACACAAGGACTGTACCAGGCGGCGCGGCAGCAGTCGCCGGTAAGCGTGATGTTTCAACTTGGCCAGCAAACCGGGCAAGTCATGGGAGTCTACATGATGAGCGTGGTGCCGGTAGTGCCCGAGTTCGACGACAGCGATAACAGGCTGCAATGGAAATTCCAGGGATCGAAAGCGCAGGGGACGGCAGACAACGAGATCATGGTGGCGTTTGGATAGCACTGCTATCTCAAGGGAGCCGCCTAAAAGGCGGCTGCAGGCAAGATTGCCTGCCCCACAAGGATAAGTAAGAGCTTGGTTTGGTGGCTAGATGGAATATACGAGTTTTGAAACCATAGATTCTACCGTAGCGCCTGGGGTAAGTTATGCGGTCGCCAAGATGTCATTTGGACGCCGGGTGGAGTTGATGCGCCGCATCCGGGAGCTGGCGTCGCGGAAAGAGTTCGTGGAGGCGGGCGACACTCCAGACGAGAAGATGGAAGCCGCCTTGCTGGCGTCGGAGATTGATCGGATCTATCTTCTCTGGGGCTTGAAGGAAGTCACCGGTCTGGAGTTGGACGGGCTGCCGGCGACTCCGGAGTCATTGGCGGCGAGCGGGCCTGAAGATCTGTTCCGGGAGGCTTTGGCTGCCGTCAAGCAACAGTGTGGGCTATCGGAAGCCGAAAGAAAAAACTGATCGTCGCATTCCATTTTCAATTTTCCAACCAGGCCGGCTGGGAGTGCGCGACTTGCCGTAAAGCCGGCCTGGAAACGAAGCGCAGGTGCGGCTGGATACCGCGGGCGCTAGAGACGCCCGTGCGCGTAGTGTGGGCGAGGAACAATGCAGCGACCACGGTCTGTCCAAAATCGTTTCTCACGGCACAAAGCATGGCATGGCTCGAGGAGTACCTGGTGCGGCGCAAGTTAGGGCAAAGAGGAATCGAAGGTCTGGGGGCGCGCGAGGTGGAAGCTTTTCTGATTTTGGAGCACGAGCTTGCAGAGGCGAATGGCGGCCCCAGCACTGGACGCCAGAACAGCGCCGCGCCAAGGGGGAGAAATGCCTAGTACGTCACAACAGACGCTGCTAACCGCTTTCAACCAAGCGTCGGGCAGCCCGGCGGGCGGCCAGTCGGCAACAACCGACCAGGGTCTAATCGACGCGCTGGGGCAAGCCACTCAAGTAATCGATGCAGGGACGCAGGCGACAGCCGCTAATACAGATGCGCTGGCGGAAAATAGTCAGGCAAAGAGTTCCAGCAGCAGCGGCGGGGGGGGATCAGACGTGCTTAGCACGGCGAGCAGCGTTCTGGGGGGCGGGCTTAGTCTCATGCCGCTGGTGTCGCTGTTTTCCAGCTTGTTTGGCGGGGGACAGTCTCAACCCGCACCCCTGGGGCCTTTTTCGCTGCCCCCCTCGCTGAACCTGGAGTCCACCACCAGCGGCCAAGACGTAAGTTGGGGCGAGAACGGTTTGCCGCGCTCCGCTGCAAGTGGCGGGTCGAACGGGGGTTCGCAGATCACCGTCCAGGTACAAGCCATGGACAGCCAGTCGTTTCTCGATCATAGCGACGATATCGCACAGGCGGTCCGGCAGGCGATGTTGAACATGAACTCCATCAATGACATGGTGACGAACCTCTGACCGCCATGTTTCCGACGCTCAAGACCGGCGCCGTGATGCAATATCCGGCGAAGAGGACACTGCAGTTTAACACTGACGCGATCCGTTTTCTGGACGGTACCGAGCAGCGCTTTCGAGATAACCCTTCGGTACTGCATCGGTGGACGATCCAACTCGACCTGCTGGACGAATCCGAGCTTGCTGCATTAGACCAGTTCTTCATATCCAACCAGGGCCGCTTCGGCAGCTTCTCCTTCACCGATCCGTGGGACGGAACGGTCTATCCGAACTGCAGCCTGGCCGGAGACACATACGGTTTTCAACTAAGAGGTGAAATGCGGGGTAAAACTACGCTCACCGTGTGCCAAAACAGGACCTAAAATGATTTATTTTCCACAACTATCGTCGGGCGCAACCGGCCAGTTTCCGATCACAAGGCAACGCTCCGCAAGGACGGTGGTAAATCAGAGCTGCCAGGGCTACCAGGTCAAGCTGGCCGATCCCGCAGCGGCGATCACGGAATGGCACCTGTCCTTCGAGGAAATGAGCGATCATGAACTGGCCGCCGTGGAAGCTCTTTTTCAGGCTGTCGAGGGACGGCTGACGCCGTTCACTTTCTTGGATCCCGCCGATAATCTGCTGGCGTGGAGCGAGCAGCAGAATCAGGCCGTCTGGCAGGCGGGCCCACTACTGGAATTGACAGGCGGCGTGGCGGATCCGATGGGAGGCACGGCAGCGTATCAGGTCAGCAACCCGACAGGCGCCACAGTGATGCTACAGCAATCGATCAACGCGCCGGCATCCTTGGACTACTGTCTCAGCCTATACGCACGCAGTGACCAGAGCGCAAGGGTGTGGCTGGTGCGCGGCTCGGCAACGGACGCGCGAGCGATCAGCCGCCAGTGGACACGGCTGACCTCCGCCGGGCAACTCCAAGACACCGCCGATTCCATCAACTTCGGTATCGCACTGGATCCGGGCACTACGGTGGACGTCTTCGGAATTCAGGCGGAGGCGCAGACCACTGCCTCGCTCTACAAACAAACGGCCGAGACGGGCGGTGTGTACCCGAACGCGCGGTTTCAAAGTGACGCGCTAACGATCACGACAGTAGGCCCAAGCCGTCACTCCTGCGAACTGGATATCGTCAATGTTGAGTATCTATGATCTGAAAGAGCTGGCGGTCACGGACACCCCGCTGCTGCTGTTCCAGTGCGTATTACAGAACGGGCAAGCGGAGTACTGGAGCACGCACCAGGTGACTTATGGCGGCAACACCTACGCGCCGCTGGTGATGAAGCACAACGTGTTCGCGGTGCAGACGTCGTCGGACCAGGGAGTGGATGCGATTCCGCGCGTGTCGCTATCGATGGCCAACGCCGATTCTTACTTCTCGGAGCTGGAACGATCGGTAGGGTGGAAGGCCGCCACATTGACGGTGACGTTTTTGTTTTACAACCTGCTCGAAGGTGCTGCGACATCGGACGCAGCAGTCTTATTTCAGGGCATCGTCAACCCGCCCGACCAGAGCACCGAATCGCTGTTCCAACTCTCGGCCGTGAACTGGATGAACATGCAGAGAGTGCTGTTGCCGCCGGTCCGGATCCAACGGCGGTGTCCCTGGCTGTTTCCATCTAATGCACAGCAGAGGCAGGAAGCGGCGAATGGGGGCAGCAACGGGCAATACTCATTGTTCTACCCTTGCGGATATTCGCCCGATCAGACCGGTGGTGTGGGCGCCATGGTGGGCGGCGTCCCCTACACCTCGTGCGCGTACACGCGCCTCGATTGCGAAGCCCGCGGGATGTTTTCCGGCCCGATGCGGTTCGGCGGACTCGAATTTGTGCCTTCATCGATTCAGGTGCGCAGTTACGGCGGCGGGTGGCAGTACGCGGCAGTGGATGACAATGTCGCAATTTATAACGACTTTGTCCCGTTGTTATACGGTACCGCCTGGTATTACCCTCCCATCGTATTTACGCGCAATGACGGGAACCTGACGCACATGGAAGTACTGCTGGGGATGGGCCCAATCCAGGACGTGCAAATGGTGCTGGTAAACCAGATCGCGATTCCCGTCGGGCAATCCGGCAAGAACATGACATCGACGGGCTGGTACAACGTGATCAGCCTAGGCGGACGGAACGGCGCCTTCAATCCCGATTTCACGGACGCAGCGGGTAACCCGGCCGGCGATCCGTACGGCAACATGGCCTATCTTTCAGTTGTCGTGCCGAATCAAATTAACAACGGCCAGTCACTGCCCGCCGTGCAAGTCCTGGCGGATGGGCTGCAACTACCGATTTATGGAACCGGCGGCAGTTACCAGAATACGGAGTTCACCGCCAATCCGGCATGGATTCTGCTGGATATTCTGCAACGGAGCGGGTGGGCGACGGAGAATATCGATCTCACGACCTTCGCCGCGGCGGCGGCGTATTGCGATCAGCAGATCCAGACCGAGGATCTGAACGGGAACAGCATCATGATCCCGCGTTTTCAGTGCAATTTGTGTTTGCAAAACCGGCGCAACGCAGCAGACACGATTCGGGGAATCCGGAATGCCGCCAGGCTGCTATTCACGTACAGCGTAGGCGGCATGCTGCAGTTGCAAGTGGAAAACTCACTTGCGTTACAGCAACCGGCGCAGCCGGCGTGGAGCAACAGCACGGAGCCGCTGAATGGCGGCTGGCCGGCATATGAGTTCAGCGACGGATCGGCGGGCGCCGCGAACATTTTGCGCAAGGCCAACGGAGAGCCGAGCGTGCAGGTGTCTTCCCGGAGTATCGCGGACACGCCGAACCAGGTGACCGTGGAGTTTCAAGACGCGTTCAACGGGTATCAGCAGGACAGCCTACTCACGGTCGACGTGGACGACATCCAGCTTACGGGCCAGGTGATTACTACAACGCTCATGGCGTTGGGGATTCCGAACTACGATCAGGCCGCACGCATCTCTCAGTTCACGCTGGATAAAGCAGTCAGCGGGAACACTTACATCACATTCGACACCAGTGTAAAGGCGCTGGGCTTGCGGCCCGGCGACATCATCACCGTCACCTATCTCAAAGAAGGTTTTGAACGCCAGCCCTTCCGCATAACCAAGATCGCGCCGGGCGTAAATTACAGGGTCACTACGATCACGGCGCAGATTCAACAGGACGAATGGTACGAGGATACAAACGGCCAGATACCGGGAGGCACCGGCGCGAGCCGCCAGCCCGGTTCCGGCGTAAACGTGCCGCGTCCGCTCCTCGGCAACATGATCGATTCCAGCGGCATTCCGGAATACCAGATCACCGAAAGTTCCAGCAATTCCAGCGATGGCGGCGTAAGCGAAGAACTTACGGTGGGCTTTGTGGTGCCGTCAACGATGGCAACCGGCGGACCGGGTATACCGCTGGTGAGCCTGGCGGCCAGGATCGGGGCCGGCGGGACGCTGGCGGGCAACCAGACGCTGTACTACGCAGTCAGCGCGCTGGATTCAGCAGGACACGAGAGTGCTCTATCGTTCGTGATACTCGCCAGCATCCCGCCGGGGTCGAACACGAACAGCGTGACGCTGACGGGACTAAGGTTTGACGCTAACACTGTAAGTTTCAACGTATACCGAGGGCCGAATCCACAGCAGATGGGCCGGATCGCTTCCAATCAGGCGCTCAGCACCAGCTTTACCGATACGGGATTGCCGGCTCAGGTTTGGGTGCCGCCGGATCCGGCGTTCGATCACGCGAATTTTTATTGGCGGACGGAACTGCAGCCCCCATTCGCCGCGACCATCGCGACTGCCAACACGGTTGGCGACAGCACCGCTGAAATGGGCGGCACCAACTATGCCGGCATGATTGTCCGGATCATGAGCGGGACCGGCGCGGACCAGGAGTACACGATTGCGTCGAACACCGCGACGACTCTAACGCTGACGCAACCATGGGCCGTGCAACCGGATGCAACCGGCCTCTTCGTGGTGGCGGAGGCGGCCTGGCATTTCGCGGCCACCTCCAAGACCAGCCCGGTGCAGTTCGAGATTCCGAATGAGACAGGTGTCACGCTGCACATACAGGGCAGAGGCGCAAACGTGAACAATCTGGAAGGTCCGCCGTTACTATCGACGCTGACCCGGTGGACGATCGGCGGCGGGGGGTTAGGGGATATGGCGGCCCCGCCCCAGCCGGTCTTTGGGCTGGGCACATCATCGCTCGAAAGTGGCACAGTAGAACTGAGCGGGGTCTCCTTCCCGACGCTCACCAACACTACCAGCGTAACGGCAGGCACGCTAACCATGTACTACTGGGACGAACTGGTAGGGAACACTCCATACTCGCTAGGCGCGGAGATGGCGGCAACCGACACGGTACTGAACCTAACGCAGGCCGGCACCGCGGCGGCAGGGTCGTTCGTGCAAGTCGAGGCGGAAGTGATGCAAGTGGCGGCGGTCGCAAACGGCGGGCTCCAATATCAGGTAACCCGCGGCATGCATGGCACAACCGCGGCGCCACATGCCGCACAAGTTGCGGTGTATCAATTATTGAGCACAGTCGCGGTAGTTCCCTTCCCCCTGGACTTCTTCGGCAGCCCACTTAGCGGCAACTGGAGCTGTCCGATGCCGCTGCCGAATACGAAGGTGGCCAGCGCGGAGTTGTTCGTCACGAATACGAGAGGCAACAGCCCGACGGGCGCGATTAACCTGACACAGTCGGTGAATTATGGCTTGCGGACGCTTTCCGGCGGACAGTACTCCTTCCAGGTGCAGGGATTCCTGGCGGTGGACAGCAACCCGGCGCCGAACGTGATCGTGGAAGCGGCACATGCGGTGCAGGACGTGTATGCGGTCGTGAAGCAGGCACCCGTTGGGGGCCCTATACAAATCACTCTGAGCCAGAATGGATCGTCCTACTGCACTCTCTCAATTCCCGATGGCGCCACGGTCTCGCCCAGTGTGAATGGCTTCGGGACGCCATTGCTGGCGCAAGCGCAACTCAGCATGGCGATTACCGCGGTGGGACAGACCAGCCCTGGCTCGGACCTGACGGTAATCCTGCGGTTGTGACCAGACGGCCAAACGCATGACCACGCTTCAGAAGCTTACTCCCAATCAAGACTTGCAGTGCTATTTCTATCAGCCCTCGTCAGTGGCGGCACTGAGCGCCACGAGTCCGAACGGTTTCACCGTTTCAGGCTGTTGGCGCACGCAGTCCGACTGGGTTGTCGTCGAATGGAATCGCGACAACGTTTTCGAGCATCCGGTATTCCGCAACCTGCCGGACGGCGATTTGAGCGGCTTGCAGCTTTCTTACCAGGAGACCCGCACTAACTGCATTGCGGTCGATTCGGCGCTTTATCCAACCGTGGATTGGCCCTATCTGCGCGTGTGGGCCGATCCCGGAACAGGCGAACAGCTCTACAGAATTCCGTTGATGGGGCATGCGGCGCCGGTGACGGGAAGTTACACACCTGCGTCAGCGACTTTCGAGCTACAAGGTGCGGCGACGGGCGGCGACTATATCGAGCTGGCGTGGGATGAAGAGCACTACACCTATCAACTCTACGGCGTCGACACGTTGGCATCGGCGGCAGCGGCGCTGGCCAACAGCATTAACACTTTCTCAAAAGCCATGCAGGCGTCCGCGAACGGCGCGGCCATCACGCTGACGCTCGCCAACAGTGGCACCGGGGCGAACGGCAATCGGATTGGCGTGTATGGCAACGTCTATAGCGCGCCGCCCAGAACGCCGACCGAAAGTTGGCAGCCCGGGTGGCAACTTCTCAGCGGCGGCGTATCGCCGAGCCAGTGGCAGATCAATCTGGGCTTCAGTTCGATCAGTGGGCTGGATGAAACCGGCGCCACGGTTCCCGTACCCATGAATGCGGCACGCAAGATGCGCTGGACATGGGCCGCCGACCTGCAGCCGGGCAATTTCGCGCGCAGCGAGTTTGCAGTGGCAGTATCGAACTGGACGGTTAACGGCTCGAACCGCAACTACCAGGTAGCGGGCCTGGGAAGCTGGCGCGTGGAAGACGTTGACGTGGCAATCGGCTACACAGGTCATTGGACAACAGCTCTCGGTAACTACTCAGGCGGATCGATCAGCTATGCAACCACGCCGGGCGCGAGCGTAAGTTATTCCTACCAATCGCCACAAAACCATATCCTGAACCTGGGGACGCGAAGATTTCCCACCGCCGCGCAGCTTTCGGTTCAAGTGGATCGGAATCCGCCACAGGTGTTGAGCGTGGCGCTTCCGGGTGAAGATGTCCTGGTGCGATGGGACTTGGGAGATATGTCCGGGGGGACTCAGCACACCGTCACGATCACACATACAGGAGACGCGGGATCTACGTTCTATTTCGATTTTCTGGAAATTGCGATTCCGACCGGCGATCTTCCCACTTTCGTACCGGACCCGCAAACGACGCTGGCGACCGACTGGGACACGCTGCACTCGCAGGCTCTGGCGCCGGAGCGGACCGCGTGGCTGATCCAGGCACTGGGATTCACGGGCAGGGCCAATCACTATGCGGGCGCGCTGTGGTTCTACGAGCTGACTTGCGCGGGGCAACAGTACGCCACTGGGACGATCACGTTGTCGGGCACGTCGGAGTTTGGAAAGACGACCCAAGTATCGCTGGGACCGACTGTCTTCACCCACCTGAACCTGATCGGCGACACACCCGCAAGCCTGGCGCAGGCGTTCGCGCTACTTATCAACGAAGGGGCCACCGGCGTGTGGGCACAGGCTAACGATGGGGTGCTCACGATCACCGCACGCACCATGGGCAGCGCCGGCAATGGACTCCCGCTCTCCGTCGATGTTGGCGGCAGTACGACTCTGCAGGTGCAGACCAGCGGAGCGCTGGCGGGCGGCGTAAATGGCAACTGGCTCACCGATTTGACCGCCACGCCGCGAATCAATCGGGCGGCGCGCGACTGGAGCCGGAGCTTCTACGCGGCGCTCAATAGCTACGGCATCGAGGTGACGGCTTCGTTCAGCACGGAACTGGGAAATGGAGATCCGTCGGCGGCCGCCGGCATCGCCCAGTGTTACCCGGACGGCAGCCCATGCCGGGTGAACACGCCGGCTTTGCAGACGAATTTCTCGCCGACGAGTTTGGCGTATTGGCAGCAAGTTTATCTCGATATGGCCAACGTAATGGCCGCGGCCGGCGTGCAAGCGTATCTGCAGTTCGGCGAGGTGCAGTGGTGGTACTTCTGCCCGCCAACGGATCCGGCCAATGGCAATTGGACGCCGCTCGCCAACGGTGGCATGCCTTTCTATGACGCCTATACGGCGGCCACGTTTCAATCGCACTACGGCCGGTCCATGCACGTGTTTACGGACCCGAGCAACGCCCCCACGCCATACCCGCAGGAGTCTGCTTTCCTGCCCGGGTTGATCGGTCAGTTCACCGCTGCGATCATGGCCTTCGTGCGCCAGACATACGCGAATGCGCAGTTCGAAGTGCTCTATCCGCCGGACACAAACGATGCTCCGCTCACCAAAGCGATCAACTTGCCGGCGCAGTGGTCTCCAGCGAACCTCAATTGCTTCAAGACTGAGAACTTCACGTACACGGGCAACTGCGATCTGGACAAGGCTGTCACTTCAATCGATCTGCCGATGCAATTGGGCTTTGCGCCGGCAAATAGCGCACACCTGGTGGGCATCGGAAACTACACGTCACCGTGGGCAAAAGAGGCCCGTATTGCAAAGGGCGTGAAGATGGGGTCGGTGGTGCTGTTCGCACTGGACCAATGCTGCCTGATCGGCTACGGGTTGCCGTTGTCGCCTCGGTCCGGATTCGGCCTGTTTATGGGGGCTTGAGCATGGCTCACACAGGCTAAAGCGTGTGCCACCGTCAGATGCTACCCTTCAACCCCAGAGCATCGGCGCGTTCCTGCATGGCCTTCACGCAGAAGCCGATGTGTTCCTCGAGTTCCACGCCCAATTCGCGCGCGCCATTGAGGATGTCCTCGCGGTTCACGGAGCGCGCGAATGCCTTGTCCTTCATCTTCTTGCGCACCGACGGCGCATCCACTTCGAAGACGCTGCGGTGGGGTTTGACGTACGAGACCGCGGTGATGAAGCCAGCCAGTTCGTCGCAAGCGAAGAGCGTCTTCTCCA
>OBLU010000987.1_pt1 | contig 26572 bp, 14 predicted proteins | sample 1518681 | NCBI WGS metagenome assembly OBLU01 (sample SAMEA3539304, study PRJEB22396) | soil metagenome | biome: tundra; feature: field; material: soil | place: USA | collected 2010-05 | depth 0.15 m
GAGTCAACGCCTTCTGTGCGGGCAGTGAAGGCGTGATCCTGCATTCAATTTCGTGGTGGAGCAAGAACGGTGCTTCGCACCGGAAGAATTGTGACACTCCACCCCTTGAAGGGTACACGAACGTAAACGCCCGTCTACAAACGTCAACGCTCTTGCACTGAAGCACTTGCGTAATTCGCCGTATACAGCGTTTACGTTCGTTGACGGCGACGCAAACAGGAGATTCAGCGATGGAAAGCCCGATCCAATTCAAACCCACAACGAACGGCTCCAAGCGACCGCTTGCCCGAAATCGCATCCTATCGGCGCGTTTCACCGAGAGTGAATATGTGGCGCTTGAGAGTTTCGCGTGGTCGAAGGGAACGACGCTCGCTGATTGGGTGCGCGATGTGCTCTTGCATAGCCTTGAAGGGGCCAGTCAGCCGCAGATGGACATGCATATCTTTACCGAACTCGTGGGCATTCAAATGCTTTTGATGAACACGCTCGAACCGCTGCTGCGCGGCGACAAACTTGCCCAGGAGCAGCTCACCGTACTCTTTCGCCAGGTCCAGACGACCAAGGCTGCGAAGGCGCAGGAACTCCTTGCCAAGCGCAGCCAGAACAAGGAGAAATAGCCATGCCCGCCGTCCAGCAGTGGGGCCGGAGGGAATCGATCATCTGGCCCCCCCGCCGTTATCTTTACACCCTCGGCGCGATCTTTCTCTCACTGGTCGCGACTGGATTCTTTATCTACGTCCGCTTTCAATTTGGGCTTACGCCGCTCGAACGCTACTACCTGCCGTATTATCTACGCACCGAGTTGACGGGTCTCACGCGCCCCGCCAGCTTTTATCAACTCCTCTATGTTTCCGATGGCAAGTCGCGCCTTCGGACTGCGCTCGAAGCCGACGTAAAGCCAGGAACGACACCGCAACTGACCGGACGCCCTTTGCCCTTCGTACTTTCCTCGCAAGCGCAGCAGCAGGGGTTCCGCTTGCTGTTCCGCGAACAACCACGCAGCTATTCAAACAAGTCTCTTCACGCTTGGATCGAGCATTGGGTCTATGCCGATATTCCCCTTGCCCAGATCTTTACGATGCAACTCATTTTTGGCCTCGTGGCCTTCGCGCTGCAACTTCCATTTTCCGTCCTCAAGGATGTCAAGCGCATCAAGAGTCTTCGCTACGGGCGCCGCCTCAAAGGCCCCGTTCTTGTGAATGCTAAGGATTTCACCGAAGCCGTGAGCGGCAACGGTATTGGCATCACCACCAACGATTCCAAACTCCCGTTGCGTATTCCTCGCGATGCCGAGAATAAACACTTTCTGATTGTGGGCGACACCGGCTCCGGCAAGTCGAGCATCATTCGCCAGATGCTTTATCAGGTGGACGCCCGCGGCGACAGCGCGATCGTCTACGATCCCGCCTGCGAGTTTGTGAAACAGTTCTATAACGAGCGCCGCGGTGACATCGTTCTCAACCCGCTTGACGCCCGAATGCCCTACTGGAACCCGTCAAAGGAACTACGCCGCAAGGCCGAAGCCAAGGCACTGGCCGTGTCGCTTTACCAACCCGAAGGTGTCACGAATCGCTTCTTCGTGGAAGCTCCGCAGAAGATTTTTGCACACCTCCTTACCTTCCTTCCAACGCCAGAAGAACTGGTGCATTGGATGTCCGACCCGGCGGAAATCGATCGGCGCGTCAAAGGAACCGAGTATTGGATGCTGATCGATCCGAAGGCCCCGCAACAGCGGACAGGGGTACTTGGTTCTCTCAATATGAGCGCAGACAGTTTCCGGCTTCTGCCCAAACCAGACGAGACGACGTCTGCCTGGACGGCAACCAACTGGGCGGAGGAGCGGCGTGGCTGGATCTTCATTACATCCCGTCCCACGATGCGCGAGGCGCTTCGTCCGCTCATCAGTCTGTGGATTGATACGCTCGTCTTGCGTCTCCTAAACGAACCCATGCCGGACCAGAAACCCGTCTGGTTCGTCATCGACGAGTTGGCCAGCTTGCAGCGACTGCCGCAGCTCCATACGGCCATTACCGAGAATCGCAAATCGCAGAATCCGGTAATCCTTGGCTTCCAGGGACGCAGTCAGATGCAGGCACGCTACGGTGAAGACGCCGAAGCCATGCTTTCGCAACCCGCCACCAAAATATTTCTACGAACCACGGAGCCACGGGCGGCCAAATGGGTCAGTGAAGCCATCGGCGAGATTGAAATCGAGCGGTTGCGTGAAACGCACTACGACGGCTCCCGCGCCGGGCGCAATTTCGCGCTCGACCGGCAAACCGAACCGCTTGTTCTTCCATCCGAGGTTTCGGGCCTTGACGATCTTCGAGGCTTTCTCAAATACGGCAATCATGTCGCGCGATTCTCGTTCCCCTTCATTGCCTTAGAAGAGAAGAGTCCCGGTTTCGATGAGCGGACCATGGACGACTTGATTGTGCCCAGCACGCCGCCGCCCACAGCAGACTCAGAAGAGATGCAGGGCAATGTTGTTAGCCCCGAATATGGGCTTCAGCCGCACGAGAACCAGGTTGAGTAAAGGATAGTGCTGACCATTTCAAAACCGCTTTCCGCAGGCCAGGCGCAGACCTACCACCAGAAGGAGTTCACTGCGAAGGAGCAGAACTATTGGTCACAACAAGGCGTCATCGCTGGCGAATGGCAAGGGCGACTGGCGGAACGCTTCGGACTTGCCGGGACAGTTTCTGCCGAGGACTTCGCGAAACTCAGCCAGGGCCAGCATCCACAGACCGGCGAGCAGCTTGTGCGGCAACGAGCGTCCTATGAATATCAGGACGCCGAGGGCAAGACCATCAAGACGATGGAGCACCGGGCTGGCTGGGATGCGACGTTTTCCGCCCCAAAATCCGTCTCGATAACGGCGCTTGTCGGTGGCGATGAACGTGTCCGCGAAGCGCATCGGGAGAGCGTTCGCGTTGCCCTTGACCAGCTCGAACACTACACGCAAGCCCGCATCGGCGGCAATCATCCGCCCGAGACTACGGGCAAGTTTATCGCCGCAAAGTTCGAACACGATACCGCCCGCCCTGTCGATGGCTATGTCGCGCCGCAACTACACACGCACGCTGTCGTTTTCAACGTCACCGAGCGGGACAGCGGCCAGCCTCGTGCGGTTCAACCGCAGAGCCTCTTCGCCTCGCAGCAGTTCGCCACTGCCATCTATCAATCCGAGTTGACCTACAAACTGCGCGAACTTGGATATGAAATTACGACAGGGAGGAGCGGCGCTCCCGAGATCAAGGGTTACACGCAGGAATACCTAGACGCATCCAGCCCCCGGAGCCAACAGATTCGTGAGTACCTCGAACGCACGGGTCGCTCGGGCAAAGAAGCCGCCGAGATCGCCGCGCACTCGACGCGGGACCGCAAGGGGATGCATTCGCCGGGTGAGGTCATGGCGGCGCACCGGAAGCTGGCGGCAGACTTCGGACATCAGGCGGAGGCTGTTGTACGGGCAGCGTGTGAAAGTTCGCAACATCAAGAGAAGCCGGTCAACTCGTTTGAGCGTGTTCGGGAATCTCTAACCTTTTCCCGCGACAAGAACTTCGAGCGCGAGGCAGTCGTAGACGAGCGTGCTCTGATCCGCGATGGGCTCCGTCGTGGAATGGGCGACGTTACCCATACCCAGGTCCGCGCCAATCTTGAGGCTCGCTTAGCCTCTGGGGAATTCCAAATCGTCCAGCGCCCACAGGGAGTTCCGGGCCGTCAGTTCACCACCGCGAAAACCATCGAAGCGGAACATGAAATTATCCGCAGAATGCGTGAGGGCCAAAACCATGTCGAACCGGTTCTTTCGCGTCCGCACGCCATCGCCGTTGCCGACCAGTACCCGCATCTCAATCAGGCACAAAAGAGCGTGGTCGAAGATGTTCTCAGCTCGCCGGATCGCATTCAGGGAATCCAAGGCTTCGCCGGCGCGGGCAAAACAACCACGCTCACAGTTATCCGCAGCGCTGCGGAACGGCAGGGCTATCAGGTTGAAGGCTTCGCCCCGACCTCTCGCGCCGCGCGCCAACTGAAGGAAGCAGGCATTGAGGCTGGAACCCTGCAAGGCTTCCTCGCTCGGAGTTCGAATCCAGACCTACCGGAGCAAAAGCACTTCTACCTTGTCGATGAATCAAGCCTAGCCAGCACAAACCAGATCCGCGAGTTCCTTTCGCGGCTGGGTCCCGATGACCGTGTGCTTCTGGTCGGCGATATCCGCCAACACCAGGGCGTCGAAGCGGGCCGCCCTTTCGAGCAATTGCAGGAAGCTGGGATGCACACGGCCAAGCTCGATGAGATCGTTCGCCAGCAAAACCCGGCTCTGAAATCCGCCGTGGAAATGCTGGCCACGGGCCAAGTCTCCGCTGCGCTCGACGTACTCCAACAGCAGGGCCGGGTGAAGGAAATTCCCAACCGAGAAGAACGTGTCCGCACTATCGCCAAGACCTACGTCGAGTCGCCCGAGAACACTCTCATCGTTTCACCCGACAATGCTTCCCGCCGCCAGTTGAACGTCGCGGTTCGCCAGGAATTGAAAGCCATCGGAACCGTTGCCCCGGAAGATCACACTTTCCGTGTCCTAGTTCAGCGTCAGGACATGACCGGAGCCGAACGATCTTGGGCGAGCCACTACGAGATCGACGACGTAGTTCGCTACACGCGTGGCAGCAAAGCCATCGGAATCGAAGCTGCCGCCTACGCATCGGTCGTCGCGATCAACCCGGCCGCAAACCAGCTCACGGTCGAGAAATCGAATAAGGAACTTGCCACCTACGATCCTCGCCGTCTCACCGGCGTCAGTGTCTATCGGGAGATCGAGCGACAGTTCTCCGTAGGCGACCGCGTCCAGTTCACCGCGCCTGACAAATCACTTGGCGTTGCCAATCGTGATCTCGCCACCATCGACGCGATCCATCCCGAAGGCCGCATTTCGGCTCGCCTCGACAACAACCGCCAGATTGAGTTCAACGCCACGGAGCATCGTCATTTCGACCACGGCTACGCTGTCACCAGTCACAGCTCCCAGGGCCTCACCGCCGAACGCGTCCTCGTTCACGCCGATACCAGCGTCCACCCAGACCTGCTCAACTCTCGCTTCGGCTACGTCTCCATCTCCCGCGCCAGCCACGAGGCCACGCTCTTCACCGACGACATGGCGAAACTGGGCCCCCAGCTCGGAGCCGATGTCTCGAAGACCTCCGCCTTGGAAATCAGTCAGGCTTCATCCAAAGCCCAGGGAATTGGGCTAGGGCTGTGAAAATGCCGACCATTGAAATGGCCGAAATTGCGTCCATTTTGCTAGCGCTTGAAGGGATACGGCAAACGTCACCTCTGGGGTACCTCTGAGGATCTCCATGGTATGCCAGCAAAAAATGCTTGGAGACTGTCAAGTTAAACAAGAAGTCTTTCGATACCCAATCGCTACACGGCACGAAAGCCAAGCTCATACTTCTGGATGCAACCGGGGAGTACCATACTGCCCGCACCGGCGTTCAGCATGTGCATCTTGGCCGTACGCAGCCGCCTGCTACATCGGAAGAGGTGGTTCTTCCGTACAAACATTTTTCTATACATGATCTGGCCGCCATGTTTCGACCCTCCGGCCAATCGCAGGGCCCTAAACTACGTGCGGCCATGAAGACCTTGAAACTCTTGGCTGTCGAGCCGACTTTAGGTACCCTCGGCACTTTCGCGAAAGCCAGTCAGCCAAAAGCTGCTTTCACTGCAGCGCTTCAGGCACATATTGCTACCGTTGATTCAGAGGCAGCAGAGTTTGACATCACAAAGTTACCTCAACAGATTGAACATGAGTGTTGCTATCTCACAACTAACCAGGCCGCCAACACGTGGGGCTTCATAAACGCCCAGGAAGTGGGTTATTGTTCGAGTCTCGTGGCTCGAATCGGGTCAATGATTAGCGCCGCAGAATTCGCCTGCATCTTCAAACCAGGTACCCAAAAACCCCTATTTGATGCGATTGAATCATTTATGGCCGACGCGGCTCAACGCGTCCTGCGCATCTCACTCCGTGATGTTGCTTTTGCCTCGGATGCACGTCAGATCGTAGCGAACACGATTGGCAAGTATTTGCTAAAGAAGGCACGCGCAGGATCCTTTCAGAATAGTCCTGTTGTCGTCATCCTCGACGAAGCACACAATTTTATAAACAAGTTCATCGGCGACGAATTCTCCAAAGAATATCTGGATGCCTTTGAGTTGATATCACGGGAGGGCAGAAAATTCTCTCTGACGATCTGCATCGCGACTCAGCGCCCCAGAGACTTGCCAGAGTCAGTTCTATCCCAAATGGGAACAATGATAGTCCATCGCCTGACGAATAACAGTGACCGCGAACTTGTCGAAAAAGCATCCGGCGATATTGATCGAGCCGCTGCCAGTTTTCTTCCAACGCTCGCGCCCGGCGAAGCCATATTGATCGGCACTGATTTTGCTTTTCCTGTGTCGGTCAAGATAATGGCCCCTTCATACGAGCCGGATTCTCAGGGACCCAAATATCAGAAACTTTGGAAGTGAAGCGAGCTCGCAGCGACAGTCGCTATAGCCTTGACTCTCCTTGTTTCCCATGGCAAGGGGCCTGGGTCCGGTTGCTGTTCTAGTGGTTCTTGGCAGAATGCTTCAAATCGAATCTCACCGCGTAAGATGCGGCGGTTAATTCGGCGTTTCGATATAGTTGGTCGGCAAGGACGGCAACAACATCCGCCGGATGGCCTTTCCCATCAGAGAACACCAAATAGAAGTAATACGCATGAGCATGGTCCGTTGAAAGCGAGATCTGCCGCTCAGTATCGGATAGAAAGAACCTGTGCCCTTCAGCCAGTTTTGCTACCGACTTCACCTCGATAAATCGAGGTTTATTGTCGCTTGTGTAAGAGAGAAAATCATGGCCATAACCCGGCCGATTGCGCAAGTCTTCAATCTTATCTACCAAGTGTTTCAGGCCGGCACCCGACAACCTCTCCCTTTCCCACCTCAGGGCATGTTCTTCCGCAGCCTTTCCTATTGCGCCTCTTTGCTTCTGCATGTCTTCGAAATCAACTAGACGATGCGATTTCTTGCGCGGTCTCCCGATTGGTCGCACAGCTACGTGATCCTGCCGTACATACGCCTTATAAAGGAAAGCCATGAACTTCGGATTGCTCCATTCAGCCGTGGCTGAATGGTCTTGCTTCGCCTTGAGCAGCAAGTTCTGGTATCGACTATTTGGCAAGTTGTCTGGAAACCCCAAGATTGAACCCAGCATCTCCAGATGCTCAGAACTGCACACGGCGAGAAAGCGCTTCGGAAAATAGAGGCTCAAAATCTTGGCCTTGAACATTTGAGACAACGGATTCTGGTCGATGGTCGCGAAATCGGGAGATCCGCGAGAGCCCATACGGACGAGTTCGATCAGGGCATTCCTTATTGACGCGAATGCCTCTTTCTTGTTCCTGCCAAATTTTTCAGTGAAGCGGTATTTGCGAGTGGGATCAGATTTCGTACGGCCGAAATAAAGGCCGAACTTTCGTGAGGTTGCGCCTTGGATGTTCGCCCAAGCCCGCGTTTTGTTCTCAACAAAGTTGCAGAATGTTGGTTCCTGGTGGCCGACGACGTATTCGTCCAGCATTAACTCTTTCAACCGTTTCAAGGGAAACTTCCTTATGAACTCGCCACGGTTTTGCAGGGCGGCGTCTTCGTGCGAAGTCTCATATCCCTCTTCGAAGTTAGCCAAAATGGCTCTATCGAACCTCTTGTTTTTCGCCATGGCCATCATCCGTTCGAGTGGTTCGCTAAAAGGCAGCTAGCAGTCGTATTCCTTTAGAGGCCGTACTTTTCACGTCGATGCGTGAACGCTTCTTTGCCACCTTCGAGGATGTTTGCGGCGAGCTCCTTCACGTCGGGCGCATCGATCGAGCCCGATGCTTGGAGTTTCGCCCGGCCGTCTTCTTCGTGGAGAACACCAATCCACTCTGCGTCGCCAAATACAGGAATATTGGCGTTGTGGGTTGCGAAAAGAAACTGCCGCTTGGTCTTGCTTGCCCGTAGCTCATTGACGATGTGGTCAGCGATAAAAGCGTTGTCCAGGTTGTCCTCGGGCTGATCAATGATCAATGGATCGGGGTTGTCCAGAAGAAGGAGATGCAAGATGGCTGTGCATTGCTGGCCGGTCGAGAGTTTCCCCACCTCCCGATAGTTTTCGCCGTCGCGCGTCACATTCAGCAGGAGCTCCATTCGCTCCGGGAGTTCGAGCTCTTCCAAGGTACGGATTTGAGCAGGCTGAAGAGTTGCCAGTCCGTCTGCAACCTGCTTCTGCATGCCAGCTTTCTTGAAGCGGTTCAAAAGCGTGTCGCTTCCTTGCCGTATCACGCTCACCAGGTCGGCAATCGAAACACTATCGGATTCGTCGATCCATGCCAGTCTCTTGTCGCCCACCCCTTCCAGCCGACAGGAGAGAAGGAAGTCCTTCAGTGGCGACCGAACACGACCCGGCTCGAATTCCACGCGAAGCTGTCCGTCGAGTCGCTTATTGAGCGCCTTAACAGCTTTTCCAAGGGCTGTCCATCGACTATTGCGCGCTTTGGCGAGCTCCTCAAGAACGTTCGCACGATCCTGATTGAGCGAAAGAAGTTTCGTCTCGTTCGCGGTCTTCTGTGTGCCAAGGGGTTTCAGCTTCGCAATCTCACCAGAAACCTTTTTGTATTCAGTAGTCAGTTGGGCAACTGTTTTTCCCTTCAGGGCTGGCAGTTTGTTCACCGTTACATTAAAAGCCTGCTCCTCGGCGGAGATCGATTGGTCGAAAGGTGTCTTGCTGGCAAGGAATGCGCTTCGGGCCTGCTCGATTACTTGTTCGGCCTGCACGGCCGCTTTGGCGACGCCTTTCTTCGCTGCAGCGATGGCGTCAGAGAATCCCTTCAGAGCAGTAGCCGGGCAGTCTGCTGGCGTTTCCGGCGACTCCAAATCGTCAATTGATCCGCGGAATTCCTCAACGGCGGCGGCGAATGCTTCAATTGTCTCGTCCACTTCCGTCACATAGGCCCGCTGCGTTTCCCGTACGCGGACCTGCTCTAGCTCTTTTTCCAGGCCCAGTTTCTTGAAGGACTTCTCTTTGTCGAGTAAGGCCGGCAATTGGTCAAGTTTCAGCGCAGCGTCGCCAACTTTCGTTTCCAATGCATCGATCTCTTGTCGGTTCTTTTGAAGTGCTTTCTCCAGGTTAGCTGCCTGTTGCCTCATAGCGCTGTCGTCAGGCAGAAATCGGCCAAGGAGAGCAGCTTTGGCTGCATCGTCCTGGACGATGGCGAGAAGCTCATTCTGACCGTAAACCTCCACCATGGGCAAAACATCCCGAGGGGAAAGCTTCAACACTTTGCCGGCCTCATCGAGAACCTTGGCCGGCTCGCCGTGATACCGCGAGATCACGTACCGCTCTGAATTTTGCTGGAAGGATGAGAGTGTGATTTCGATGCCGGCCTTCTCTTTCCCAAAGTTGGCATCGATGATGCCCGTGTGCGCCCGAAGGGAATCCTTGTTCGCGGGGACCAATTGCAGAGCATAGCGAATGGCTTCGATGAGCGTTGACTTTCCCGTCCCACGTCCACCAACGACCGCGTTCAGATTTGGTGAAAGGTCGAGTTCCAAATCCTCCAAATAGCCGCGCCGGACGACAATCCGCTCGATGCGCGAATAATAGGTCGGATTAACTTCGTCACTGAGGCGCGTACGTGATTCCGGATCACGGCACGCTAGCTGAAGAGCTTCGAGCGTCGGCGTGGTCATCTTCACCCAGGAACAGGTTCTCGGGTTGTCCAGGTCTTCAGGGCGGCGAACATCCTTGCTGTTAAGGAGAGCGATCGGGCGGACGCGCTTGTATTGAGGGTTCTTGTTCTTCAGGATTCTCTGGATTTCAGCCTCGGGAATTGAATTGATGTCCCCAGCGATTTGAGCGGCGAACACAAGGTCGCAGGATGTCCAAATGTGTGTCAGCCCCCCGCCATCTTGGTTAAGACGCAGCAATCCACTTGCACCCGTTGCATGCGCAGCGTACCAAAAGCCGCCCTGCTTCAGCACCTTTTCCGCGATGGTCAAGCATCCGAGAGACGACGGTGCCGTTTTGTGTCCGCCCGTCGGTACTTCAAGATTTCCTAGATGTTGATTGAGCTTTCCTATGGGGGTGCCCGCAGGATACAGGCAAACCATGTGCACCTTTTCAGTGCTTGCGATCTCGAAGCCCGGAAAAACGACGATGCCCTTTCCCTCGAGTGCCTTTCGCAACTTCTCCACTCCATCGACAGAGCCGTGATCCGCAATACCAACAACCTGGATTTCACTCTTAATGCATCGGTCGACGAGCGCGTCGTTGTAGGCGTCTTCCGTAAGGCCGTGTGAACTGCCTTGATATTGCTGAGCGTAAGTCCACGGGTTTACCTGGAGCGCACACTTCCAGAATTTTGCAAAGTTGCCGGTCATGAGATGGGTTCCCAAACTGCCTCTATCCTAATGTGTTATAGATCCCGTGCAATGCTGGATGTAAGCGCTATATAACCGAAACGTATATTATCTCAAGACTCCCCTACCCGAAAATCTGACATTGTAAAGGCCACAAAGGATTTGGAAGACCCCAGCGGCAGGCCGCCGCTAGACCCATCCATGCGAGTTGTTTGTTCGGGTGATATTGTCACTGTGGGATCACATCACTTTCGGGTATGATCAGTGGTCCCCCCTCGTTCTGCACCGGAAGAAAGATGTTGATATATGAAGGCCTCATCCGGCGATCTCCATTTATCCGCGAGTGACCTGAGCAATCACCTGGCTTGTCGCCATCTGACCTCTCTGGATTTTGGCGTTGCCCTCGGTGACAGATGCGCGCCAACGTGGCATTCCCCCGATCTCTGGGTGCTTCAGAAGCGAGGGTTAGAGCACGAGAATGCTTATGTTGAATATCTGCGCGGCCAAGAGTTGTCAGTCCTTGATCTTCGGGAAACGAGCGAACAGGATGCCCTCACTGCCGTCCAAGGCGCAATGCAAAAAGGCACCGATGTCATCGTTCAGCCTCCCCTCGCCTATGGCCGCTGGTTTGGACGTGCCGACGTGCTCCGGCGTGTGGAGCGACCGAGCAAACTCGGGCCGTGGTCATATGAAGTTTACGACTGCAAGCTCGCCCTCGAAACAAAGGCGACCACGATCCTCCAGCTATCCCTCTATTCCGAGTGCCTCGCTGCCATTCAGGGTGAATGGCCGGAACACATGCATGTTGTTCCACCAGGTGATGGATTCGTATCCGAGCCGTACCGGGTTTCTGACTATGCGGCGTATTACCGATACGTAAAGCTGCGTCTGGAAAACGCCATCGAGGACAACGGCAGCGTGACAGAAACATACCCGGAGCCAACACCCCATTGTTCGGTCTGCCGGTGGTGGGCCGAGTGCGATGGACAGAGACGAAAAGATGATCACCTCTCCCTCGTGGCCGGAATCAGCAGGCTCCAGCAGAAGCAATTGAATGTATGGGATGTGAACGCCGTCAGCAGTCTGGCAGTCTTTCCCCTGCCCCTTAAAGAACGGCCAAAACACGGGTCTGCGGGAACCTATGTTCGCGTCAGGGAACAGGCGCGTGTTCAGGTTGCTGGGCGCACGCAACAGAAACCGGTCCATGAAATCCTTGATCTGAACCCCGAACATGGTCTCTTCCTCCTGCCCGAACCTTCGCCCGGAGACATGTTCTTTGATCTGGAGGGCGATCCCTTCATCGGTCGTGGCGGGCGTGAGTATCTGTTTGGCGTTGTCGCCGATGACGAGGCAGGAAATCCTGCTTACACCTCCCAGTGGGCGGTCAATGCCGAGGAGGAAAAACGCGCCTTCGAGACGTTTGTAGACACCGTAATGGCCCACTGGGCGAAATATCCCACGATGCATGTCTATCACTTCACCGGCTACGAGTCCGGTGCTCTCAAAAGACTGATGGGCCGATACGCTACCCGCGAGGATGAAATCGACCGGATGCTGAGGGCTTACTTACTGGTGGACCTGCATACGGTCACGCGGCGCTCTGTCCGCGCGAGTGTCGAGCATTATTCGCTCAAAGCGCTGGAACCGTTCTACGGATTCGAAAGAAAGGTTCTTCTCGAAGATGCGCGCACTGCGTTGCGGCAGATCCAGCACGCGCTCGAACTTGGCGAAACTACGCAGCTGGACCCGACACTCCAAAATACAGTTGCCCAATACAACGCCGACGACTGCGATTCAACGCGCGGGCTGCGCGACTGGCTTGAGGCCGAAAGGCGGCAACTTGAACAGGCGGGAAGGTCAATCCCGAGGCCTGTGCATGCAGATGGAGCGCCGCCAGCCGTGCTTGATGAGCGCCAGCAACGCATGGCCACGCTTGGCGCAGCTCTTCGTAACGGCATCCCTGCTGACCCTGTCGAACGCAATCCGGAACAGGCCGCAAGATGGCTGCTTTCCCATCTGCTCGACTGGCACCGGCGCGAAGTGAAGTCGGAATACTGGGAATATTACAGGCTCGGTTCGCTGTCCGATGAGGAACTCCTCGATGAACGCTCGGGCCTTGCGGGCCTTTCTTTTGTCGAGCGGCTCGGGATAGAGCGAAAGATACCAACGGACCGCTATTCGTTTGAGAAACAGGAAACCGACCTCCGCGCGGGCGAAGAATTGTGCGCCAAAGAGGAAAAATTTGGCAAAATCGTTGAGATTGATCTTGCTTCCCGCCTCGTCGATATAAAGAAGACCAAGAAAACGTCAGAACTACATCCCTCCGCCGTTTACGCGAAAAAGATCGGTCCAACGACCGACGTTCTTTCCAATGCCCTTTACCGGATCGGCGCGTGGGTTGAAGCGAACGGGCTCGATGCGATGGGGCCGTACCGTGCCGCCCGCGACCTGTTGCAACGGCACCCTCCTCGCCTGACAGGCGGTTCAGCAATTCTGCTGGCTCCGGCTGAACAGACGCTCGACGCGGCTAAACGTGTGGGCACGCAGCTGGACCATTCATTGCTCGCTATTCAGGGACCGCCGGGTGCAGGAAAGACCTACACCGGAGCCCGGATGATCTGCGAACTCGTCCGCCAGGGTAAACGCGTCGGGATTACCGCGACCAGCCACAAGGTGATCAGAAACCTTCTTGACGAAGTTGTGAAAGCCGCTGGCGAGGAAAAGCTGACGGGCCTCAAATGCGTCCAGAAAGTAAAAGACACCGACAAGCTGGAGCACGACCCGCCACATATTCAAACGACGGTCGAGACGCAGGAGACGCTCGCCGCGTTCCTTGGCGGAGCACATGTACTTGCCGGAACCGCATGGCTCTGGGCGCAGGAGGATTATTCAGAGGCCGTTGATGTGCTCTTCGTGGACGAAGCCGGGCAGATGTCTCTCGCAAATGTGATCGCTGTCTCGCAGGCAGCGAAGAGCATCGTCTTGCTGGGCGATCCGCAGCAGCTGGAACAACCGCTGCGTGGCAGTCACCCTGAAGGTGCCGATGCCTCTGCTCTGGAACATCTGCTTGCCGGGGCAAAGACGATACCACCCGATAAGGGTATTTTTCTGGAGAAGACCTGGCGTATGCATCCGAAGCTCACACAGTTCACGTCCGAAGCATTCTACGAAGGACGCTTAATCTCGCGCGACGGGCTCGAAAACCAGGCCATCAACGGGCATCTCTGGCTCGGTGAATCCGGTCTCTACTACATCCCGGTCGAACATAGAGGCAACCAGAATGCGTCGCCGGAGGAGGTCGAAATCATTGCTGATCTCATTAACACCCTGACAAAGGGAGGGGTCAGATGGATCGACGACAAAGGCGACGGGCGCGATTTGCAGCTCTCTGACATACTCGTGGTCGCGCCGTACAACACGCAGGTTTTCGATCTCGCGGCGCGGCTCCCCGGTGCGCGCGTTGGCACCGTGGACAAATTTCAGGGACAACAGGCACCCGTCGTCATCTATTCGATGACAACATCATCCCCCGAAGATGCGCCACGCGGGATGGAATTTCTCTACAGCCTAAACCGATTGAATGTGGCGACTTCGCGCGCTCAAGCAATGGTGATCATCGTTGCCAGTCCCCGCCTTCTTGAGCCCGAATGTCATACTCCGCGGCAAATGCAACTCGCCAATGCTTTGTGCCGATACGCAGAACTCGCAGCAGCGGCTCGGTAGCGGATGGCTTGAATCGGTTGGGTTTGCCCCTGGAGTCTAAGCTCGATAGGTAACGCGCCATCCGGTAGTGGTTTTTTGGACCTTGCCTTCGATTTCGAGCTGGCGCGGGTTCCTTATGTAGATGGCTGTGGGTTTAAGCCTGACGTTCGTGACCCTTCCAATGACGTAGCGCTCCCCGAGGCGGCATGCTTCCTTCCACTCGTTGTCGCTCATCTCAAATGTGTTGTGTTTGCCCGCTGTTGCCTTGACTTCAATAAATCTTTCCTCGCCGGTTTCTTCAAAGGAAACAATGTCATAGCCCTCAGCGACGGATTTTTGGCTAATCCAATGAACCTTTGCCGCCAAGTCAGGTCTGTTCGCCTTTTTTAACCTTTTCCGCTCCGCCATCAGGACGTACTCTTCCCCGAGCCTTCCGTTCTCTTCCATTACCAACTTGATTTTCAAAAACTCTTCAGGGGTAATCTGTCGCTTCTTTCTCGGTGCGGCACCTTTTTCGAAGGCCTCGATAGTGCTTTTTTCTACCTTCGGAAGCCGATTGCGCCGCGTGTATCTCGGGGCGGTCACGACCAGCACATCTCCCTGGGCTGCAGCCTCCGGGACCCTAAGTGAAGCGGACCCTGCCTTTCCACTGCTCTTGCCCGAGAACAGCCCGTCACCGAGGTACGTTCCTGAATGAATTTCGTCGAGGTTGAAAAAATACTCCGGTAGCCGCTTGGCAGGGAAGAATGCGTGATACTCGATTCCCTTGACGAACAATGCCGCTTTACGCTGGGTTACCGAAATCCTGTCTTGTTTGCGGAGGCCTTCCTTATCGAAGAAACTGGACGCATTTCCCGTAGGTCCGCCATGTTCGATTCGCTGCGGGTCTACACCGACATAGAGGTTGGTGATCGGGTCGTATCCCAACACGATGTCCGGGAACTTCGCCAGATGCGGCAACCCCTTCGGATAAGTGGAAGTGATTTCGATTCGGCGCTCTTCCGGCCGGCCCCTGCTCGATCCCGTCACCTTATAGACAAACAACCGGAATCGCAGGTCCACGCGATCAGACTTGAGCATCACTTTCTGGCCGTTGCGCACGAGTTCGCCGTTCTCTGGTACCGTGTTCAGCCTCCATCCGGACGCCACGAGGGATTTCACGACACCGAGAAGATGGCTTTTTGCGGGAGCTGTCAGTCCAACAACTGGCATGGTTCTTTTTCCTTAATCGCGTCGATGTTACTGCCCCTTTTTGTGACTACAGATTCTGCTGGCTACCGAGATAAATCAAAGACCTTCAAGACTTCGTCGCCGTAGTGATTAATAACTTTCACCGCGATTCTCCCGGATTCTGGTTTATCGAATGGACGGCTGACGGTGCTGTAAAGACTGCTCCAAGCCTCCTCGTCGATCTCCGCCTTAAGCGCCCGCTTCAGCCGGTCGTAAGGATCGCTCGCGCCTGTGAAGTAGGCGTGGCGGACGAAGAAGCTCTCCTCGTTATAGTTGGTGTCGATGAACCAGCAAGCCAGATCGTCCGTCGATGAACTCCGGATTTGGCCCGTTGTCGGGTCGTATACGTCGAGCCCCTTGATTTCCATGGTGAACTGGCCGCCCTTAATCTTCTTAAGATCCACATCAGGCTCGCCGAATATCATGAAGAGATTTCCGGCGCCCGTCTTCTTCAGGAGTTCATCGCCCATCGCCAGATCGGGGTTCATCTTCGCGGGAAGGACCGTCAGCTTGCCATAACGCTTTACTTCTTCGGCGACATGAGGGTCGAATGCGAATCCGCAAACGACAAGCACGTCAAAGCCCACGCCCTGAACCGCCTCCTTGGCTGCCTCCTTGACTTGTTGCGGGCCGACCGTTCCGTGCTCGGGACCGATGGACACAGCAACCCGGCGGGTTTTGCCTTCTGCGGTGGTGTATTCTCCGGCGGCGTTCAGCCACAAACCGGCATAAGGATCGAGGCGATCAAAGGTGAGACGCTCCGCTTTGCGCGTGTTCTGAACGCCTGCTTTCTTGAGGTTCTCCAGAATCATCGCCGCGAAGTCCTGCTGCTTATGCGCTTCGCGTTGTGTTCCCGTACTTGTTTCTCGCTCGTCCGTGGACAAGACACGGTGCGGCGACAGACTCTCCACCGAAAACGGGCCGCTCACGCGGATTCGCCGCGTGTCCTCGTACGGCTGGTCAAAAAGCATCTCGCTTTCAGTATGGCGGCCAATGGCCGCCTCGATCTGGTCGCGCGTCATGCCTTTCCTGACGTCGGGGTTGTTTGCTATCGAGGCAAACTTCACGTGGGGAAGCCGCTTGTAGACAAAGCCCTTTCTGATGTCGCCAGCGGTGTTGTAGTCGGGCGGCACTTTCCCCGTGACTTCGGATTCCTTCTTAACGCCATCCGGCGAATCCGCTAGGAAATAGTAAGGGTATTTACCCCCCATCATGCGCGTGCGTGCGAGGGCGAGCGCAACCCTGCTAGTGTCACAAGTGATCCATCGCCGTCCCCACTGCTCGGCAACAAAAGCCGTCGTCCCACTTCCGCATGTCGGGTCAAACACCAGATCGCCGGGGTCGGTGGTCATTAGCAGGCAGCGCTTTACAATCTCCGCATTGGTTTGCACGACGTAGACTGGATTCGCGGCACCGCCGAAACCACTCCATAAATTTGTCATTGCGCGGCACGGAAAATCCGTGAAGTAGGTGACAAAACGGATGCTGTTCTCTGTCGCCTCGACACGGTTGGCGGTGATGACGGCCTGAATGCCCTCCGGCGTGGTGCCCCACCAGCGGTTACCCGAGTCGTACGTCCGGCCGTTGTACTTAACTTCAAACTTGGAGCCCGGACCCGGCTTGGTCATCAGCACGGTCATGTAAGGGCGCGCGCCTTGCGGAACATCGCCCGTAGCACGCTCTTCCGGAGTCATGCCTCGCCGCGTTCCGTCAGGAAGCTCCAGTCGCGTATAGCCCGCGGACACAGCGTCAGCTTTAGTTTCGTACATCGGTCGGTATTTGACGCGCTCAACATCCTTCGCATACCAGACGATGTAGTCGAGAACGGCTCCGACCCTGTTTGCGGACTGGAGCCCGCCAGCTGCCTTACTGAATGAGATAAGGCTCAAGAAATTCTCACTGCCGAAGACTTCGTCGAGTACGTTGCGGACAAGGTGCACGTTCTCGTCGCCAATCTGAACAAAGACGCTGCCGGACTCGGTGAGCAGATCGCGCGCTACAACAAGACGATCGCGCAAGTAAGCTAGATAGGAATGGATACCGAGTTTCCACGTGTCGCGGAAAGCGCGCACTTGTTCCGGCTGGCGCGTCGCATCCTCCGCCTTTCCGTCCTTAACTTCACGTTTCCGGGTGCTCACCTGCCAGTTGGAACCGAAACGGATGCCATAAGGCGGGTCGAGGAAAACGGTCTGGACCTTACCCTTTAGACCTTCCTTTTCGGCGAGCGAAGTCATCACCAACAATGAATCACCCAATATCAATCGGTTGGACCAGTTCTGCTCGTGGTGATAGAAATCAACCTTTTGCTCGAAATCCTTCGGGCCGCCGTTGAAATCCGCAAAGAGGTTGGGCAACATCGCCTCCGCCTCTTCCTTGCGCGGCAGCGCATCGATGACGGCCTGCGGGTGAATCTTTTCCTGGATGTAAATCGGTACGACAGGGACGGCTAGATCCGCCTGATCCTGCTCATCCTTTCCTTTCCACACAAGTTGCGGATCAAGGGACGAGTCGCGGGGATACAGTATCGTCTTGGGTGCAAGTTCATCGTCGGCGACGAAATCGCGCAGCTCTTCGGTGGGGATATTGGTACGCTTGTCCTTGTGCCGGATAGAATCAACCTTCAAGGGCGCGGCGCTTCTTTTAGGCATGAGCAACTTCCTTCACTGGTCTAACGTGGGCCTGCCTGAGCATGCCCCGAATCAGGTTCTGCGCGTTCCACGGATCATCAATCTCAACAAAGGACCATCGTCCGAATCCTGCATGGTTGTTGATAGCAGGGACCCAGAGTAACCTCGCCGTGGCGACTTTGGCAGCCTTGTCCTTTTTCTTTTCACCTGTGACTTCGACAATCATGTTAAGCAGGTCGCTCCCGCCCGCTCCGTCATTAATGCAGGCGATAAAATCTGGAATGTAGTTTCTTTCCTCACCATTCAGCGTGTAAGGGATAGCGAAGCCAAGGTTCTGATTCTTCACGTAGCGAGTAACTTCGGACATATCCTCTAGCGTCTGTGCCATTTTCTGTTCCCACGACTCCGTATCGGCCACCACATGCGAAATGTGGCATTTGTCCGCGGTGGCGTAGACGTGGCGCGTCGTATCGAAATCGACAAAACGAGTCGAACCGAGAGCGTCGTAGGGACGCAGAATAGGCATCAGCGCTGCGCTGTTATCAGTCGAGGCGACGATGGCCTTATAGATTCGGTCAGCCGCGTCGTGCGCAAATTCGATCAGCAAAAGCAATTGAGGAAATGTGTTGTCCTTGATCACAACGCATTCCGAGACCCACCGCTTGGCGATCGCGAGGAGGTCCGGGAATAGCCAAGGTTTGTCGTTGCCGTCGTCATCACGAAAATATTTTTCGAGCGTCAGTTTAGCTAGAAGAAACGCGACCTCGTTAAGGCGTCGGCTCTTCAGATCATCGAGTGTGTGAATGCTGGACTCGCCGACAATCGGAGCGTTTTCCGTTTTTGTGGGTATGTCGGCTGTGGAGAGGACCAACCTGGATTCATCGCCGAACGACGCCTGAAGGCGCTCACCGCCGAGATCATGGCGGTAACCAAGCAGGCGTGGGAAAGTAATCTCGGCAGCGATACGTGCTTCGATGGCACGCACGCGTGTCGGCATCGATCCCGGTTTTGGCTCCTTCGTTGCCCCGCTGCAGGGGATGAACGAAAACGGCACACCGTAGACTTCAGCATATTCCGGGTTGAAATGCCCGTGGTCATTGGGGGCATAACTCATGCGACGCAGTGCCCGGCCAACAACCTGCTCACAAAGCAACTGCGTCCCGAAAGCGCGTATCCCGAGTACGTGCGTGACGGTATTAGCGTCCCATCCTTCGGTCAACATCGAAACACTAACGACGCACTTGATGTGTTCTCCTAGCTTTCCGGCCTTTCCGACGGTGTTCATTACCTCACGCAGCAAGTCCTCATCCGTCAGGCTCTCGGCGTCCCGGCCCGGAAAGCGCGCTCGATAGTCCGCTTTGAACTCTTCAATTTCCCGAGCAGCGATCTTCTTGAAGTCATCGCTCATGGAATTTCCAGATTCCAGCTGCTGGCTATCGACAAGAATCGTGTTCGGCCTGTGTCGCCATTCACCTGACCCGTTGTCGTTGCGGAAAATCGGCAACTGGCCCGCCTGAACCACGGGCCGGTCGCCGATCTGCTTTTCCCAACCCGCGATATAGTCAAAGACGAGCTTCGAGACGTTGGTGTTGTTGCAGACAACGATAAAGACTGGGGGAGTGATGCCCCGTGCGCGGGCCTGTTCGTTCTTCTCCCACAGGCGGTAGTATTTTTCGTAGTTTCCGTAGAGGCTGAGAAGTGCCCCTTGCAACTCCTTCGGAAGCTTCGGCTCGCCGCTGATCTCGTCCGTCTTGCGACCCTTCTTTGGCAGGTGATCACGGATGCGCAGCCACAGGTCGCGATAGGTCGGGTACTCGCCGATCATTGAGTCGTCCGCTACTGGCACACGCGGCACCTTCACGATGCCCGCTTCAATGGCATCGATGAGTGAGAAATCCGACACCACCCAGGGAAACAGCGTTCCTTCGGGGTAACCAGAACCTTGAAGGAAAAATGGCGTGGCAGAGAGGTCGTAAATTCCTTTCACCCCAATCTTCGATTGCACCGCCTCAATGCCGGATATCCAGATGCGCGCCTCCTCTTCACGTTGCTTGGCCTCCGCCCTGTCTTCCCCGGACAGCGTCTCGGTCTCGGCATCGGGTTTGCGCCGATAGCAGTGATGCGCTTCGTCGTTAAGCACAATGATGTTTTTCTTTGTACTCAATTCGCGGCAAACGCGACGCACCATCTGATCGGATGATTCGGTGAACGGATTTGCGTTGCCGTTCCCCAAAATGGATTTCGTGAGCTTACCCGCGGCCATTGTTTCGCGCGGGTGAAATGCATGAAAATTGGTAATGATGATTTTGGCTTGGCCAAGCTGGTCCAGCAGCTGAAAGGGCACAATGTCTCGTTGCCGGTAGTAATTGTCAGGATCGCTCGGTAACAATACTCGCAGCCTGTCGCGGATAGTGATGCCAGGCGTCACGACAAGGAAAGCGTCGGAAAACCGTATGTCTTTGGAATTTGCTCGCTTATTAAGCACATGCCAGGCGATGATCATCGCCATGACGACCGTCTTGCCTGATCCGGTCGCCATCTTGAAGGCAACACGCGGCAGCCCGGGATTTGACGTATCGTTCGCTTCACGGACCGCGTTTTCAATCCATGCGTCGCCGTACTTACCGGCGACTTCCGCGAGATAGATCACGGTTTCGAGCGCTTCGATCTGGCAGAAGAAGAAGCGCTTTTCGCGCTGCGGATCAGTCCAGTATCCCAGGAGCCTAGCGGTCGTCGGGGTTACCCCGACATAACCGCCCTTGCGCCACTTTGCGACACGGCCGCGAATGTCGTTAACAAGTTTGTTTTCTTCGATACGGTCCTGGGTCCACTCCGTATCAAACTGTAGCTGCTTGTTACCCTTCTTTTTGGATTTGGCGATCGGAACGAAGTAGGAGCTTGTCCTGCGGCCTTCGATGATTTCGTCCGTAATACCCTCGTCAGAAAATCGGAAGTGGCGCGTGGGCTCGTCATACGGCGAGTTGATGATGGGATTTTCGATGACGACTTGACTCATAGCGACGCGCTTCCCTCAGAATTAAGAAGTATTTGACGACTTCTTAGCAGATCAGCTTCTAGCTGTCATTGGCATTGCGAAATGTAATTGTAGTCGGGTGCTCGAAGAATCCCAACTCCCGCAAGGCAGACGCCTATCCCCACCTCCCCTTTCGCCCGTGCTCTGCGGCCGCAGCTACAGTCGACGCGTTGACATGCGCATTGCCCTCATCCCTGCATCCGGCGCACTCCCTGGCTTTCTCGCTGACTTCCCGTAGTTTCTGTTCGCTTTCGTCGACGCCCCAGCCAAGTTGTGCCGCCATCTTGCAGAAGAAATAATCCGTCAGGCTCCGACTCAGGTCCACCCACAACCAGACCCACAAAGTACGATTTCTAATACGACGTCCGCGAACGTCGGCAGTCCTCGCGGTCTGTTGAGTCGCTGTAAAACTGAAGGTGCTGAACTGTCACTGCAGCGTTTCTGAAGCAACACACTACTTGCAGGACTGACTGTCGGACACCAACAAAAGACCGGATTTGCTTATCTCTGTGGCGCCGTTACCCGCAACTTGTGTGCTTGTTCCTTCCGAATATCAGCTCAGCCGAGACGGACTCAAAATCTCTGCCTAGCTTAGACACCGCTCTGATTCGTTAGGTAGCTTCGCGATTTTCTCCACTTCGGCCTCCTCCGGCTGTACGCCGCTTGGCCGCGGCTCGGACGGGCGTTTCGGACTGCGCCGGTTTCGCGCCAAACTAACCCCAACCCCGTTTGGCACTCACCGCGCTTTCACTCACGCCCTGCCACCCTCCTCCGGCCTCCGTTCTGTCCCTTCGCCCGTGTCGCCTTGTTTTTCCTCGCTGCCGCTCTGGTGAAAGAAAAAACAAGCCGACACCGGCAGAAGGGAAAAAACATGAAATTAGAAGAAGTCAACCTCAAGACCAAAGAAGCAGTCAATTACCTTGTGCAGTCACTGGAGGCTGGGCAGAGCTCGGTTCTCACGCAGTATCTCGGGGCGATGGCCAAATTCCGCAACTACAGCTTTGGCAACATCATGTTAATTGCGAGGCAGAAGCCCGACGCCACCAACGTTGCAGGACTCCGCACTTGGAACTCGCTTGGCCGCTTCGTCCGGCGTGGCGAAAAGGGCATTTTCATTCTCGCCCCAATGGTCGGCAACAAGCGCAATAAAGAAGAGAATGCGGAACAGAATACCGATGCCAAGGAGACTCAGCGCACTTTGTACGGTTTTCGAGGCGTGTATGTGTTCGACGTTACTCAGACCGAAGGCAAAGAGCTTCCCACGCTGACCGAAGTCAACGGCGACGTGACTGGATACCGCGAACGCCTTTTCAAGTTCGTCGAAGCGCAAAGCGTCGAGCTAAGTTTCTCCGAGAGAATTGCTCCCGCCAAGGGGCTCTCGTATGGCGGCAAGATTACGCTACTTTCCGGGATGCAACCTGCCGAGGAGTTTTCCACGCTCACGCACGAGATCGCCCACGAGATGTTGCACCGAGGCGACCGTCGCACCCTGACTACCAAGCAAGTCCGCGAGACCGAGGCCGAAGCCGTGGCCTTCGTGGTCTGCCAAGCAATCGGGCTTGAGACTGGAACCGCATCCGCCGATTACATCCAGCTCTGGCATGGAGACGCCGATCTTCTGCGCGAGAGTTTGGAAGCCGTCCAACAGACCGCTGCTGTGATTCTCGGGGGCATTGCCCCCGAGCCAGCGGCGGTTGCCGCTTAACCCAACACAAAACTCTAGCTCAAGAACAACCGTGCGGGTCGTCATGCCCGACGTGTGACGGCCACACCCCAACCAATACCGAGGAACAAAACAATGAAAAGGAGAATGGTCATGCAAGACGCGCAGAACAATGCAACCAGTAACGAATATCGAAGCGTTCCCATCAGCATATTGGTGGAGTCCGCTACCAACCCGCGCAAGCGATTCGACGAGAAGAACCTCGAAGAACTGGCCGCCAGCATGAAAGCGCAAGGGATTCTCGCCCCTCTTCTGGTGCGGGAATTAGAGGAAAGCAAGTACGAAGTTGTCGCTGGGGCACGTCGCCTCAGAGCAGCGAAGCTGGCGGAACTCGAAACCGTTCCCGTCCGCGTGGTCAAACTGACGGATGCGGAGTCCATCGAGGCCCAGGTAGTCGAAAACCTGCAACGCGAGGACATCCACCCGCTTGAAGAATCTCTCGGTTTCAAGTCACTCTTGCAACTCGGAGAACCTACCTACACCATCGCCAGCATCGCGGCCCGAGCGGGCAAGAGCGAGGCTTATGTGCAAGGACGCATCAAGCTGGCGGACTTGATTCCATCCGTGGCCGAGGCGTTCCTCAAAGACATAATTGCCATCGGCCACGCACTCTTGATCGCTAAACTGCCGGACTCTCAACAGCAGGAAGCCTTCAACGCGGCGTTTCGCGGCATGTGGACGACCGATGGCAACAGCCAAGTGCTCATCCCCGTGCGCGAACTTGCGGCATGGATTGAGTCCAACATCCTGCTACAACTGGCATCTGCCCCGTTCGACAAGCAGGACGAAACCCTCGTTCCCGCAGCAGGCTCGTGTAGCAATTGTCCCAAGCGGACAGGCTTCAACAAGCTGCTTTTTGCCGACGTGCGCAAGGACTCTTGTACAGACCCACAATGTTTCCGGGCCAAGATCGACGCCCATGTGTCGAAGACGCTCGAAACCAAACCGCAACTGGTGCAGATTTCCTCCGCTTGGAGCAACCGTGAAGGCGCTCCGCTGGGAAAGAACCGTTACGTGGAGCTTGAAATCAAAAAGGCCAAAACCAACGGCACAGGTTCCAAGGTTGCCCCTCAACAGAAGCCATGCCAGAAGATGACCGAAGCAGTGGTCATGGACGGCGGAAGGCGAGGAGAACTGGTTAAGGTCTGCGCCGATCTCTCGTGCCGGGTGCATCATCCCGACACACCCTCACCTGAGCAAGTTGCCAAGGAACGGTCTGAGGAACGCAAGCGCATCGAAAAAAGCAAACAGGCCATCACCATTCGCCATTGCGTGTTGGCCAAGGTGCTAGAGCGTGTGGCTGCGCCCTTAAAGAAAGCCGACTTGCTCACCGTCGCGCAATACACTATCGGCCATTTGTCATACAACCAAGTTCCCGTCTTGGCGAAACGGCACAAGGTCGAGACCTCCAAAACCAACAAGCCGCCGCAAGAAGTATTGATGAAGAAGATCAGCACCTATGACGAGGCTGCGCTCTCGCGCCTCTTGCTCGAAATTAGCTTGCTCGACTCGGCCTATCAGCGGGGAGACGTGTCGCAAGACCTGCTCATGGATGCCGCGAAGCGCTACCGGGTGGATGTCGAAAAAGTAGTGAAAGCAGTCGCGGCAGAGTTCGCTGCGAATCAGAGCAAACAACCAAAAGCCAAAACAAAACCGAAACCCAAGTCCGCGGCCTAAGCGAGCGTTGCAGGACTCTGGCGGGGCGTTCCAAGCGCCCCGCATTTTTTATGTCGAGGACACGGCGTCAGCGGTGTCAAAGCGCGACTCTTCGAATCGCCCCTTGAGTTTTCGATGTTTCTCTCCTCACGCTGAAACTTTGCGACGTGAGGGAGGCAAACGTAAGTCGACATCGGTTCCCCTATACTCTCTCCATGTGCGGACGCTATCGCCTAGCCCGGAAGAAGGAGATTCTAGCCGAGGTCTTCGATGCGCGGGATGACGTTGACTGGAGTCCCCGTTACAACATTGCACCCAGCCAGAGTGTGCCCGTCGTCCGGCAGGCCGCGACTCGTCCCGTTAGATCCATTTCGCTGATACGTTGGGGGCTAATCCCGTTCTGGGCCAAGGACGCGAAAGCCGGTTACAAAATGATTAACGCCAGGGCCGGAGACGATTGCCGAGAAGCCTGCTTTCCGCGAACCCTTGCTGTCTCGCCGCTGTCTGATTCCCGCCGACGGATTTTACGAGTGGTCGAAATTCAGCAAGGGAAAGCCTCCTTTCTGTTTTACCCTAGCGGACGATTCAGTTTTTGCGCTTGCTGGAATCTGGGACCGAAGGGGGAACCCGGAGCGAGATCTGCTCGAAACGTGTTCGATCATTACGACTTCGGCAAATGCACTTCTGTCCGGAATTCATGACAGAATGCCGGTTATTCTCAATCGTGAAGACCATGATCGTTGGCTTGATCCGGGATTCAAGCAAGTTGATGACATACTCGATCTGCTCAAACCCTACCAAGCAGATTTCATGCGCAGCTACCGCGTGAGTTCTCGGGTCAATTCAGTTAAGAACGATGACGCTGCTTGCGCCCAGGAATATGTTCCGGACACGCTGTTTCAGTAGCGATCCTCAAGAAAGGTTCCGAAAATGGTCAACCATCCGGAATGGCTCGATTCAGGCATTGCGAATACGTTTCTCGGGAGCAATCTGCCAAGCCGGAGGCATTGCTTCCGGCTTGCCCGTTATTGACCCGGAACCGCGAAACTCCCTGGGTCATGGCCCATAAGGTCTGGCGCGACTCCGCCCATTGGCGAAGGACGCGCGAGGCAACCTGCCTTATTGAAATGGCGGGTTTAGGCGCTGCGGAGGAGTAGTTTACGGGCTAACACCCTGCGCAGCCTTGCGGAGAAGCCTTTAGCGAAGCGGGACCCTATGATTCTGCTTGTCTTAGGTAGTGGGTCAGTTGCAATATTCACAGCCTCGCTCGCACAGGAGTAATATCCCCTAGACAAATATGCCAAATGCTCTGAAGTATCTCGCTGGAAAATCCGTTCACGTTAAACTCTCCATCGCGGACAAGCCGATTTCTTGCACTGTTTCCAGTGTCGAGGAAGCTGGCGTGTGGCTTACCGGTACACCATTACTCGAAATCATTATTCAGAGTGGGGTGAAAACCGCTGAGCGAAACCTCGTGGTTTTCGTGCCTATGCAAAAGGTTGAATGGATTCTTGCCCCGCCGGTCTAATTTCCTCAAATTTTCCGGGCGGATCGTCGCGATTCGGAAGTCCAGTTGGGCATCGTCGGCTAGGTATCCAGAAGCCGTCTCGCGAGAAGCCGCCCTTCAACCTTCGTGGGTGACGGGCTCTTCTCTCTGCCAGATCAAGCCGTCCCCAGTTTCGGTGACCGTATCAAGGAACATGAGTCTGTCGTTGCAGCTAGGCGGCCTCACCTCCATCAAAACCCTTGATGGACAAGCGGTCTCCGGTCCACTTGCTTTATTTTTTATCCACGACCTGAGAAACTATCTGGAAAGGTTCGGGTTCTAGTCCGCAATCGCCATCGTCTTGCTCCGCCTCGTCGCGACCACATCGTAGATCCACATTTGCGTGGTTTCCGTATGGACAGACGTGTCCCAATACGAGCGGGGCTTGCTACCGCCGTGGTGGTAGTCCTAACTACTGCCTCGTACTACGTCGTCACCGCACACTGTCGAGAGGCAACTCGGATTCGCCTCACCTCCGCTGATGTGCAACGGTCGTCAGACCCTCAGGTATTGCTTAAAGCCGCGGACCGTTTCTATTTTCTTAATAACGGACCCTCGGCGGCTCCGCTATATGCCAGAGCTGAGAAGCTGTTCTCGGAACGGGGCGATGC
>OBLU010000990.1_pt1 | contig 26551 bp, 25 predicted proteins | sample 1518681 | NCBI WGS metagenome assembly OBLU01 (sample SAMEA3539304, study PRJEB22396) | soil metagenome | biome: tundra; feature: field; material: soil | place: USA | collected 2010-05 | depth 0.15 m
TTGAAGATGCCGCCGCCCGCGTGCAGGGCCATCGTGTTCGACAGCTTGTAGGCCAGAGACGCGCGCGGCTGCCAACTGAACAGCGGAGTGCCCGGAAACAGCGTCCGCACGTTGGTCTGGATCGCCTCGCTCAAAGGTTGCGCAGCATCGTGCGCCATGTCCACGAACGATCCCGCGGGACGCGCAAAGAGGCCATGCTGGTTCACCGGATTCGTGTTCCAGGTCGCGCGCAGCCCCGCAATCACGGTCCATCGCTGACTGAGCTTGTACGTGTCCATCGCGTAGAGATCGAGGTTGCCAACCGCGACACTCTCTTTCTGGGTGATGGGAAAAGCTGCCGTCGCCGTGGATGCTGCGCCATGCGTGAACTGCGCCAGGTCGTTGTAGACCACGTCGGGCACCACGCCTTCGCCCAGGTCGTAGTCGCTGACGTCGAGCCTGCGCGAGTTCACGCCGAACTTGAAGCTGTGGCGTCCGCGCGTCCAGATCAGGTTGTCGTTGATCTGCCACTGCGTGACCTTGCGGCCCTGCGTGTAGGTCTGATCATTGCCGCCAAGCGTCGTGAACGGAGCGTTGGAACTGCCCCCGGCGAGCACGATGGGAAAGGTCGCGAGCACCTGCGCGTAGTTGTTCGGCAGAAAGAGGCTCGAATACCAACTCGCCCCGGGGTTGAACTGATTCACCAGATTCGGCGTGAACAGGTGCGTGTAGCCCACCACCAGCGTCCGCTGCGGCTGCGGCGAGTACGAGTTGAAGATTGCGTTGATCGGATCGGTGTACGCGGCCTGCAATCCGGTGTCCTGCTGGAATCGGTACCAGACGCTGTCGTTTGCGTCGATCGTGTGATCGATCTTCAGCACGATCAGATTCTCGCTATCGGAGTTGTTCAGGGACTGCGTTCGCTTGTTCGCGCAGCCCGAGCCGTTGAACAGGTTTGCCGAGGTCTGCACGCCACCCAGCAACGCGCCGTTTGCATCCAGCGGACACGAGAGCACGGGCGTCGGAGTGCCCGCCGTATTGCTGTAGAGCGCGAACATATTCCGGTAAAACCCCACCTCCTGTGGCTGCGCGGGCAGGACAGTGCCATTGATCGGATCGGTGCCTCCCAGCGGCAACTGCTGCAACACATACTGCTGATAGGCTGCCGACGGCACCGTCGTTCGCGCCACGAGAGGCAGCGCGATGCGGATTCCCTCATAGTGCGCGAAGAAGAAAAGCTTGTTCTTCCGTATCGGCCCGCCAACACTCACGCCGAACTCATTCACCGTCGACCTCGGCTTCTTCGCCACGTTCCCCGGCGTGTCGTTCGCGTGCAGAAAGTAGTCCGTCCCGTTGAACAACGAGCCATTCCAAATCTCGTACACATCGCCGTGAAACTGGTTCGTCCCCGACTTGGTAAAGTAGTTCACCTGCGACGCGCCGTAGCGCCCCTGATCGACCGCGTAGGAGTTGGTGTTGACCGTCGCCTCCTGCAAGGCGTCCAGACCGATTACGAGGTTGGTCGAGAGCCCGATGTTCAACCCAAGGAACGGATCGTTCGCATCGAAGCCGTCCAGCACAAAGCCGTTCGAGGTCGCAGGCAGGCCGTTGAACTCCACGTTGCCGTAGCCACCCGCCGCCTTGGCGTCGTTCGAAGAGCCCGCGGTATTCATCAGCGCACCCTCGGCAAACTGGGCCACATACGTCAGGTCCTGGCCGGGATTCGGCAGACTCTTGATCGCCTTCGCCTCCAGCGTCGTGGAAGTGTTCGCATTTTCAAGACTCATCAGCCCAGATTGCTCGATCACTTCAACCGACTGCGAGGTCGCTGCCAGAGCCAGCGTGAAGTTCACCGTGGCAGTCTGGCCCACCGAGACGCTGGTTGGCTGTGACACACCCGGACCGAATCCCGTAACGTGGACTTCAATCCGGTATGTCCCCGGATTCACCTGGGAGAAGAGGAAGCGTCCCTCGCCATTGCTCTTGACCACGCGGACCGCGCCCGTATTCACCTCGGTCGCCTTCACCTCCGCGCCCGCAATCGCCGCACCGCTCTGGTCTGTAAGGGTGCCCGAAAGCGCACTGCTGGTCCCGCTCTGTGCACCAAGCCACGGCGCCTGCAGCGCAGCCAGCAGCACAAACACGGCTACGGTTCGCCTGGCGGTTCGGAGAAAACATTGCATTTAGGTATACCTAACTGTTAGGTAACCCTAATTTAGTGGAACTGTCAACCGCCAGAGACGCCATGAGTCATCCGCCGCGAATACTTCACAGTGTCCAGACAACGCGCATTCCGGAAGGTAATCCATCGAACCGCCCGCAATGTCGCGTTTGCAGCAACCACAGTGCCATGAGGCAGCAAGTCGCCCAGACGCGCCGTCCGCAAGATCTCTGTTGGTTTAGTTGGCCAGCGAGATGGCCCGTTCTCCCGCTAGTCTCTGCTTGATGTGTTGCGCCAGGCGATCAGCGAAGCTCCTGGAGGGGGTTCGGAGAGCGGGACCTGTGTTTGACAGGACGACTACGGCAAAGTCGCCCTTCGGATTGAAGACGGCAAACGAGGTGTAGCCGCCTGTAGACCCATCGTGCGAGTAGTCTCCGGTTCCGGGCTGAAACAACCACGCGAGAGCCATCTGTCCACCCGGCCCATCCGCGCGCAGCTGGTGCGATTCCTTCAGCACAGCCGGAAGCGTTGCCGCAGCGGCTGGGCTATCGGTCGGGTGCAGGCTCTCTGGATGCAGATTGGCCTCCAGGTAGAGCAGCATGTCCGGCGCGGAAGAAAGAATCGCCCCGGCGCCCGCAAAGACATCGGAATCATCAAAGTTGCGCGCAGGATGATGCTCGCTGTCGTGCCCCTGGATGAGCCGCGCCCGTTGCCCCGGGGACAACGCGACGACCGTATCCTTCAATCCCATCGGCCCCGTGACCTCCTCCTGGAGCAAAACCGGATACGCCAAGCCGGCACGGTTCGACAACGCAAAACCGAGCAGGCCGAATCCGAGATTGCTGTACAGATGATCCGTCTGCACAGGCATGCCTACACCATGTTTGGCAAGGTAAGCGTAAAGATCCGCAGCCTGGTAGTCGGCAAAGGGATTTGCCCTGTCGGCAGGATGGAAGTTATCCGGCATGCGGGGAAGCCCAGAGTGCTGCGTTGCCAGGCTCACCAGCGTGATCTCGGCACCGTCGGGCTTCACAACCGATCCCGCGGGCAGCAGCTCGCGAACCGGTTCGTCGAACCGCACCTTACGCTGCTCCACCATCTGCGCCAGCACAAGCCCTGTGAACGTCTTCGTGATGGACCCAATCTCGTACATCGAATCCGGCATCGCGGTTCCATAGCTGAACACGCGCGTAGCTCCATGCTCCACCACTCCGATTGAAACGCCTGCGCCCGTGCCGGGAGCCAGCGCGCCGATCTTCAGGGCCTCGGCGATGTCCTTGTCCAGCACAGCTTGGAGATCACCAACCGCAACAGGCGGCATACGCTTGTCGTACCTCTCTCCACGGAGGAGTTCGCCGAGATTGCCATAGCCGGCATGTATGGCAAAGAAGTTGCCGGCAAACAAGCAGGCAGCCCAGATTACGACCAGAGAAAGAATCGACAACACAATCTTCCTGGCGGCTGAAAACCGGACACGCTCCGGCTTCGTCTGAATGCGCATGCTGTTCGCCATCGTCAAATCATCTTACGAGATGATGCGTCGCTCAGCAGCCCGCAGCAGTCGCCTACAGACCCGCGGATCCCGCCCCACGGCTGCACGCAACCGCCTTTTCCACCGAAATTCCTAGGTCCGAATGGTATACTACTAAAGGAGAGCAAGCAGGAGCGCGGCCTCGTGCCTGGCCCTGGAAACTCAAACGATACGCAGCGAATCCGGCAGCTAAAGGATTGATTTCAGATATTTTATTTCTCAAGCTGTCTGAAATCATGATTTTACCGATGGTATAGACCATCAGGTCCGGACCTAACTGCCGCGTTTCGAATATTTTAGGACCTAAGTACGGGGGTAGGGGTACCCCCGTACGCTGGTGACACCAGGGGACGCTGGTGACATTGGACACCGACAACCGCAAACCCATCAGCGAGGATTGGACGACCGCCAACAAAATTGCCATGCCGACCGCCACAAGGAATACCAGAGATACAGATCGCCTCATCGACGCACTCGCCAGCAACTGGCAAGCCGAGATGCGTGGCTATCACACCTACAACACGCTCTCCCAGCAGGAGTCCGAACCGCACCGCCGCCGCACTCTGCGCAACCTCGCCCTCGCCGAGAAGCACCACGCCGATCTCTGGGCCGAACGCATCACCGCCCTCGGCGCGAACGTCCCCCCGTACGACGGCTCCAAATCCGGCGAGGCCGGCTCGCTTGCCAACCGCATCGGCGGACAAGGTCTCGCCCTCCGCCGTCTCGAGCTCGAAGAGAGCCGCGACATCGCCCGCTACGGCAAGCAGATCGAGGAGTTCGGCGACGAAGCCAGCACCGCCATCCTCAAAGAAGTCCTCGCCGACGAAGCCGACCACTACATCACCCTCGGCGGCCTCATCCGTCACCACCTCCCCGCCGAACCGCTCGCCCCCGAACTGGCGCAGCAGGCGCTCGACGAACTCGTCGCCACCCGCGAACAGGGCCAGCCCAAAGCCGCCAGTTGGATCGGCGACGCCATCTACGGCGTCAACGACGGCCTCGGCGCCATCTTCGGCATCGTCTCCGGCGTTTCCGGCGCAACCCTCGGCAACGCCCACTTCGTCCTCATCGCCGGCCTCGCCGGAATGATCGCCTCTGCCCTCTCCATGGGCTCCGGAGCCTACCTCGCCGCCAAGAGCGAGCGCGAAATCTACGAAGCCGAGTTCGCCCGCGAGCGCGAAGCTGTCGAATACAACGAGGCCGAAGCCCGCGAACTCCTTTCCCTCACCTACCAGGTTCGCGGCCTCTCCGCCGAGGACGCCGACCACTTCGTCGGCCACATCGCCGAGAAGAAGGAACAACTTGTCGAAGCCCTCGCTCGCGAACGCCTCCACATCAGCGAGGAAGGCCTGGCAAAACCCTGGGTCTCAGCCGCCTCCGGCGCGCTCTCCACCGCCGTCGGAGCCTTCATCCCGGTTCTGCCGTTCTTCTTCATGGCCGGCCTGCCCGCGATCATCGTCGCCGCCGTCATCTCGCTCGCCGCGCACTTCGCCGTCGGCGCCGCCAAGTCGCTCATCACCATCCGCTCCTGGTGGTCCAGCGGCCTCGAGATGACAGCCGTCGGCGCCATCGAAGGCATCGTCACCTACGCGTTAGGAATGGCCATTGGCAAAATCTAGACCAGCGCGAGCCCAAGCCGCCGCGCATGCGCCAACGTCCGCGCCGACAACACCTGGTGCGGCTCCTGCGCCGCCAGACCAATCCACAGCTTCCCCACGGTCTTCGCGCCCAGCATCTTCGCCGTCACCCGCAGCGCCCGAGCCGCGCCAGTGAAGATCGGAATGCAGAATCCCGGCGCCGCGCTCGAAGCCACCAGCACCGCCTTTCGCGCAAAGCGCGTCTCGCGCAGCCGTGGAGCAGCGTTCCCCCAGGGCCAGTACGCAGCCCCCAGCAGCCGCTCCATGAACCGCCGGAAGATCGCAGTAAGATTCCAGCAATTAACCGGAGAGCCGAGCACGACAGCGTCCGCCGCCTCAACCGCATCGAGGATCGCCTGCAAATCATCCTGTTGCACGCACTGCCCACGCTGCAAACCAGGCGCCTGCGTACATCGCCGACAATTCTGGCAGAACTCAATATGCTGCTCCGTCAGATAGATCGTGCACGTCTCTGCACCTTTTTCGCGCGCCCCTTCCAGAATCGCCTGCACCGCTCGATCAACCGTTCCACCCTTGCGATAGCTGCCCACGATTGCCACGACTTTGCGCCCCATGTTCGGCCTCCACAAACTGCGGCAGTAGTGTAGTCCGCGGTGGGACAAAGGAGGTGTGTTCACAGTCACTCGTCAAAGCACAAGAAAAAACGCCGGAGCGCAGCCTTGGCCGCCACTCCAGCGTCATTTCGACTCGATCGTTGTCAGGCTACGCGACTGCGCGCCGTTCCTGTTCGTCCCGGCTGCGGTTGTCCTTGCCCAGGTTGACGCTGACGATCTTCGACACGCCTGGTTCCTGCATGGTCACGCCGTAGATCACGTCCGCCTGCTGCATGGTGCGCTTCGAGTGAGTGATCACGACGAACTGCGTGGTCGCCGCCATGTCCGAGATCAGCTTGGCGAATCGGCCCACGTTGGTCTCATCCAGCGGCGCGTCGACTTCGTCCAGGATGCAGAACGGCGCGGGCTGGAACTGGAAGATTCCGACCAGCAGCGAGAGCGCGGTCAGCGCCTTCTCTCCGCCCGATAGCAGCAGAATGTTCTGCAGCTTCTTGCCCGGAGGTGAAGCCACAATGTCGATGCCCGACTCGGCCGAGTTCTCCTCGTCCGTCAGCTTCATGAACGCCTGGCCGCCGCCGAAGAGTTTGGAGAACGTAACGCTGAAGTTCTCGTTGATCACCTTGTACGCCTCGTCGAACTTTACGCGCGAGACATCGTCGATCTCCTTGATCGAAGCCTGCGTGTTCTCGATCGATTCCAGCAGGTCCTTGCGCTGTGTCTCCAGGAAGCTGTGCCGCGCCGCGGTCTCGTTGTACTCCTCCAGCGCCATCATGTTCACCGGCCCCATCGCTTCGAGCTTCTGCTTCAGCGCACGCGCAGCCTCTTCCTCGATGGCCAGCGCTTCGCCACCGTCCTGCGAACAGTCGATGCGCACAACACTCGCATCCTCGCGCAGCACCGCAGCCTCCGTACCGAGATCGTTCAGGCACGTCGCTTCGATGTGTTCAATGTCCGACGCCAGCTTGGCCGCACGCGCCGTCAGGTTCGCGCGCTGCTCGCGGAGTTCCTCGGTCTCATGCCGCAGCGTCCGCAGCTTCGCGTCGAGCTCGGCCATCTGTGCGCGCAGTACGTTCGCCGCCTCCGTCAACCGAGCGCCTTCGGCCAGCGCAGTCGCCCGCGTCTCCGCCAGCAAGCCGTGCTGCGCCGCAAGCTCCGAAGTCTCCTGCTCGCGCCGCGCCTTCTCCGCAGCAGCTGACTCCATCTGCTGCTCGATCTGGGTAATCCGAGCGCCCTGCGCATCCGCCATTCGCCGCGTCTGCTCGTAGTTCGACTGCGCATTCCGCCGTCGCTCTTCCAGGCCCGCGAGCGCCGCCGAAGCCTCCGCAGCGGCCTGTTGCAACGCCTCGCGCTCGCCACGCAACCCATCGAGCTGCGACTGCAGCTCCGCCAGTTGCGCCTCCAGGCCTTCGCGCTCGGCTTCGAACGCAGCCGATTCCTGCTGCCTGCGCGCGATCAATTCCTGCTTCTGCGACCGCGCCTCGCGGTTGCGTTCGCTGGCCAACGCCCACTCCTGCAGCCGTCGCTCAATCCGCGCCGTCTCCGACTCCATCTGCCGCAGCGCCGCGCCCGAGTTCGCCGACTCGCGCTCCGCATCTCTGCGTTCGATCGTCTTCGACTCGCGTGCTGCCGTCAGTTCGCGCACCTCGCGCTCCAGCGCCGCCGCCTGCAACTCGGCCTGCGTCAGCTCTGCCTCAGTTGCATCCAGCTTCTGCTGGACCTCGCTCAACTCGCGCTTCAAAGCCAGTGGCCCTTGCTCGCGTACGCGGCCGCCGGTCACCGTCGCATTGTGAAACGCCTCGCCGCTGGGGCTCAGGAAGAAGCCTCGCGGATGTTCGCCCGCAAGTCTGCGCGCGGTCTCCACATCCTGCGCGATAAAGCCATTCCGAAGCTTCGGCAGCATGCCTTCCAGCGACCGGCCGAATCCGTTCAGCACGCGCACGCAGTCCTTCAGCGCAACCGCTCCCTCAACCGGATTCTGCGTCTCCGAAACATGGCCGTGCGCATGCGCATCGTTCTCTCCATGCACCAGGAATGTCGCTCGACCGGCCACGTCGCTCTCCAGCATGCGCATGCCGGCGTCGGCCGCATCCCAGCTCTTTACGACGACATAGTTCAGTTCCTCGCGCAGGAACTCATCGACCACGCCCTCGTATTGACCATCCACTTCGAGGAAATCCGCCAGTGTCCCCACCGGCGACAGCCCGTTGCTGCCGTTCCGCGTGTGCTGCTTGAAGATGTTCCGCACCGTGTCCGTCGAGTAGCTATGCTCGCGAATCAGCGCATCCAGCGAACTCCGCCGGCCTTCCAGCGTTGCGCGTTCCTTACGCAACTGGTCGCCGCGCCGCTTGGTGGCAGACTCCTGTTCGCGCGCCGCATCAATCTTCAACCGCAGTTCCGCAATCTCCATCTCCAGCGACTTCAACCGTTCGGTCACATTGCCGAATGTCGTGGCCACCTGGCCGCGCTGCACGCCCAGCTCTTCCAACTCGCGCCGCGCAACTTCGGATTCCGACACCAGCCGCTCGGACTCGCCTTCGAGACTCCCCAGCGCCGCCTCGGCCTGCGCCTGCTCATTCCGGCTCGACGCCGCGCGCTGCATCAACTGCATCGCGCCACGCCGATTCTGCTCCGCCTGCTGCTCCGCCGCGCCAACCGCGCGCACCGCCTCCTGCGCCCGCTGCTGCTGCGCCTGCGCCGCCTCACGCGAACCCGAAGCCTCGGCCGTAGCATTCTCCAGGAAGCTCCGCTGCGCCTCCAACTCGCCGGCCATCGTACGTAGCTGCTCGCGCGCCTGCTCCAGGTCCGCGCCACCAGCCTCGATCCGCGCCGTCAACTCAGCCACGCGATCGGTGTTCGCTGCCATGCGAGCCGTCACCCTCTCCAGTTCCACGGCGGAGTGATTTGCCTGCGTGCCCGCCTCACGAATCAGCCGGTCGAACTCGTACCCCGACTGAACCCCTGCAGTGTGCTCCGCGTCCATCGCCTCGACCGCCGCTGCCTGCTGATCGATCTGCGCGGTCAGCACGGAGATCTGGGCCGCAATCGCAGCCCGCTCCGCATCGAGTTGCTGCATCCGGCTCGCCAGCACCACTCGCAACCGCCCGCGCAGCTCATCGCGCAGCAGACCGTAGCGCTCCGCCTTCGACGCCTGCCGCTTCAGCGTGCCCATCTGCCGCGTCACTTCCTCGAAGATGTCGTTCACGCGCGACAAGTTCAGCTTCGCGGATTCCAGCCGCAACTCCGCCAGCCGCTTCTTGGTCTTGAAGCGCGTAATGCCCGCTGCCTCTTCCAGGATCGCCCGCCGGTCCATCGGCTTCGAACTCAGGATCTGCCCAATGCGCTCCTGCCCGATGATCGCGTACGTCTCGCCGCCGAGGCCGGTCCCCATGAAGATGTCCTGGATGTCCCGCAGCCGGCAGATCTTCCCATTCAGCAGATACTCCGAGTCACCCGAGCGGAACAGCCGTCGCGTGATCGTCACCTCGCCCGCGCGCACCGGCGACCGCCCAAACTTCCGCCGCCGAATCTTCAACACCACGCCGTTCGGATCCTGTGCCCCTTCCACAGACTCGGGTGCCCCATTCATGGCAGTCTTATCGCCATGAGTGGGTTCCGAACCCTCCACTACATTTCCGTCGATCCCAATCACCACGCCGGGCTGCGCCTCCGCAACCGCCTCCTCCGTCTCCTCGGCGCGCATCTTCCGCAGCTCAGCCTCATCCCAATCGCCAGCCAGATTCAGCGCCCGCTCGCTGCTGCCGTCGCTCGACCAGTCCATCTCGTCCTGGCCGCCCTCCCCCAGCGTCGCCCCGTCGTACACCTCCGGATCCACCAGCGTCAGCGACACCTCCGCCATGCCGGTCGGCTTACGCTCGCGCGTGCCCGCGAAGATGACGTCTTCCATCTTCGTTCCGCGCAGGCTCTTGGCAGACTGCTCGCCCAGCACCCACGTAATGGCGTCCGAGATGTTCGACTTGCCGCAGCCGTTCGGCCCCACCACCGCCGCAATCCCGTCTCCGGAGAGTTGAATCTCCGTGCGATCGCAGAACGACTTGAACCCTAGAATCTGGACCCGTTTCAGCTTGAGCAAATCACACCTCCCGAACCCGCAACCACCCCAAACAAAGCCCGGCGCGCACACTCCAGTTTCGGGCATCCCCTTAACTAGAATGACACTCCATGGCACCTCCTAATCTATCCGGTGCGGAACTCAGGATCAACAAGGTAAACCCCACATCTTGTGGATAATCGGTCCTAAACCCCACAAATGGGCCACCCTGTCCAATTGCCCGCGCGGCCCTCCCGAAACAGACCTCTGCCTGCCAGACTACTGCCTCGCATCCTGCAACGCGACGAGGCCATGTGAAATCCCAGAGTTTTCTGTGTTCCAGTATGGCTTTCCGATTCGTTTAGCCCACCCAACACCACACATCTGTGTTCACGGTCACATACAGCGGTGACGGTCAAACACTATCACTGAATGAGTCAAGGTTCTTCGAAGAACTCTTGACCAAGGCCCGGTCGTACCTGGAAGGGAATTTCGCTCCATGAAGCTTTTGAAAGATGCAGGACATCTTCTTCGGTTCGCTTTTCTATTCGTACTCGCGTTCGCAATTTTTCTTGTGGTCCGGCACTTTGTGGTCCCGAAGAGCTTCGGAGAATATGGACACTACCGCGGCGCCGCTATCGCAGAGATGGCAGCCCGCCCGGTCAAGTTCGCCGGCCATGAGACCTGCGAGACCTGTCACGCGGACATCCTGGACGCGAAGAAGACCGGCAAGCATGCGAACGTGAATTGCGAAGCCTGCCACGGCCCGTTGGCCAACCACGCCAACGACCCCTCCATCGCGCCTGCCAAACTCGACACCGCCGTCCTCTGCGTCCGCTGCCACGCAGCCAGCGCCGCCAAGCCCAAGGACTTCCCGCAGGTCGACGCCGACCAGCACTCGGCCGGTGTCCCTTGCGAAACGTGCCACAAGCCTCATGACCCTGCGCTTACCGCTGGAGGAGCCAAGTGAACATCGATCGTCGCCATTTTCTCGTAATGCTCCCCGCCGCGGCCATCGCATGGAAGTTCGTGCAGGCCGGCACCCCGGAGGAGGCTCCGAACTACACCAAGAGCGATCACTGGTGGGGCATGCTCATCGACATTCCCAAGTGCATCGGCTGTGGCAACTGCGTCCGCGCCTGCGCTGCCGAGAACGATGTTCCTGATGGCCATTTCCGCACCTGGGTCGAGCGCTACCACGTCACCGACTACGACATGGTGCACCCCGAGGTTATCTCGCCCGACGGCGGCAAGGAAGGCTTCCCCATCGTCGCCCAGGAAGATTCGGGCAAATATTTCTTCGTCCCCAAGATGTGCAACCACTGCGCCGACTCGCCCTGCACCCAGGTCTGCCCGGTCGGCGCAACATTTATCACTCCGGACGGCGTCGTCCTTGTCGACCAGACCTACTGCCTCGGCTGCGCTTACTGCGTGCAGGCCTGCCCCTACGGCTGCCGCTACATCCATCCGGAGAAGCGCGTCGCCGATAAGTGCACCCTCTGCTATCACCGGATCACCAAGGGCCTCACCACCGCATGCGTCGAGAATTGTCCCACCGGCGCACGCCAACTCGTCGACCTCAAGAATCCCAATGACCCCATCCACGCCTTCCTGAAAACGCATCACGTTCAGGTGCTGAAGCCGCAGATGGCCACCGGCGCAAAGGTTTTTTACAACGAGTTGGATGGCTCGGTCCGCTGAAGTTTTGTTAAGGGCACGGCTTCAGCCGTGCCGTAGAGATCGCAACAACGACGGGGCTTTAGCCCCTGAGGGCAAGCTCAGGAGAGCGTCATGAATGGTGTTGAAGGCTACATGTATCCAAACGAGGTCACCCTCCTTTGGAGTGTGTTGATTGTTCTGTACCCCTACATCACGGGGTTGGTCGCGGGCGCGTTCATCCTGGCGTCGCTGGTCCGTATCTTCAACGTCAAGGCGGTTGCGCCCACCTATCGCCTGGCGCTGCTCACCGCGCTGTCCTTCCTGATCGTCGCGCCGCTGCCGCTGCAATTGCACCTCGGCCATCCCGAGCGCTCGCCCGAAATGTACTTCACTCCCCACGCGACCTCTGCCATGGCGATGTTCGGCTTTGTCTATCTGTGGTACCTGATGGCCGTCCTGGTCTTCGAAATCTGGCTCGACTATCGCCACGAGATCGTGCTGCTGTCCCAGTCCAGCAAAGGGCTGCTGCGAGTGATCTACAAGATCATGACGCTCGGCTCCGACAACATCAGTCCGCGCGCGCTCGCGATCGACCACAAAGTGAGTTGGATCGTCACGCTGATCGGCATCCCCTCCGCCTTCATCCTGCACGGATACGTCGGCTTCATCTTCGGTTCCATCAAGGCCAATCCGTGGTGGAACTCGCCGCTGATGCCCGTGGTCTTCATCTTTTCCGCCATGGTCTCCGGCATCGCCGCCGTCATGCTGCTCTACATGGTCACCACCAAGTGGCGCAAGCTACCCATCGACATGCCCTGCGTCGACACCACCGCGATGTACCTCTTCTACATCTTCATCATCGACTTCAGCCTCGAAATGCTCGACCTGATCCATCGCATTTATGAAGCCGACGAATCCTTCCGCAGCCTCAACTTCATGGTCCACACCAAGCTCTATTTCTCACAGATCGTGCTGCAACTCCTGGTCGGAACTCTGACCCCTATCATCCTGCTCGGCATCGTTCAGGTCACCAACCTGCCCGCAATGATTCGGCGGCGCATCTACATCATCGCCGGATGCCTGGTCCAGATCGGCATCTTCTCCATGCGCTGGAACGTCGTCATCGGCGGCCAGCTTTTCTCCAAGAGCTTCCTCGGATACACGACCTACAAGATGAGCCTGGTCACGAAAGAGGGACTGCTCGCGGCAATCGTTCTCAGCATCCTTCCCCTGATCATTCTTTCCGTACTGGTAAAACTGCTGCCACCCTGGCCGGACAAACAACACGGCTTCGTTGAAGCCACCTCCGAGACCACGGCCACGGTCTAAATGGGCTTTGCAAGCGGGTAGAGACGATGGACAATCTTCCCGAAGTCCTAACCCGGCTGAACACCCGCCTCGACACGCTGGAGCAGCGCGTCTTCGTCCTGGAGCATCCGGCCGAAGCATCGACCGCTCCTCCCGCGCCCGCTCCCTCACTCGAAGTCGTCGCGCCGAAAGCCGACGAATCCTCGTCCTTCGCAGAGGCAGGAGCGACCTTCCCCGTCCTCGGCAAAGCCATGCTCGGCATGGCCGGAGCCTACGCGCTCCGAGCCGTTGCGGAATCAGGCTCGTTCCCCAAGCTCGCCGTCATCGCTCTCGCCATCGCCTACGCGGGCATGTGGCTGATCTGGGCCGCCCTGGCTCCCGCAAAGGCATGGTTCACCAGCACGACCTACGCCACCACGTCCGCATTGATCCTCGCTCCCATGCTCTGGGAACTCACCCTGCGCTTCCAGTTCATGTCGCCGGCAATGGCCGCCGGAATTCTTGGCGCGGTCGTGGTCGCCACCTATGCCCTGGCTTGGAAACGCAACATCGCTTCCATCGTGTGGGTCACCGACGTCGCCGTGGCCGTGGCCGCCATTGCGCTGCTGATTGCGACGCACGACATGATTCCCTTCCTCGCCGTGCTCCTGCTGATGGCGCTGCTCAGCGAATTCTCGGCGGCCCGCAATCGCTGGCTGCGTATTCGGCCCATCGTGGCGGCAGCCGCCGACATCGCGATCTGGGCGCTCCTCAGTATCTATGCCGGCCCGGAGAGCAGCCGCACGGAGTACGTCAACCTCGGCCCAGTCCTGCTGTTGGCGCCCGCACTCTTCCTGCTCCTGATCTACGGAACCAGCGTCGCACTGCGTACGACCCTGCTTCGGCAGCAGATGAGCTTCTTCGAGGCCGGCCAGGCGATGATCGCCTTCCTGCTCGCCGCCGATGCTGCGCATCACTTCGGAGCCTCCGGCAGCGCCATCGCATTCGGCGTCTTCTGCCTCCTTCTCTCCCCAGCGTGTTACGCGGCCGCGTTCCTCCTCTTCGATACGGCCGCCGATCGCCGCAACTATCACGTCTATTCCACCTGGGGCGCAGCCCTCTTTCTGGCGGGCTGCTTCCTCTGCCTGTCTCCAGCGTGGCTCGCGTCCTGCCTGGGGATGGCCGCGATCGCAGCCACGCTGTTCGGAGCCCGGGCGTCGCGCCTGACCCTGGAATTCCACGGCATTGCCTACCTTGTCGGAGCCGCCTTTGCGTGCGGATTGTTGCCCTACGCAGCCCACACGCTCGCCGGAGCCTTCCCCGAACCGCCGCCCCCAATCGCCTGGATCATCTCCGGCGCGGCAATCCTCTGCTATGCAGCCGGCGGCCACTTGCAGCGAGCACCGTGGAAGCTGAGGCTCTTCCAGGTCCTCTCCGCAACCCTTGCTGTGGGCGCCGCCGCTACGGCCCTGCTCTCCGCGCTGGTGTGGCTGACGGCAACCGTCATCACTCCCGGCACCTCCCACGTCGCCGTCATCCGCACCCTCACGGCCTGCGCGCTCGCCCTGGCGCTCGCCTATTTCGGACCGCGCTGGCATCGCATCGAACTGGTGTGGGTCACGTACGCCACGCTCGCACTCGTAGCCGCTAAGTTGCTCCTGGAAGATCTGCAGCAAGGCCACCCGGAGTTCACCGCCGCCTCGATCTTCCTCTATGCGGTCACGCTGATCCTGGTCCCCCAACTCGTGCGTCGCTCCACTAGAAAAGCGACATCCCTGTCGAACTGAACCCGGATCGCTTATCTGGGTAGATTCGTAGTTGACTCTAAGTGGTACACTTGTGTACGCAACGGTACACGGGAGGAACGATGGAGACACAGAAGATCGGCATCCGGGAGTTTCGCGACAAACTGGCCACCTATCTTCTCGAGTCGGAGGGGCCGGTGGCGATTACGCGCCACGGCGATACAGTCGGCTACTACATTCCGGCTCGGCGGAAGCGAACAGAGTCCGAGCGCGAGGCCCTGAAGGAGGCAGCCAGCCGTTGGCAGGAGGTTCTGGCGGCCGAAGGGATTGGCGAAGACGAAGCCATTCATGATTTCAAGAAATGGCGTTCAGGCAAACGCAGGTGACCCAACAGAAACGATTGGTGCTCGATGCCAACATCCTGCTACGCGGCGTCTTTGGAGTCCGTGTTCTCCGCCTGCTGGAAACCTACGAAGACTCAGCGACCTTTTATAGCCCTGACGTCTGTTTTGATGACGCCCGCAGATACATACCCGAGTTGGCCGCCCGCCGCGGCTTTGATCCCACTGGCGGCCTGCTCGTGCTCGACGAGTTAGCGAGGATTGTCCAGGTGGTGGACCGCACCTTGTATGAGGAATTCGAGCCCCTTGCGAGCGCTCGCATCTCTTCAAGAGACCCCGAGGATTGGCCGGTGGTCGCGACTTCGCTTCTGCTTGATTGCCCGGTGTGGACTGAAGATCAGGACTTTTTCGGCAGCGGCGTTGCAACCTGGACCAGCGACCGGGTCGAACTCTATTTGCAGGATAGATCTGACTAGGACCGCCGCCGGTAACGGATCGCAAACTCATAATCCGCATTCGGCGGAAACAACTTCGCCACCAGCCGCAGCCGCTCCGCCAGCGCCTGCGGAGCCAGCAGCGGATACTCGCGCTCGCGCAGTTCCGAGTAGTCAAAGTCGACCGCCAGCGACAGCATATAAATCGCAACCGCATCGGAGAACGTCGCTTCGAGATAGTCCGTCTTCGCCTTCTCGTCGATGCGCGGCCTGCCGTCCCGCGCCGCGTTCTCACCGCCAAGGGCAAGCGCGCGTGTCTCCCACGAATCCTGGCTCGTCTCCCCGCGCACATCGGCGACCGCCTGGTTCCACGCCACCTCAGCGAAGCTCTCGGACACGCCGGCCTCATCGACAAACGCATGGCCCACGTTGATGAAGAACTCAAACGCCAGCGAAAAGCGATCGTTCAGCAGGCGCGTCGAGATGAAGACTCCATCGCACCCGCCCTCCATCCCGCATTCAGTCGCTCCCAGCGTCACGTTGCGGTGGCAGATGGCGAGGTCGGCCAGCTCGGTGCTGTATTCCTGCGCGATCATCGTCGTCTCGTTGCCGCTGCGATGTCCCGCGCCCTCGCCACTCCGCCCCTCAGCCATTGCCAGCGGCACAAAGTAGTAGACCTTGCGGGCCAGCGCCGCAGCCACCGTCGAAGGCACGGCCTGCACCATGCGAACCAGCTCCGCATCCTCCATGGCGATGTCGCCAAACACCGCAAAGTGGATGCCGTTGGCGGACTGGCGCACGGTCGCCTCCCGCGCCACCTGCGTCGCCTGCACCAACCCGCCCTGAATGCTCTCTGCCATGGTCCTCACAACTTCCGCCATAAGACGATATTCTACCTGTATGACGGAATCTTCCCCTACTCACGCGCACCCAACCCCACGAACCTTTGGCGCGGGCTACCTCTTCGGCGTGCCGCTCGGCGACCTGGGCTGGTTCGGCAGCCTGCTGATCGGGGTCGCCACCGGCTTCATGGCGTTCTTCGCGTCCACCTTCTGCGCCATCGTGTTCATCCTGGTCTACAACACCGCGGCACACGGCAACATCGACTTCGCCCTGAGCTATCGCCGCGTCGGATTCCCCACCGGCATCGTCGTCATGGTCTTCGCCCTCGGCTACCTGGGCATGCTCTGGATGAAGCGTATCCTGCGCCGGAGCTGATGGAACACGCCCGCCCTTCGCGAACCGCCCTGCGTGTCGCCATGCGCCGCGCCGCTCATCAGCTCTACGACTCCCCGCCGCTCGTGCTCGACGACCCCATCGCCGTGGCAATCCTCGGCCCACACGCAGCGGAACTCGAGCGCACGCCCGGCCGCAATCCCGAATACAAGCCGCGGCCCTTCTCGGTGAGCCTGCGCGCCTTCCTCATCGCCCGCAGCCGTTACGCGGAAGACCTGCTCGCACACGCAGTCGAGGGTGGCGTCACCCAGTACGTCCTGCTCGGCGCCGGTCTGGACACCTTCGCCCATCGCAACCCCTACCCGCAACTCCGCGTCTTCGAGGTCGATCATCCCGCCACGCAGGAATGGAAGCGCGAACTGCTGCACAGCAGCGATCTGCCTTCGCCCGCCGGCCTCGCCTACGCGCCCGTCGACTTCGAGCGGCACTCCCTCGCCGATCAACTCAACGCCGCCGGCTTCGATCCCGCCGCCCCCAGTTTTTTCGCCTGGCTCGGCGTCGTCCCCTACCTCACACGAGACGCATTCCGCGCAACGCTGGCCTTCATCTCCGCCCAGCCCCCCGGCAGCGGCGTGGTCTTCGACTACTCCCAGCCTCGAACCGCACTTCCGCCGCGCGAACAGCTCGCTTTCGACTCACTCGCTGCCCGCGTGCACCTTGCAGGCGAGTCCTTTCAACTCTTCTTCACCCCGCCCCACGTTGCGTTCGAGCTTGCCGCCTTCTTCGACCTCGAGGACCTCGGCTCGACCGAAATCAACGAGCGATACTTTGCCAACCGCCACGACGGCCTTAGAGTCATAGGTAGCGCCGGCCGGCTGGTAAGCGCATGGAGATGAAAGCCACGCGGAAGGGCGGAATTCTGCATCTTATTCCAAGATGCAACAGGCAGTCAGATACTATGGCCCGAATTCTGTCGTCGCATGGAGGCAGCAATGGCTTTGCGTACTTCGCTTTTCCTTCTCGCTGTGTGTGGACCGGGGATCGCCCTCGCGGGACAAGTGGCGTCCACCACGAATGTTGCGCCCGGCCCGGCACCAACGCCGGCCATGAGGGCGACGCCCCCTTCCGCGACCCTGCAGCCGTCGCTGGATGTCCTCAAAACCGCGATGGGCGGATTGCATATCGAAAAGTGGAAAGCGTCAAACGCCATCCGCGACGAGGCCCAGTCAAACCTCGGATCGGTCCAGCGCGATCTGCAGTCCACGCTGCCTTCCCTGCTGACCGCCGCGGATGCCGCCCCGAACCTGGCGTCAAAAGTCCTGCCGGTCTATCGCAACGTCGAGGCGCTCTACGACGTCATGTTGCGCCTTGACGCTGCGGCCCGGCTCGCGGCTCCCGCCGACCAGATGTCCGCGCTCGACCAGGCGGTCGCGCGTCTCGACGAAGGACGTCGCGCCCTGGGCGATCAACTCCAGACCAACGCCGACGCTCAGGACGCGAGGGTGAGCCATCTGGAGGCTGCGCTGAAGGCAATCCCACCGCCAGCTCCGCCGCCACCAGCGCCCGCTCCGGTGAAGTGCACCGTGACTCCCGTCAAGAAAAAGAAACCTACGACGACCGCCGCCAAGCCGGCTACGCCTCCGGCCAGCACGCAGACCGCTCCGTCGCACTAGGTTTTTCCTCAGCACAGGCTGAGATTCAACTGGCGATGCTGCCCGCATCTCCGGTCGCAGCCAGCATCCAGCCCAGCGCCTGCGTCAGGTAAGCCTTCATATCCTTGCGTCCCACAATCGCATCCAGAAATCCGTGCTGCATCAGGAACTCCGACCGCTGGAAGCCCTCAGGCAGCTTCTGCCGCGTCGTCTGCTCAATCACACGCGGGCCGGCAAAGCCGATCAGCGCACCCGGCTCCGCAATGTTCAGATCGCCGAGCATGGCAAAGCTCGCGGTCACGCCGCCCGTCGTCGGATCCGTCATCACCGAGATGTAGGGAATGCCCTCATCGTCGAGCCGCGCCAGGCCAGAAGCGATCTTCGCCAGTTGCATCAGCGACACGATGCCTTCCATCATGCGCGCGCCACCCGACGCAGCAACGATGATCAGCGGGTGCCGCGTGGCCAGCGAGCGGTCGATCGCGCGCGTAATCGTCTCGCCCACCACCGCGCCCATGCTGCCGCCGATAAATCCATACTCCATCGCGCTGATCACCACCGGATGCGGCCCGATGTTCCCGATCGCATTCACAATCGCGTCGTTCAGGCCCGTCTTCTTCCGCGCCTCGGCCAGGCGATGCTGGTAGCGCTTCAGGTCGGTAAAATCAAGCGGATCGGTCGAGCGCAGTTCCAGGTCAACCAGTTGATAGCCAGGTTCCAGCAGCAGGTCGATGCGGCTCTTTGCCCCGATGTGAAAGTGATGGCCGCACTTGGGGCAAACATTCAGGTTCTCCTCCAGATCCTTCTTGAAGATCGCCTGCCGGCAGCCCCTGCACTGGATCCAGAGGCCCTCGGTACGCACCGTCTTTCTCCGGTCATTGACGATCTCGTTGTCTTCCCGCTTGAACCAGCTCATCGTCTGCTTCCCTTTTGAACTCACGCACTGCCGATCCATTGTAGCGGGATTCGTTCCTGGCGTGACTCTAGATCGCAGGCGGGCTCTGAATGCGGCCAGCCCATTCCGGCGCCAGAGACTGGAAGTGCGCTGTGTCGAAGGTGTAAATCAGGTCGCATTTCGCTTGAGCCGCGGCCTGGATATGGACAGCATCGTGGATTCGTCCGCCCTTCCAACCTGCGACGGCACATGCGGATATGGCAGCAAGGTAGCTCTGGCCGCTCACTTCAATGATATGAAAAGACGGAACGACCGACCGTTCAATCATCGCGAGGGCCTCATCCGGATAAATCGGAATAGCGAAGGGAGCGCGGGTCAGCACCGAGTACAACTCGGCCAGGGTCTGCGCCGACGTGTAGCCTTCGATTTCGCCGCGACCAACTCGAAGCATCGCCGCAAAGGAACTGGCATGGTGGAAATGTTCCGCCTTGAGCGCAGCCACCAGGATATTCGTATCGAAATAGATCCTCATACCTCGGCGATGTGCCGGATCCGTTCTTCACGCTCATCCTCGACCAGCGAATCCCAGTCGATGTGGGACTCGCGTCCTGAGCCGCGATGAATCAAAATCCCGTCCTTCATCATCAGGCCCGATTCGCGACGCACCGGCGTCAGCAGGACACCCTCGGGCGTCTCCTTCACCTCAACCTTCAGGCTGAGACCGACCCCAAGGTGCTCCCGCAGCTTCTTCGGCAGAACCACACGTCCGAATTTATCAATCTTAAGCTCCATGGCAACCAGTATGGCAGAATGCCATGCCACATGGCAAACTTGTCCAACCCGTCGTCGATAATAAAACCGAGCGGAACAGCAACCCGTACGTCTGTGCAATAGAAGGACCTAAATGACGGCAATCGGGGAACAGAGCTTGCGGTGGTTCTCGGCAGAGCGGGTGGTGGCTGAGCCCGATCTCGCCGAGCTGGTTCGCGACTACTCCGCACTGCTCTACCGCGTCGCCCTCTCCGTCCTGTGCAACCCATCCGAGGCCGAGGACGTCGTCCAGGACGTCTTCGTCCGCGTCCTTCAGCACCAACGGGAGTTGGCAGGAATCATCGAGGTCCGGCCCTGGCTGGTCCGCATCGCGTGGAACCTGGCGCTCGACCGCCAGCGCAGAATACGGCCGGAGCAGATGGACGAAATCCTCGCCGAGGGTCTGGTCTCTCCCAACCTGCCCGCGGACCAGGCGCTCGCCGAAGCGCGCCGCATCCGGCAAGTGCTCAGTGCGATGGAACGATTGCCGAAGCACGAACGCCAGGCGCTGCTCCTGTCGGCCATGGACGAACTCACCACGGCGGAGATCGCCGCCGTCCTGGGCAAAAGCGATTCCAGCGTGCGCTCGCTACTATTTCGCGCCCGCGCACACCTGCGGGAGCGGCTGGGAGATTGAAAGAGATCTGTGAGACAGGCCGGGGAGAACCTGGAAGATTGAGAGGTTTCTGAGAGTAGGCCGGGGGGAACCCGGACGATCGAGAGAGGTTTCTGAGATAGGCCGGGACTTTAGTCCCGGCACAACCGGACGCAAGAAGTTGGGCTTTAGCCCCCGGGAAAGGAGCATCTATGGCAACTGAAAATAACCAACATGACGACGCAGTCGAAAAGATCCTCGCAGCTCTACGCGAAGCCGTCCCGCCGGAAGGCATGGAGGCGCGCATCGCCCAGCGCCTGGCGGATCATACAGCCGCAGCTCCAGCCCCCGCGCATCAATGGCGCGATTGGCTCGCAGGATCAACCTCCACCGCAGCATGGTGGCGAGGCGTAATCAGCGGGGCTGCAGCGGCAATGCTGGCTACGGGACTATTTCTGTTCGCGAGCCATTCGGCGCGAGCGCGCACGGATCGCATACATGCGCCGGCAAGAGAGATCGCCAACGCGCGTAACGTCGCTCCAGCCATCACACCCGTCAGGGAGAGCACGCCTGTTAGCGAATCCCGCGGAAAGCCATGCGACAGTCCAACACTACTGCAGGCGCACAGCATCGCCCCCGCCCCCCAGGTCGAGATGCTGCGCACGGCTGATATGCAGCGGTCGCATCTGGCAACCGGGCCAGGATTGACTTCGCAGGAACGGGAGTTGGTGCGACTGGTGCGCACGACTGATCCGAAGGTGTTGGCCACGCTCAACTCCGAGACAGATGCAAAGGTTGAAGCAAGAGAAGAGGCAGAGTTTGACAAATTCTTTGCACCACCGCCTCCGCTGCCGCCTGCAGATAACGAGACGCCAGCGAATAACGAATGAATCGAATCGCACCCTAAGAGGAGAACGAAGATGAAACAAGTAAGCAGAATTCTTGCAGCAACATTCGCCCTGGTTTTAGGTGGATCAATCGGTTGGGCTCAAACCGCGCCATCTGCGGCGAAACCAGCCTCAGAAGCCGCCGCGGCAAGACCAGACTCCGATACCAGCGCTGCAAAGCTGGCTACAACTTCCACCGCACAGATGCGTTGCGCGAGCGAATCCGCCGGCGCCGAGCGGACGTTCTACCTCAACAATGCCGTCCAGCAGGCCGACGCCAATGAGATTGTAACCGCGCTGCGCAACTTTCTGGACCCGTGCACCAGGGTGTACCTCGTTGCCTCTCAGAACGCCATTCTTGTGCGCGCCTCTCTCGAAAATATGGCGCTTACGCAAAAACTGCTCAACGACCTCGATCGGCCGAAGAAGTCCTATCGCCTTACCTACACAGTCACGGAGATGGACGGGACGAAGCGCATCAGTTCGCAGCAATTCGCCATGGTCGTGGTTGCGGGTCAGAAAACGACGCTCAAGCAGAACAGCAGGGTGCCGGTTGCAACGGGATCCTACAGCTCTGGCGGCAGCGTTGGGGTGCAGACGCAATACAGCTTACTCGATGTGGGCATCAACTTCGAGGCGACACTGGATGAGTTCGCCAACGGGGCGAGACTGCGTACGCTCGTAGACCAGTCCGCCGTCGTACCGCAGGAGAAGGATGCGGCCCTGCAGCAGCCAGTGGTACGGCACGCCACGCTCGAAGGAGCCTCATTCCTCGCCCCGGGCAAGCCGCTGATGCTGGGATCGCTGGATATCCCTGGCAGCACGCGGCGCCTCGATGTCGAGGTCGTAATGGCGCAGTTACCCTAGAGCAACGTCTCAACCTTCCGACCCGGAAGCCGGCGAATCCGCATTTTCTTCCTGCGGACATCCGCCCGGCTTCCCTTTTGTTTGCAATCAGATTCCAAACCTGCAGCCCGCGCCGCCAACAAACCGCCCAATCCGGATGTCGTCGGGGCCCCCGAAACGCATCCAACAACCGGGCCATGTCTGTAAACTCGAACCTCCGCGTCGAAGCAACTCCGGAAGATCGCCTTGTCCGCCAGGTCATCGCCGTCTGCGCGAAGCACGGTGTTGCCTACGGCTCGCCGGAAGACCTGCCAGGTTTCGTCCATGCATTGAGTGAGAACAAGCACCTCGCCATGGACTTCTGGTCGATGGTCGCCCGCATCCCCGACAGCGGCTCCCCCGCAGTGACCAACGCCGACTGGCAACTCAGGATCATCGCGGAAGGCGTGACCGGACGATCCCTTGCCGACCTGAACGCAATGGGCAGCGCGCAGCAAGCGTCCTTGCGGCAACTCGCCAGCCTGCTGGCCGGCGAGGATGTCCAGGTAACCGCGCCCCCAGACCGCAAGCCCGTCCGCTCCGCCCCCATTCCGCAGCCAGGCCCGCAGCCCGACTCGATGCCCCTGCGATCGATTGCGCCGATCTCGGCGGCATTCGAGCGTCAGCAGTCTCTCACACCTCTCCCCGCAAATTCCGCCCCCGTCTTCACTGCGCCCGTCCCCAGGCCCGAGCCAAGGCCGTCGAATCCATCCGGTCGGCGATTAACCCTCGAGCCCGATACTCTGGTCGAACCCAATTGGGTCATCCCTCTCGAGGCCTATGCCGACGAGAACAAGAAGAATTTCGCGTGGGGCAAACTCCTGGGCGGCGCACTCCTGGTGGCGCTCCTGGTTGGCTGCGGACTCTTCTACGTTCGATACAAAGGACGCCTTGGCGACTCCATTAGCGCCGGGCTTTCGTCGGCGATCAACGCCTGGAACGCTCCTCAGGCAGCACCCGCTCCGCCGGTGCACGCCGCAGCCGCCGGCACCCTCAGCTCGCCTGCTGCCCAAACGGAATCGCCAGGGGGAAATCCAGCCCGAACCCCGATCGCGCAACCGTCGCAACAGCCTTCCATCACACCGTCCTCCACAACGCCGTCAGTCAGCCGGCCGGTCGTCTCCATCCCCACAACGGACGCTCCGTCTCATGTGTCCGGCGACGCCATCTCTCCAAGGGGCGGCGCTCAAGTCGTGGTCCCCGAAATCCTGATGAGCCCGAACCTGATCTCTTCGCGCGCACCCACACGCACCGTCCGTGCGCAAGGACGCGTCGTGATGCAAGCCACCGTAAACAGGCACGGGGAGGTCACGCATGTCCATGTCATCGACGGCGATCCCGCGCTGCATCAGGCTGCGGTTGACGCGGCCCTCTCGCGACGTTATAAGCCCTATCTCCTGAACGGAACCCCCGTCGATGTCGCAACCACCATCTCGATCGACTTTCCCGGCAATCACTAGAGCAACCAGGGATCCTATATCCATTGCCTTAGCTGATAGCTCATAGCTGATTTCGCTTACGGCTCATGAATCACGCCTTTCGTTTTTGCCTTACGATCGGCCCGCCGTCCTCAAAGAACACACCAACCTGGTTTTGCTCGAGCCAGCCAGATCGCACCTTCCATTCACCTCAATGGGATACCCTGTAGCGAGACCACGCCACAGGAGTTGCACCCGCACCCGATGACATCCCCCGCCTACCGTATGCCCGCCGAGTGGGCTCCGCACGCCGCCACCTGGATCGCCTGGCCCCATAACCCCGACGACTGGCCCGGAAAATTCCAGCCCATCCCCTGGGTCTACGCCGAAATCGTCCGCCATCTCTCGCACGTCGAAGACGTCCACATCCTGGTCAACGATCTCGCCGCCGAGCGCCGCGCTACCGGCCTCCTCAAACGCGGCGGCGCCAACCTCGCGCGCACCCACTTCCATCACTGGCCCACCGACCGCGTCTGGCTCCGCGACTCCGGCCCCATCTTCGTCAAGAAGACGGACAGCACCGGCAGCGACGAAGACCTCGCCGCCACCAACTGGAAGTTCAACGCCTGGGCCAAGTACGACAACTGGCGCCGCGACGACCAGATCCCTCACCACGTCGCCAAGCTCTACGACATCCCCGAGATCAAGCCCGAAATCGACCTCGACAACAGCAAGCCGCACCGCCTCGTCCTCGAAGGCGGCTCCATCGACACCAACGGCGCCGGCGTCCTCCTCACCACAGAGGAATGTCTCCTCTCTGAAGTCCAGCAGCGCAACCCCGGCGTCTCCCGCGAGCAGCTCGAGCAGGCCTTCCACGACTACCTCGGCATCAACCAGACCCTCTGGCTCCATCGCGGCTGCGCCGGCGACGACACCCACGGCCACGTCGACGACATCACCCGCTTCGTCCCCGGAGCCGATAACCAGGGAAACACCATCCTCACCTGCACGGAGCCCAACACCGCCGACGAGAACCACCTCCCACTCGCCGAAAATCTCGACCGCCTGCGATCCTTCCGGCAACTCTCCGGCAAACATCAAGGCAAGCGCTTCAAGATCGTCGAACTCCCCATGCCCTCACCCGTCTACTTCGAAGGCCAGCGCCTCCCCGCCAGCTACGCCAACTTCTACATCGCCAACGGCCTCGTCCTCGTCCCCACGTTCAACGACGCGAACGACCGCCACGCCCTCAACATCATCGCCTCCTGCTTCCCCACGCGCGAAGTCATCGGCATCCACGCCGTCGACCTGGTCTGGGGCCTCGGCACCCTCCACTGCCTCTCCCAGCAGGAGCCCGCATGAGCGCCTGGCCCCCACCGCCCGATCTCGATTCCTTGAAGGAACTCTTCGCGGCGGCTGACGTCGAGCGCCTCATCACCGACGAGTGCCCACCCGACGAGTACGACCCTGAAGCAAAGCACTTCTACGAGGACACAAAAGGCTTACCCACCGCCTCGTTCGCAGCCGAGCAAACGCTTCCTTTGCTGGAGCAGCTCTGGGTGAAGCAATTCATGTTGAACCAGGAGCAACTCGTTCAACGTCGCCCAGCACTGAACGCACTCGCGCAGCAGATCGCCCGCTTCTTCGGCCCCGAAGCCACTCCTCAGGTCCGCGAACGGAGTCAGTAGCATGGACGACCTCACCTACCTCCAGGCAGCCGTTGACGAAGCTCGCGACGCCGAGCAGTCCGGCGAAGTCCCCATCGGCGCCGTCATCGTCCATCGCGGCGAGATCATCGCCCGCGGCCAGAACCGCGTCCTCCGCGACCACGACCCCACCGCCCACGCCGAGATCGTCGCCCTCCGCCAAGCCGGCCGCGCCCTCGAAAACTATCGCCTGCTAAGCGAACACGACGAAGGCTGCACCCTCTACGTCACCCTCGAACCCTGCGCCATGTGCGCCGGAGCCATCCTCCACGCCCGCATCGCCCGCCTCGTCTACGCCGCGCCCGACCCCAAAGCCGGCGCCTGCGGTTCCGTCCTCAGCGTCATGAACCACCCCCAACTCAATCACAAAGTCGAAGTCGTCTCCGGCCTCCTCGCCGAAGAATGCGGCGCCCTCCTCACCGCGTTCTTCCGCGCCCGCCGCTGAGCAATGACTCCCCCGGCCCCCCACCTCCGCTAGCCTGCCCCGGCATCGTAAAATAGAACCATGGAACTTCTCCTCTACTCCGCGGCCTGGTGCCGAGACTGCCGCGAAGCCAAGCGCTTCCTCGCCACCCATCAAATCCCCTACCAGGAAATCGACATCGAGAGCACGCCCGGCGCCGCCGCCGAGGTCATCGCCAATGTCGGCAAACGCGCCATCCCGCAATTCGTCCTCGACGGCAAATGGATCCAGCCCTACCGCCCCGGCCACGGCTTCCTCCACGACGAGATGGCCGCCCTCTTCGGCGTATAGTTTTCTTGTTTCCCATTCCGCAGCTCTTTTGCTGTCGTTCGTCAGCCCTCTTATTTCCCATTCCGCAGCTCTTTTGCTGTCGTTCGTCAGCCCTCTTATTTCCCATTCCGCAGCTCTTTTGCTGTCGTTCGTCAGCCCTCTTGTTTGTCATTCCGCAGTTTTCTTGTTTGTCATTCCGCAGTTTTCTTGTTTGTCATTCCGCAGCGTAGCGGAGGAATCTGCTTTTAGCCTCTCTGCGCTTTTACTGCCACGATTCTCCACCCTCGAACCTCGAACCTGGTACCTCGAACCTAACTTATGATCCTTCGCTACACTCGCCCCGCCATGGGCCGCATCTGGTCCGACGAGAACAAGTACCGCTGCTGGCTCACCGTCG
>OBLU010000991.1_pt1 | contig 26548 bp, 26 predicted proteins | sample 1518681 | NCBI WGS metagenome assembly OBLU01 (sample SAMEA3539304, study PRJEB22396) | soil metagenome | biome: tundra; feature: field; material: soil | place: USA | collected 2010-05 | depth 0.15 m
CGTTGGGCCCCAGGTAGCCGAAGGCGCATCCGCGCGGGACGAGGAGCTCCACCCCGTTCACCGCGACGTTCTGTCCGAACCGCTTGGTAAGGCCGTGCGTCTCCACCGCCCATTGGCCCTCGTCTGCTCGGGACGGAGGGGCTTCTGCCAACGTCGTCGCGCTCATGCGATCTCCGTGGTTCCAGCCGTGCCGTACCTGTCGCGCTGCGTCGCGGTCATCGGCTCGATCTCTCCCACCATTTGTTGCGTCCACTCACCCGACCCATCGTCTGGAATTTGTGCCGAGACCAAGGGGACCAGTACGCGACCGCGAAACCGAGGGCCACGATGCCGAAGAGGAGCATCACCACGGCAAAAAGGATGAAGAGCGCATTGTGCGGCCCGGCGAATTGTGGCCCGAACACGAAGAACCGGAACGGCGGGCTCACTGAGCCTGGTCCGAAGAGGCGAGCCGGCCCCGGAAGGATCCGGCGGACTGAGACGGCGGCTGAGGCACTGTGACGCCCTACAAGGAGGGCGACGGCAGCCAAGACGAAGAAGGCGGCAAAGGCCGTCAGGGCGACCGCCAGGACAGCTCTGCGCCTGGGCGGGCCATCGGCCATTGCTGGAGCACGCAGTTCTGGAGCGTGCAGTGCAGGAGCAATCACTCCTCGAGCACCGGCCCAGGATGCAGCAAAGGTCCGCGGGTCAAAGACGCTGTTCCCGAGCACGTCCTCGGCGGAGCCACCTTCGGCCTCGGCCTCGTCGATGTCAGCCGTCAAGTCTGCCGCCATCTCGTTTGCAATGGGATCTGGGACTCCGAGGCGCCGCCATTCCCGGCGACACTCCTCGACGAACTCATTCACGTGCTCACCTCCACTTTGACCAGACCGAGCGCACCATCGACGGCGTCACGGGCCGCCTGCCATTCCCCTATGCCCGCCTCGAGAGCTCGCTCACCCTCAGGCGAGAGGCTGTAGTACTTCCGGGGCGGGCCACCGTTGCTGGCTGCGCGTCGGGTCTCGACCAGGCCGTCACGCTCCAACCGGCCGAGGAGCGGGTAGATCGAACCCTCCCCGACGATCGACAGACCTCGCGCTCGTAGCCGCTTCGTCATTTCGTAGCCGTAGGCCGCACCTTCGCCCATCACGGCCAGGAGGCAGATGTCGAGCACGCCCCGGAGCAACTGGCTCCGTCGACCCCCTATGTCTCCCATGCACCACAAGGTACTGGACAGTATCTTGCTTTGCAAGGCACTGTGACAACAATTTCAATCCCGAGGCCCCCGACACTGGAGACTGTCTGCGGCGTGCGTGCGCCCGTCGGCAAGGAATGGAGCTCAGCGTGATGAAATCCCACAACAAGTACCGGGAGTACAGCATCGGTTGCTTTATGGTCTGGTTGCTCCTGTTGGCTGTCGTTGCGGCTAAACGGGACAGTGACAGGACGCATGGCCTTCTCTTGGTCTTCGGAGGATGGTGCATCGCGTGGGTCTCGACCACGATCGCCAGGTTCGTCTATCCACCTCCCAAACGCTGGTACCAGCCAGCGACGCCCATTCCGTAAGGCCCAGAAGCGACGTCTGAATGCAAGCCGATCGACACCAGTGGTCGGTGCTGGTCGCACGTGCGAAGCTGCCGGCCGACCGTGCACGTTGATCAACGGCGACATTGCCTTGACTTCGACGGCTCCGAAAGATGGTGCAGGAGCCCGAGCACAGGTGGTTCGACGGCAACCGGACGGAAGTTGGCTTCGATTGCTCGATCAGCCCGAGTTCACGCGCACCTCATGACGAAGTTTGCCCGTTGCGACGGACCTCGTCCGGACGAGACGGCGTGCAGGAAGGGATGACTTCGGGGGTTTCCATCCGTCTACGCACTGTGGCATTAGAACCACAGCATTCGTAGGAGGATGGACGGGATGGTCAAGACGTTTGAGGCTGTTCTGCAGAAGAGTCCAAGTAAGGGCGGCTGGACGTACGTCGTCATGAAAGGATCCGCCGAGTACTTTGGGACCAAGGGCCTGGTGAAAGTGCAAGGGACGGTGGACGACCAACCGTTCCAGAGTTCCTTCATGGCTCTCGGGGACGGCACCCACAAATCACCGATCAAGTCCGAGGTGCGGAAGAGAATTGGCAAGGGTGAGGAGGACACCGTCACCGTCCGCCTGACAGAACGGCTGCCGAAATAGGTCCCGACCAGGAGGACCGACTCACGACCCGGTAGCCCGACCAGCGGCCCGACCAATCCTGGCCGAAATTGCCACGAAGGCCGATACGTGAAGGCGCCGGCTTTGGCTTTCGGACAAGGCGCTCGATTACCGTGCCCGCTGTGTTTACTGTCACCGGCACCGCGCAAAAGGAAGCATGGGACCGCAACGTGGTGCCCCCCGTGGAGAAAGTCCGACCCGGCCTGTGGTCAATCCCCGTCCCCATCCCGAACAACCCCTTGCGCTACGTCTCGGTCTACGTGCTGGAACTGGACAATGGAGTCGCCCTGGTCGATGCCGGGTGGCCTACCGACGATGCCTGGGATGCCCTGAACGTCGGGCTGACCGAGACCGGTGGCTCCATCAGCGACGTGCGCGCCGTCGTCGTGACCCATCTCCATCCCGACCACTATGGGTTAGCCGGACGGGTGCGTGAGACCTCGGGTGCGTGGGTGGGCCTGCACCCAGCTGATGCAAAACTCCTTGAGGCTCGCTATCACGATACCGACGGCTTGGTCCAAGAGATGCGGGAGCTCTTCACCCTGTCCGGGGTGCCTGAGGACAAGCTCCCGGATTTGGCGTTCGCTTCGATGGAGATCGCAGCCACACTCAGTGTGGCCCAGCCCGATATCCTCATCGAAGACGATCAGATTCTCGAGCTCCCGGGTTGGGACTTCAAGGCTGTATGGACACCCGGCCACTCGCCGGGACACATCTGCCTTTATTCAGATCAACAGAAGCTGTTGCTTTCAGGCGACCACGTGCTACCCCGGATCACCCCGAACATCTCCTTTCACTCGCAACAGTTCGCGAACCCTCTCGGCGCGTATCTCGAATCTCTGGCCAAGGTCAGGGCCCTCCATCCCGATGAGGTCCTGCCCGCGCACGAGTACCGCTTTTCTGGACTGGCCGATCGGGTCGATGCGCTAGTGGCGCACCACGGAGAGCGCTTGGGCGAAATTGAGGAAGTCCTCGGGAAAAGCCCTGGGATCTCCTGCTGGGATATCACCCTGGGTCTCTCCTGGTCGCGCCCGTTCGACGATCTCCCCGACTACATGCAACGAGCGGCGAACGGCGAGACGCTGGCCCACCTCGTGTTGCTCGAGCATCGCGGTCGTGTCATGCGCGAGCCTGGCGTTCCCGCTCGCTTCTACCTCGCCGAATAGCGGAGGCGGCAGACGCTCTTACGAGCCAGCTTCCGGGTCGGGATCTCGAAAGCCTACGCAGTGGACAACGATTCGTTCAGTCGCGGCGCAGCGTGACGCTGCACCACGACCGCTTGCGACACGACGGGCATGTCATCCGGTGATCGAACCGGCCGCGTGGGAGCCATACGCCGATCGGGAATTGGAAGATGAGCACGTCCAGCAGGCCAACGTGAGATACCTGCCGACAACGTTGGCACTGGACGGTGAACGAGCCGCGCGCTGCCAACGGATTACCGTCGACGTCCCGCACGTCGCTTGCCTGGGACCGCTCTGAATACAGCGCCCGCTTCCCGACCGGGAGCGCCTCCGTCAAAGGCCCATCGGCGGGCGAACCCCGGCCGCGCGTGGCGGCGAGGGGCGGGGGCCCGTACAGCGCTCGCTTGCCCAGCGGATCAGGGACCTTGCCGCTCTCTCCACCCGCCATGTCAGACGGCCTTCAATGAGTCGTACACCTGTGCCGCCAGCGAGCGGTAGGCCAGCGCGCCAGCGGACGAGGGCGCGTGTTGCAGCACGGAACGACCGAGCTCGGGGCCCTCGGCAAATCGGACGGACTTCGGTACCGGGGGATCGAACACCCGCAAGCCGTAGCGCTCCCCGACCTCACCCAGGATCCTGCGCGCATGGGTCGTGCGGCCGTCGTACATGGTTGCGATCACACCGAGGACGCACAGCTTTTCGTTGGCAAACTGGCGCACGTCCTCAATGGTCTCGAGGAGCTGTCCGACCCCTCTTTGGCTGAGCGCCTCACACTGCAACGGCACGAGGACCACGTCGGCCGCCGTGAGCCCGTTGATGGTGAGCACTCCCAATGAAGGGGGGCAGTCGATAAGGATGACGTCGTATTCGACCAGGACCGGCTCAAGGGCACGCGACAGCACATGCTCTCGACCGGTTCGGCTGAGCAGATGCACCTCGGCCCCGGCCAGGTCGATCGTGGCCGGAACCACGCTCAGGCCTTCGATTCCAGGAATCACACGCCGCACGTCGGCGATGGTGGCCGAGCGGACCAGGACGTCATGCAACGATGCATCCAGTTCGTCAGGATCGATCCCCGTGGAGTACGTCAGGCAGGCTTGGGGATCGAGGTCGACCATCAGCACTCGCTTGCCCTGCTCCGCGAGGGCCACGCCGAGCGAATGCACCGTGGTCGTCTTGGCCACGCCGCCCTTTTGGTTCGCCACGGCAATGACTTTGGTCATGAGCTGGAGTCTACGACTGCGCCTCGGACGAGGCTCGTCGACCCTCCCCCACCGTTGACTCACAATGGTGCGATGCCCATATCCCACGTGCAGTTGTTCTCTGTCCCGGTCTCTGATCAGGACCGGGCTCGCGAGTTCTACACGAAGACCCTGGGGTTCGAAGTCGTGTCCGAAGCGGAGATGGGCCCAGAGATGCGCTGGGTGCAGGTGCGACCGGCCGGCGCCACCACCTCGCTCACGCTCGTGACGTGGTTCCCGAGCATGCCTGCCGGGACGTTGAAGGGAACGGTGTTCGAGACGGCGCCCTGGGGACGGTTCGTGACCTTCGACGATCCAGATGGAAATGGGATAGTTCTCCAGGAAACGACCCCTCAGCCGCGATAGGCGGCTTCCTCTTCCGCCACGTCGTTGACCAGGTTGCCCAAAGCAAGGTTGACGTCGTCGAGGTGGTACCCCCAATCCGGACCGGGCGACGCTGTCACCGTGGGCCGCGGGTCGCCGGAGGTCGGGGCGGAAGCGACCTGTAGCCACGTGGCACCTCCCTTGCTCTCACACTGCGCGGTGTACAAACCTGGAAATGAAACCCAAGGAGTCGTCACGTTCACGCCTGGCACGCTGGAGGTCGTGCTCAAGAAATAGGGAATCAGCGACCCTTTGGCGCTGGAGAAGGTGACCGGGTTGACACACGCCACCTGTTCGCCCTTCGAGGTGGTCTGACCCGACTGGAGGCTGACCCCCTGCCCCGGGCGGCCGAAGAAGGACGACGATGGGGGCGTGGTCCCGAAGCTCGAATAGGCGATGACGCAGCCTGTGGCGTGCGCCGACGCACACGTCGGAATGTGCGTGAAGCTTCCGCCGACCGTCTTGCCCTTCGGAACCTGCACGTTGCCACCGAGGATGATGGCGGACACCATTCGCTTGTGCAGAGTGGGGCTGGAATCGATCTGGCTCCGCAACAGCCGGATCAACATGGCGGCTCCCTGGGAGTGCCCGATGAAGATGATGGGACGCCCGTCGTTGTCATGCGCCAGATAGTCCTGCCAGCCGGACAAGAGACTGGCGTACGCCACCTGGTCCGCCACCGGGTCACCACCAAATCCCTTCTCCAAGGAGGCAGCCGTACGCTGGCGGTACATGGGTGCCCAGACCCGGCAGACGTGGGAGAGGCGAGAGACCTGCGCGACAGCCGCGTCGATCTCCGCCGGCTTGATCGTTAGATTGGCGTTCGCTTTCAGCTGGGTCGACACCGTCGGGTACACATAGAAGCAATCAAACGCAGAGGAGCTCGCCGGCTCCGCAGGCGTCGCGCTGGTCGAGCCGCGTGCCGTCACCGCCGTCGAGGCTGAACTGAATGCGCAAGGGTCATTCGGCTGTCCCGGCTGGCAGAGCCATACCGTGGTCGAGGGTGCGGTGCCTTGTTGCAGCGACACGACAGAAGCGGCCGCACCGTATGTCGCGACAAGGGGAACCGCGGCGGAGAGAGCGAGAGCGGTCGCCGCACGGGGCGCCCAGCGACGCCGCTCCTCGGATCGCCGGTGGCTCGCTGACCCCGCCTCCAGCGGCCTTCGACCACCCCTCATGACCCCTCCCTCCCCGGCGGCGTTGGAATTCCTAGTGTGCCGCACAACCGCCGCGCCAACGATTCGTCCCGGTCGACGCGGAACGAGCCAGACCGGGGGAGTGACGCTACGGCACACCGCTCGACATGGACATCCCTGGACAGGTGACCACGGGCTTTCGATTGGCGCATAGGGTCGTGCCTACGGCGCCGTGTCGTTCAGCGTGCCGACGGGGTCCCAGGACCCCGATGCCACTCACAGTCAGGAATTCTCAGATCGTGCCCGCAGTCGCCATGAACCAGAAAATCGCTGTCGGCGTGGTCTTCGTCTCCGCCATGTTCATGAACATCATGGACATCACGATTGTGAACGTGGCCCTGCCCACGATCGGCCGCGATTTCCACATCGCTCCCACGGCCGTCGATGGGATCGTCATCGCCTACTTGGTGAGTTTGGCCGTCTTCATACCGGCCTCAGGGTGGCTGGGAGACCGCTTTGGCGGGAAGCGCGTGCTGATGTCGGCCATCGTCGTCTTCACCTTGGGATCTGTCTTGTGCGGGCTGGCCCAGAACCTGACCGAGCTCGTCTTGTTCCGCGTCATCCAGGGTGCCGGAGGCGGCATGTTGGCGCCGGTGGGCATGGCCATGCTGTTCCGGGTCTTCCCCCCCTCGGAGCGAGTCCGGGCTTCGAGCATCCTCACGATCGGGACGACCCTGGCTCCTGCCATTGGGCCCGTTCTCGGCGGGCTCCTCGTCAGCGATCTGTCGTGGCGCTGGATCTTCTTCGTCAACCTCCCGATTGGCGTTGCCGCCGTGACGTTCGGGGCCCTGTGCCTGGAGCGCTCCGCACCACAGGACGCAGGTGTCTTCGATATCCCCGGCTTCATATTGGGGGGTGCTGGTCTGGCCCTGGTCATGTATGGCGTTTCGGAGGGGCCGCTCAAGAGCTGGTCGTCGCCATCGGTGATCACCACCTGTGTTGCAGGAGTGGCGCTCCTGACGGTTCTGGTGATGGTCGAGCTTCGAACCCCCCATCCGATGGTGGACCTCCGCTTGCTCTCCGCCCGGCTCTTTCGCTCCTCGAGCGGCATCATCTTCTTGGTCTCCGCCGCATTCTTGGGAACGCTCTATCTCATCCCCCTCTACTTCCAAGACGCCCGAGGCCTCAGCGCGCTCCAGTCGGGATTGTCGACGTTTCCTGAGGCCTTCGGCGTCATGATCGGGGCCCAATTTGCCAGCCGACTGATCTACCCCAGGCTGGGACCGCGCCGGCACATAACAATTGGCCTGATCGGGCTCGCCGGAACGATGCTCCTCCTCACCCAGATCAGCCTCACCACCAGTCTCTGGCTGATGCGGGGTCTCATGTTCCTGCTCGGACTTATCGTGGCGCAGATCTTCGTCCCTGGTCAGGCCGCGTCGTTTGCCATGATCTCGCCCGCCGCCACCGGCCGGGCCTCGACCTTGTTCAATACGGGAAGACAGGTGGGGAGCGCGGTGGGGGTCGCCGTCCTTTCGACGGTCCTCATCGGCGTCGGGTCGACCCAGGCGGCGGGAGGGATAACTCACCCCAATCTGCGGGCCTATCACTTGGCTTTTTTCGCTGCCGCGCTGTTCGCCTTGGCCGGAACGGTCTTCTCTCTGACCATTCACGACAGCGATGCGGCCGAGACGATGGTGCGCCGTCGGCGCCCCACGCAGAGCCCCGAACAGGCGCTCTCCGTCTCCGAGAGTGTCGTGTGACGGGCGCAGGCGCCTAGCGACCCTTGCCGCTCGCGGCCTCGCGCGGAGAGACTGCCGCCGTTCCAGGTCTCCGTGATGTTTCCGTGTTCTGCGGCTCGCGCCTCGGGAATCGCCTCTCGTTCGCTGCTGCGGCCCGCCGACTCGGCGCCGGGTTGGCCGATCGCGACATAGGTCTCGTCTATGGGGGCGCATCGGTCGGCCTCATGGGAGTCGTCGCCGACGCCGTCCTCGGGGGCGGCGGCCGGACCGTTGGCGTGATCACCGCCACGCTTGCCGACCATGAGATCGCGCACGAGGGCCTCGGACGCCTCGAGGTCGTGGGCACCATGCACGAGCGGAAGGCCCGCATGGCGGAGCTCTCCGACGCGGTGATCATGCTGCCCGGCGGATTCGGCACCTACGAGGAGTTCCTGGAGACCGTCACATGGGTGCACCTGGGAATTCATGACAAGCCCTGCGGCGTGTTGAACACTGACGGGTTCTTCGACCTTCTGCTGACCTTCCTGAAGCAGGCCGTCGAAATGGACTTCATCGCGCCGCGCCTCGTCACCGATCTCGTCGTTTCCGATGACCCTGACCAGCTCGTCGCCGCGTTGATGGTCCGGGCGGTAATCTCCTGAATCAGGGAAACCGCCCAAATCAAGGTATTTGACAATGTTGACGATTTTAGTCAAGAATCATCCCCGCCTTCCGGGCTCACGCCCCGGAACGGATACCGCACTGCCCGTTGCCCACCTCGGACTCGAGCCTGCTTGCGGTGGCACGAACAAGAGGAATGAGGAAGAAAGAACTTGCAAACCACCATCGACTCCCCACATTCGACCGAGAGCCGTGGCCGTCGTCGCGTCGGCCGGACGTTCGCGATCGGCGTTGTCGTCCTCGCCGGCGGTCTGATCGCTGCCGCATGCGGCTCATCCAGCCCCTCGGCCAGCAAGAAGACGTCAGACACGCATTCGACGGCTCGGTCGGGCACGACCACGACCAACCAACCGAGTGCGAGCTCGACCACCACGACGACGACGGGCGCGACCGGAGGAAGCACCACCACGACGATCGGGTCGGGTTCGTCGACGGCCAAGACGACGACTGCGGCCAAGGCCACCACGACGACGACAGCGAAGCCCGCGTCGACTCCCGGTGGCTCTCTGTCGGTCAATCCGACGTCATCGCCCTCTGCGTCGTTGACCGGCATCGGGGCAAGCTCGATACAGCCCTTCTACGGCAAAGTCCTCTACCAGTACAACAAACTCAACCCGGGTGTGACCGTCAACTTCACCGGCTCGGGCAGTGGGCCCGGCGTAACCGCGATCGAGCAGAACACGGCCAGCTTTGGCCAAAGTGAAGTCCCCATGACCGCCGCGCAGCTGGCGGCATCGAAGGGCCCGGTGCTCCAGGTTCCCGTCGACCTCGGCGGGGTGGCCGTCTCGTACCACGTCAATGGAGTGTCAGGGGGCCTCAAGCTCGACGGACCGACCTTGGCGCAGATCTATCTGCGCAAGATCACCAATTGGAATGACCCGGCCATCGCCCAGCTCAATCCCGGTGTCAATCTCCCGAACGAGAACATCATCCCGGTGTTCCGCTCCGACACGTCGGGTCCCGGATACGACCTCGACCAATACCTGATCGACACGTCGCCGGCATGGACCAGCGCCATTGGTGCGAGCTCCCCGTCCACCACCTGGCCCACCGCGGGGCGCGCCACCGGAGACTCAGGTGAAGACCTCAATGCCGGAGTGGCGGGGTACATCCAGGAGACCGAGGGGGCAATCGGCTACGTCGAGTACTCCTATGCACTGGAGGCGAACTTCACGAACGCAGCGCTCCTGACCAAGAGCAACACGTACGTCACGCCCTCCGTCAGTTCCATCGCAGCGGCGGGCGCGACCGCCACGTCGCTCAGCTCCACGAACTTCAACATCATCTGGAGTGCGGGGAGTCAGGCCTATCCGCTGGCCAACTTCAGTTGGGCGCTGATCTACCAAAAGCAGTCGAGCACGAACACTGGAATCGTCCTCGGTAAACTGCTCCAATGGGTGACCACCAGTGGACAGAGCTATTCGTCCGGTCTGGGGTACGCCCCGCTGCCGCCGAGTGCGGTGAGTCTGGCCCACTCCACCCTGCTCGGCCTGGAGACTGCGAGCGGGTCGCCGATATTCACCAATTAATTTATCGTGAGCACCGCCGCGGGGGACACGGAGGCAGAGGGGACGGCGCACCGCGGGGCCGTACCTCCATCGCGTGAGCGGCAGGGGCACATTGGCCCGCTGATCGCCCAGGCCCGGAGACGCCCCAAGGGCCGGGTCTACGCGACACTTCGCTGGGGCGGCGTCCTGGTCTTTGTCGCCGTCGTCGTGTCATTGGTGGTGAGCCTGGTCTGGCAGGCCGCCCCGGCGTTCCGGCACTCGGGGTTCAGCTTCCTCTTCAATGGAACGTGGAACCCCGACGCCGAACAATTCGGTGCCGGGGTCTTCATCGTCGACACCCTGATCACCACCGGGATAGGGCTCCTTCTCGCCGTCGTGGTGGGTATCGCGACGGCCGCCGCCTTGTCCGAATTCCTGCCACGTCGCATTGCCGCACCGTTGTCGACCTGCATCGACCTGCTCGCTGCGGTCCCGAGCATCGTGGTCGGCCTGTGGGGCCTCTTTGTCCTCGTTCCCCTCTTCCAGCGAGACGTCGAACCCTTCCTGCAAAAGATCCCCCTGGTGCGGCACATCTTCAGTGGGGGGGACCTCGGCTCGGGCATCCTCTTGGCCTCCGTTGTGCTCGCCGTGATGATGTTGCCGACACTCATCGCGCTCACCCGTACGGCCTTTCAGGGGGTTTCGGTGGCCGACCGTGAGGCGGCACTTGCTCTCGGCGGCACCAAGTGGCAGGTCGTACGGCGTGCAGTGATTCCTGGGGCCAGCTCGGGCATCGAAGCCGCCATCACCTTGGCCATGGGCCGCGCCCTCGGCGAGGCGATCGCAGTGGCATTGGTGATCGGCGGTGGGGTGAACCTCCCCCATTCGCTGCTGGCTACGGGCACCACTCTCGGTTCGGCCGTCGTCAGTTTCTTCTCGGAGGCCACCGGGGTACAACGCAGCGCAGTCGTCGGCCTCGTTGTCGTGCTCCTCGCATTCGCTGCGGTGGCCAATATCGGAGGCCAACTCCTCCTCCGGCGCCACCGCGGGCGCGGCCGGAGCCATGCGGGACCGGACAATGTCCTCTCCGACACCGAACCGGAAGCCGTGCCCGCATGATCACCGACCTCGAGGCTGATCGCCGGGGATCTGATCCAGCGGGGCTGCTCTCACCCGAAGCCGTCGAGAGGCGGCGCACCGTCGTGCGTGACGCCTCACGCTCGACGCTCCGCCGGCGCCGCGCGCTCGGGACGAGCACGCGCCTGGCGTGCTACATCGCCCTTGTCATCGCCCTCATCCCGCTGGTGGCGCTCATTGCGTACACCGTCAAGCGAGGCGTCCAGGGCCTGTCCGTCTCGTTCTTCACGCAGCTCCCCGTCCCCCAGGGTGTCCCGGGAGGCGGCGCGTACAACGCGATCATCGGCACCTTGATCATTGTGGGACTGGCTGCACTCGTCGCGATCCCGTTGGGATTGGCGGTAGCGCTCTTCCTGGTCGACAGACGGGGAAAGCTGGCGGCCTCCATCCGCTTCGTGGCCGATGTCATGTCGGGCATTCCTTCGATTGCCATCGGCGTCTTCGCCTACGCCTTGATCGTCGTGCCGTCCCACCACTATTCGGGGATCACGGGAAGCTTCGCCCTGGCTGTCCTCATGTTGCCGATCATCATCCGCGCCGACGAGGTGGCGATGCGCGCCGTGCCCGAGGATCTCTGGGACGCTGCCCTTGCCCTGGGAGCACGCCCTTCGCGCGTGGCCCGCTCCGTGGTGTTGCGCACGTCGCTCCCGGGGATCGTGACGGGCAACCTGCTGGCGGTGGCGCGCGCTGTGGGCGAAACCGCTCCTCTCCTGTTCACTGCCCTCGGCAGCACGTTGTTGGAGACCAACCCATTCCAGCCGATGCAGGCGATGCCGCTCACGGTTTACTCGGATGGGACTCAGGCCGATCCCCACCTCCAAACGGTGGCCTGGGCCACGGCGCTCGTCCTCCTGGCATTCGTGCTGCTGTTGAGCATCGTGGCCCGAACTCTCGCCTCGTATGCGACCCGTCATGCTCGATAACCGGCCGGACAGGCTCCCTGGGGCGGGCGAGGAGATCGCCATCACCCTCGAACACGTGACCGTGAGCTACGGCAGGGTGGAGAACCCAAAGCAGGTGGCCGTGCGCGACGTCAGCCTGGAATTCCCGAAGAACCAGGTCACTGCGTTATTGGGGCCCTCCGGCTGTGGCAAGACGACCATCCTGCGTTCCATAAATCGGATGCACGACCACACCACGGGCAAGGTCAGCGGTTCGATCCGGATCGGCGACCTCGATGTCTACGCGCGGACCACGCAGCCCGAGATCGTCCGCACCCGGGTGGGGATGGTATTCCAACGGCCGAATCTCTTCCCCACCTTGAGCATCTTCGACAACGTCGTGTCCGGCCTCCGGATGAACGGGGTGAAGAAGAAGGAGTTCCTCCTCGAGGCGGCCGAGGCCGCGCTGCGCCAGGCGGCGCTGTGGGACTCCGTCAAGAACCGGCTCGGGTTGCCTGCGGTACGCCTCTCGGGCGGTCAGCAGCAACGGCTCTGCATTGCCCGCGCCCTGGCGGTCGAGCCCGAGGTCCTGCTGCTCGACGAACCGTGCTCGGCTCTGGATCCACTGGCATCGGCCCGCATCGAGGAGCTGATCGTCCAGCTCTCGTCGCACATCACGATCGCGCTGGTGACACACAACCTCTTCCAGGCCACGCGGATCTCCGACCGCACCGCTGTCTTCCTCCTCAACGATGACAATGCCGGGACGCTGGTCGAAGCAGGGCCCACGGTGGACGTGTTCAAGGCGCCCAAGGATCCGCGTACCGAGGCCTACGTCACGGGCCACATCGGCTGACCTCTGCCGAGCGCGCGCTCCAGCTCAGGCCACTCCCGCTCTGTCACGCCGCTTCGCCCAGAACTCTCTCAGCGTGCTCCCTGGTTCATGGGGCGCACGACCCCATGACTCGAGCTGCTCGCGCCCCCGGCACGATTCGAACGCGCAACCTGATGGGTAGAAACCACCTGCTCTATCCAGTTGAGCTACAGGGGCAGTACGTTCCAGCCTGGCATACCACGCCGATGTACTCGTTCATCGCCGATCCGGGCGCCAGGCACCGGTTGGGACTCAACTCGTGGGGGTCGGGACGATGTGCCACACTTGTCCCCCTCGGTGGGCGTAGCTCAGTTGGTTAGAGCGCCAGGTTGTGGTCCTGGAGGTCGGGGGTTCGAGACCCCTCGCTCACCCCGAAATGTGCCGGCGCCCTGTCGCAGGTCGGCGGCGCCGAGTACACACGTACAGGGGAGTCAGTAGAAATGGGTGCCACGGCGCGTCGGCGGATCGTCCTCGTCACCGGTGCCTCTTCGGGGATCGGCGAGGCCGTGGCCAGGGTGTTGGCGGCTCAGGGCGACACGGTTGCCTTGGTGGCACGGCGGCGCGACCGTCTGGATGCCGTGCTGGCGGACTGCCGGGTGACCTCACCCGACTCGGAGCGTTGGGTGGCCGATCTTTCGGTCCCGGCGACCGCCGCCGACCTGGCGCTGACGATTTGGGACCACTTCGACGGCATCGATGTCGTCATCAACAATGCCGGCGCCCCCATGCGCCGCCACGCCACCCAGTTGACCATGGAGGAAGTGGAACGCACCATGACCACCAATTATTTGTCGCCGGTGGCACTGACGTTGGCCGTTCTCCCCCGCATGCTGTCCCGCGCCTCGGGGACGATTGTCAACGTCTCGAGCCTCGGGGGCAGATTGGGCATCGCCACGGAAGCCGCCTATTCGGGATCGAAATTCGCGCTGGCGGGGTGGAGTGAAGCGCTGGCCATGGACCTCGAGGGCACGGGGGTTCGCGTGAAACTCATTCTTCCGGGGGCTATCGACACGGAGATCTGGGACCAGCCCGGCAACGATGCGCCGCTCTACGACGGCCCCAAGGAACCTCCGTCGGTGATTGCCCAGGGCATCGCCGAGGCCATCGACAGCGACGCGTTCGAGCACTATCTGCCTGACATGAAAGCGGTGGTCGAGATGAAAACGACCGACATCGACACCTTCATGATCGGCATGCGCGCCATGTCCGATTCGTCCCGTTCGGATGGCACGCCGTGAAGGCACTCCTCTTCGGCGCGGCACCCGATCCCGACGAGGTCCGACCGATCCCTGTCGATGAGCTGGAGACGATGTTGGCCGGTATTCCCTTCGGCCTCCACGAGATGGACGATGCCCGACTGGTGCGCCCGGATTGGGTGATCACCAAACCGATCCTTGCCGGGATCTGTGGCTCGGACGCCAAGCTTGTGCTGGGCGACTTCAGCACGGGCGACATCGACAACCCGATGGCCGCATTCTCCTCGCTACCCCACGTGCCCGGTCACGAGGTGGTGGCCGAGGTGGTGGCGTTGGGACCCGAGGCCAAGGGTCTCTCCGTGGGTCAGCGCGTCATTCTCAACCCGTGGCTCACCTGCGGCCCCCGGGGCGTGACGCCGCCATGCCCACCGTGTGTGGCGGGAGATCTCAACTTGTGCTGGAGCTTCACCAAAGGTGACCTCGGCGCTGGCGTCCACGTGGGAGTGACCACGGGTGCGCCCGGCGCCTGGGCCGAGCTTCTGGCGGCGCATGACTCCATGTTGATTCCTGTTCCAGACGGCATCTCGAACGAAGCCGCCGTGCTGGCCGATCCCTTCTCGGTGTCCTTCCATGCCATCGTCCGCCATCCGCCTCCCGAATCCGGCCGGGTACTCGTCTATGGCGCCGGGGCGTTGGGCCTGACCAGTGTGGCCATCCTCCGCATGCTCCACCCCGAGGTCGAGGTGGGTGTCGTGGCGCGCTTCGAGTCCCAAGGCGACATGGCCCGGCAGTTCGGCGCGTCCCGAGTGTTCGCCCATGAGCCCCGCTTGGAACTGGTCGAAGCCCTGGCCGAATGGTCGGGGGCCGCGTTGCACACGCCGTTCGATGGATTGCCCGTGACCCACCCCGGGCACATCGACGTCGTCTACGACACCATCGCCAAGGCGGAGACGCTCGAGGTCGGTGTGCGCGTGCTGGCCGAACGGGGCCGTCTGGTCTATACGGGCGTGTCCACACCCCAACGTTGGGAGTGGACGCCCACCTACTTCAAGGAGCTGACCATCGCCGGCTCCAATGCCTTTGGGATCGAGGAATTCGACGGGATGCGTCAGCATGCCATCGCCCACTATCTGCAGCTGGTCACGGACAACCGGATCGACATCACCCCCATGCTGACGCATCGATTCGGTCTGAACCACTGGTGGGATGCGCTCAAGGCGATCGCGCGGCAGGACCAGAGCGGGGCCCTCAAGGTCGCGTTCACCCCCAACGGCGCCTGAGGTCAGGCCCCCGTTCCGAGTTCGCAGAAGCGGCGATACCGAGATTCGGTGGCCCGGGCCCAGACCGAGGCGGGTTCGATCCGGCGTCCGATCGTGCCCCAACGCGCCGCGTCAGTGAGCGACGTTTCCAAGCCCGCCGCAAGCCGGGCGAGGTAGGCCGCCCCGCGGGCCGCCCCGTCGGGGACCGAGACGGGCTCGACGGGGAGATTGGTGGGGTCGGCGACGGCCGCCATCCACGCCGTGACCCGGGAGCCCCCGCCACTTGCGACGATGCGGCGAGTGGGAACCCCGGCCCCGTCAATGATGCGCTTGATCACGAAGCCACTGGCCTCGAACGCCGCACGCTCGAGCGCCTCAGCGCCCGTGGCAATGTCCATCCCGTACAGATTTGACCGTAACGTGTGGTCGTTGAACGGGGTGCGCTCCCCCCGGAGATACGGCAACCAGACGGGCACCCGATCGGGAACGCCGATGCGGGGCTCCAGCTCTTCGCGAGCGGGCCCGGGGCGTGGGGCACCCCGGAGCAAGGTGCGGGCCCAGTCCACGAACAAGGCGCCTGCGTTGCTGGGCCCGCCGATCAGGAATCGGTCCGGCGTCGTATGCGGGTAGCTGATGAGCCCGGGAACCTGCAACCACTCATCGGCAACCACCCAGACGATGAGCGTGGCGCCGAAGATGACGTGGACGTCGCCCGGCTCCGTTGCTCCGCCGACAATCTGATCGCACATGGCGTCAATGGACCCACCCGTGAACACGGTGTCGGTACCGGGCAACGTTCCCCCCGCCGTAGCCATCGGGACCACGTGGGGTAGCTGGGACGGGGCGACGCCGATGGCGTCGAGCAGCTCGCTGTTCCATTGCCCGAATGCGTGCAGGTCACCCATCGATGCCGTGACACCGGTGTCGATGGCGGGGACACCGGCCAATGCGTAGGTCGCGACGGCCTGGGCGGGCCAATATCCCGCGGCGTCCGGGGAAAGGGTGTGCGCCCAGCGCATGAAGCCTTCCGCATCGGGCATCCCGGCCGGAGCCAGTGCCTCGTCGCCCGCCGCGTCGGGATCCACAGGTGCGGCGGGCGGCCGTCCTTCGAAGTCCCCGTACAGCAGCCCGGGCAGAGTCGGCACGCCTCGGTCGTTGACCGCGGTCAGGGAAGGCACCATGGCGGCCACCGCCACCCCCGCCACTTCCCCATGCCCGCCAGCGGCCAGCTCCGCCGAAAGCTGGGCATAGGCCTTCTGGGGGCCCGCCCGCCAGGCCCGGCGCGCGTCGTGGCGGAGCTGGTCCGCCTCAAATGCGATAATCCGGTGCGCCACCCTGCTCCGGGCAACGACCTCCCCGTTCTCATCGACGGCCAAGGCCTTTACCGCCGTCGTGCCGATGTCGACGCCTACCGTTATCGAACCGCGCGGGTTGATCACCAGTCCAAGATCCGTGTCATGATGCCGCCATTATGGACGAAAGTCCGCATACCGAGAGGAGTTCGAAGAAATGAGCACTGCACGGCCGAAGGCTCTCGTCACCGCTGCCGTGAGCGGTCCGGGACTGGATCTGCTCCATCAACTGGCAGACCTCGTGCTCGATTCATGGCTCGACCTCCCCCAACTTCGCATCTACAACTCCCAGCAACTGGCAGAGCGGGTGGCCGCCGAGGGCGCCAACCTGGTCGTCGTCGAAGGTGACTCCTGCGGCGCCGAGCTGTACGAACAACCCATCATCGCCGTGGCCAGCTGCCGCGGCGACCCCACAAACGTCGATGTCGCCGCCGCGACGGCGGCCGGCGTCCCGGTCCTGCGTGCCCCCGGTCGCAATGCCGACGCCGTGGCCGAGCTGGCCGTCGCACTCCTCTTCGCCGCCACGCGTGGGCTGGTCCCGGCAGACAGGGACGTGCGAGCCGGAGAGATCTATCGTGACGGAAAGATCCCCTACCAGCGCTACCGGGCCTGGGAAATAGCCGGCAAGACGGCGGGCCTGGTCGGTCTCGGCGCCGTGGGACGGGCCACCCGCTGGCGCCTCCGGGGCCTCGGCATGGACGTGCTGGCCTACGACCCCTATGCCGCCGATGCCACCAGTTCCCTGGACGAGCTCTTCGAGCGCTGTGACGTGATCTCGGTGCACGCTCCAGTGACCGAAGAGACGACGGGCATGATCGGCAAGGACGAGTTCGCCCAAATGAAGGACGGCGTCGTCTACCTGAACACGGCGCGGGCGAAGATCCATGACACCGACGCTCTGGTGGCGGCGCTGCAGTCGGGCAAGGTCGGCAGCGCCGGGTTGGACCACTTCGAGGGCGAACACCTCGCCACCGACCATCCTCTTACCCAGCTGACCAACGTGGTGCTGACGCCGCACATCGGCGGAGCCACCTACAACACCGAGGCGAACCACACCGCCACGGTGGCCGAGGACCTGTGCCGGCTCCTGGCCGGGGCAAGGCCGCTGCACATCGTCAATCCCGAGGTCCTTCCGGATTGACGTGACCGCCCGCCAGCCCACGATCGTCGCCGACAGCATCGGGTTTCAGCCCGAGGGGCCCGATCCCCAGAACATCCGTCCCGGAGCCTCGTACCGACTGGCTGCAGAGTTGGCCCGCGCCGGGGATCACCCCCGCATCTGCACGATCGCCACTGCGGTCGGAGATGACTCCACGCGCCTCGCTGCGGTGCACAACGCCTTCTCGAAGCTCGGCGTGGTGAGCTCACACCTCACCCTTTTTCCCATGCCGAACGTGCCCGATATGCGCGCCCACCTTCTGGCCCAGGACGTGATCTGGGTATCGGGCGGGAGCACCGCCAACCTGCTCGCGTTGTGGCGCCTGCACGGGCTCGATGTCATCCTTCGAGAATGCTGGGAGTCCGGCGTCGTCCTCAAAGGGGTGTCCGCCGGCTCGCTGTGCTGGCACGTCGGCGGAACGACGGATTCGTTCGGGCCGGACCTGCGCGTGATCACCAACGGTCTTGCGTTCTTGCCCTACAGCAACAGTCCCCACCATGACGCCGAAGAGCAGCGACGCCCCTTGATCCATCGGCTCATCGCCGAAGGAACCCTGCCCGACGGCTATGCCACCGAGAACGGCACGGGACTGGTCTTCTTCGGCACCGAGCTTCACGAGGCCTTCACCGAGGTCGAGGGAAAGACGGCCTACCAACTGGTTCGCCACGGCACCTCGGTGACCGAGATTGCCCTTCCCACCCGCCTGCTCTGAGGGGCGCCTGCCCTACGGCCGCCCCCCTCGCGACGCGAATCGCGAGTGAGTAGTGTCATCCAATCGTGACCGTCTCCAGCACAGAAGCGCCCGCCGAGCCCACAATGCTGCCGGACCCCACGCCCCGGGGCATCACCGTGCCCATCATCTCGGTGGACGACCACCTCATCGAGCCACCCGACCTGTTCACGGGGCGGCTCCCGGCGGCCCTCCAGGCGGAGGCGCCGCGTGTCGTCGAAGACGATGCGGGCAATCAGTCGTGGCTCTTCGAGACGCGCCACTACCCGAACATCGGGCTCAACGCGGTGGTCGGTCGGCCCCGAGCGGAGTGGAGCATGGAGCCGGCCCGGTTCGACCAGATGCGCCCGGGGTGCTTTGACATCGCGGAACGGATAGCCGACATGGATCGGGCCGGCATCTGGGCCTCACTCTGCTTCCCCTCCCTGGTGTCGGGATTCTGCGGCGCCGTGTACTCCCGGGCCGAGAACAAGGAGGTGGGGTTGGCCTGCTTGCGGGCCTTCAACGATTGGCATCACGATGTCTGGGCCGCCCCCCATCCCAAGCGCATCATTCCGCTCCAACTCCCCTACCTGGCTGACATCGACACTGCCGTGGGCGAGATCGAGCGGAACGCGGCGCGCGGATTCAAGGCGGTCAGCTTCCCGGAGTTCCCGGCGCAACTCGGCTTTGCCTCCATCTTCAGCGGCCATTGGGACCCCTTCTTCGCCGCCTGCGAGGAAACGGGAACGGTCGTCTGTCTCCATACCGGCTCTTCGTCCTGGGCTCCGCTCGCTTCTCCGAGCCCTCCCTTCGAGTTGCTGCCCACGCTGTTCCCCGTCAATGCGCTGGTGGCTGCGGGAGAGTGGCTGTGGTCGGGAGTGCCATTACGGTTTCCGCGGCTCTCCATCGCCATGTCCGAGGGCGGGATCGGGTGGGTGCCGATGCTGATGGATCGCGTCGACTACGTGCTGAGCCATTCCGCCTCGGGAAGCGAGAGCACGGCGTGGCCGTCGACGATGTTGCCGAGCGAGGTCCTTTCGAGAAACTTCTGGTTCTGCTCCATCGATGACCCGTCGATGGTGGCCATGCGCCATGTGATCGGCGTCGATCACATCATGGTCGAGAGCGACTACCCGCATGCCGACTCTTCGTGGCCCGATACCCAGCAGGTGCTCCTCACGACGTGGGGTGATCTGCCCGACGATGAGCTGCGAGCCATCGCGGCAGGAAACGCGGCGCGCCTGTTCAGCCACGCACTGCCCGATCGCGACGACTGGCGGTCGCAGACGGGCTGAACTCGTAGCCGCAGGGCTCCGAGTCGGTGGCTAGAGCCAGCCGCGCAACGTTTCGATCATGGCGACGGGGTCGCCACCCACCGGGGTGACATTGAGGTGCGTCACGCCGACCTCGGCGAACGCGGCCAGACGCTCTTTGATGTACCCCTCCGGACCGCACAGCGACATCGCCTCGAGCAGATCGGCCGGCACCTTTGCCGCGGCCTCGGCCTTGTGGCCCGACAGGTACAGGTCCTGAATTTCGGCTGCCTCCTTCTCGTAGCCGTAGCGACAGGCCAGGGCGTTGTAGAAGTTCTTCCCCTTGGCGCCCATGCCACCGATGTACAGCGCCGCTCCGGGCCGTCCCATCTCACGGACCGACGCCACCTCGGACTCTTCACCAATGGCCAGGAGACCTCCCGCCGCAATCTGCAGGGGCCCCAACGTAGGGTCGCGGCGGGCTGCGCCAGCCGCCAACGAGACTCCGAACACGCCGTGAGCCTTTTCCGGCACGAAGAAGATCGGGAGCCAACCGTCCGCCACCTCGGCCGCCAGGGCGACGTTCTTCTCCCCGAGGGCGGCCATCCAGATCGGGATGCGGGATCGCTCGGGATGGCCGATGATCTTGAGTGCCTTCCCGAGACCTGTGCCCTGACCTTCGGGCAGGGGGACGTGAAAGATGTCCCCCTGGTGCACCAGCGGGGCTTTCCGGGCCCACACGTTGCGACAGATCTCGATGATCTCGCGCGTCCGGGCCAGGGGGCGGTCGTACGGCACACCGTGGAAACCCTCGATCACTTGCGGTCCGGAGGCGCCGAGGCCGAGCACGCAGCGACCTCCCGAGAGGGCGTCGATCCCGGCCGCGGTCATGGCAATCAGGGTCGGCGTGCGGGTATAGATCGGCAGTATCGCGGCTCCGATCTTCACCGTTTCGGTGCGGGCCGCCAGATAGCCCATCATGCTCGGCGCATCGAAGCCGTAGGCCTCGGCCACCCACACCGTGTCGAGCCCGACTTTCTCCAATTCTGCGGTCTGCCGGGCCGACTCGGCAAAGCCTCCGGCGTAGCTCAACGGCATGGACAGCTTCACCGGTTGCTCCCTTCACTCGTTGGCGCCAGGTCGGGCATGGACTGTAGCCACCTCACGACCGCGGCGGAACACGACGGCGCGCAGGTCGACTCCTTGGTGATCCTGGTTGAGGAGTGGTGGATCGAGATGCTCTGGGTGACGGCGCTCAGTCGGGCGCCGTCCCGGCCAAGTGATGGGCGGCGCGGGCGGCGAGCGCGACCAGCGTCAGGGTGGGTCCGTAGCCGGTGGACGTGACGAACACCGACGAGTCGGCGATGACGAGATTGTCCACCGTATGCACGCGGCTCCAGCGGTCGACGACGGAGGTGGTCGGGTCGTCACCCATGCGTGCCGTGCCGATCACGTGGCGACTCTCCGGTATGCGTGAGGCCCTGTCACCGAACTCGGGGACGCCCGGCGACGAGGTGTGGATCGTCCAGTCCGCCCCCATCTCCTCGAGCACTGATTGCAGGATCCCTCCATGGTGCTTCGACGCCACGAGTTCGTGGCGTCCGGGCTTGTAGGTGATGCGGGCCACCGGAAAGCCCCGGGCGTCGCGGATCGACGGGCTGAGATCGACCGTGTTGGTGGGATACGGCAGGTCTTCACCCTGCATGATGAAGACCCACATGTGCTCGCTCATCTGGGAGTCCCGCATAGCGGGCGCGTGCGCACGTCCCCAGGGCAAATGGCGGGCCTCACCGATGGGAAATCCACCACCCGCGTGCTCCACCAGGCCACCACGGATCCACGGAAGGTTCGCCTCGGCTGCGGCGGCGCGCGAACGATCATCTTGGATCATGGCGTCATCGTGGACGTGCGTGACGGAGCGACCCTTGTACGGATGCAGGCGCAGATCCTTGAAGTGCCCGACCATGATGGTCTGGAAGTGCACCATCAGGTGACGCCCGAGGGCGGGGTGTTCCAGTCCCGACTGGAGCAGGAGCCGCGGCGTCTCGATCGCCCCTCCGGCCACGATCACCACCCCGGCGTCCATCGAGCGCTCGACCCCATCGGGCCCGATGTAATCGACACCGGTGGCTCGCCGCCCCTCGATGCGAATGCGCGAGACGTAGGTCTCGGCCAACAGCTCAGCCCGGCCGGTGGCCATGGTCTTTGTCAGGAGGGCCACCGGATCGCCCTTGGCGTGAATCGGGCAACCGTAAAAGGCGCAGAAGCCGCAGTTGTTGCAGGCGGGCCGGCCGTCGTAGGCAATGCTGTTGGCTGCCGTGGGGGCCTCGTAGGGATGCAGTCCCACGCGCTCCGCCGCCGCGGCCGAGAGGACGGCGCCGTACATCGGGGCGCCGGGCGGCATCGGGTACGGGCCAGAGCGCCACGCGGCGAAAGGGTTCGCCCCGGCCCGGCCCGACACGCCGATCGCCTTTTCCACTTCGGTGTAGAAAGGCTCGAGCTCGTCGTACGTCAACGGCCAATCGGCGACATGGGCGTCTTCCTGTGGCCCGTAGGTGGACGACAGCCTGAAGTCCTCTTCCCGGAAGCGCGGCACCTTTCCGTCGGCATGCGTCCCACCGCCGCCCACCGTGGTGGGGATGGAATTCACCTCACCCACCTGGGTGTGCTCACCCTCGTCCGCCGAACGACGAAAGGCGCGGGGTTCGATGAGAGGATCGGGCCCCAAGAAGTGACGCACCATGAACTTGATCTCGTCGTTGGAGTAGTCCGAAACGGGCTTGGTCAGATCGTCGGGATCGAGCAGGTGGTTGCGTCCCTTCTCCATGATCACGACGGACCACCCGGCGCGCGTCAGAACCTCGGCCGCCGTCGATCCCCCGGGCCCTGAGCCGATGATGATGGCGTCGGTCATGGCCCCGATACGTCCTCATCGCTGTAGCCGCGTGGCTGCACGTCTCCGTCCCTTCCGATGTAGGCCCACCCGATGCCGTCCCGATTCCCCCCGTACTCGGGGGCCCCGTACATCCCTTCGCAGCAGTGCCCGTACAGGAGGTCGCAGAACCCTTCGTCGGCCCGCAAGCGTCGCTCCTGCTCTGCGCCGTCGACCTCTGCGAAGTCGGCGCCGAGAGCGGCCAACCCCTGTCGGTACATCTCCTGCAGCCCGACAACGAGACCGTTGAACTCGCGCTCGGGAAGGCCGAGTGATCCCTCAATGCGCATGCGCCACGCCAACTCATCCAAAGTGCTCAAGGGATGGAAGTTGACGAATCCCGCCTCACCGCCCTTACGACCCGACGTCGGACCACCGGCCCAGATCCGTGGCGGATCGAACGTGAACGCGCCCAACAGGGTGTCGATGTAGTCCGCCACTCCCGCTTCTTCGGCTCCCGGCGCACCCTGATCGGAGGGCATCATCTGCGCACACGCCGCCCGGAGAACGAGGTACTCGCGTTCGGTCAACCAGACGGGCATCGGGCTACGGTAGCGTGCCGGATTCTGACGCGCTGACGCTGACGCCAGATCAGAGGTGCCAGATCACATCTGGCGCGACAGCGTCAGCTGATCCGGCCGTAGTACGCAGCATCGCCGAAGCTGAAGATGCCGCCGTCGGCCGCCACCAGCCAGTACCCGCCGGTGGCCTGGTCCGCCGCCATGCCCACCACGGGTGCTACCAGTGCGTGACCACCCATGGAGCCGGTAAAGTTCGCCTGGCCAAAATCGAACACGCCACCGTCGGCGGCTTCGAACCGGTAGCCCTGGCCGTCGGGAAGTGCCTCCATCCCGACGATGGGCTGGACGAGGCGCAGCGCCCCGGTGCTCCCGAAGAAGGGGGCATTGAAGCTGAAGATGCCACCGTCGGCCGCCACCAGCCAGTACCCGCCGGTCACGGAATCGGCTGCCATGCCGACAATCGGTTGATTGAGAGCGATGCCACCCATGCTGCCGTAGAACGTGGCGTCACCGAAGCTGAAGATGCCACCGTCGGCCGCCACCAGCCAATACCCCTGGCCGTCCGGGGTCGAGGCCATGCCGACGATGGGTGCGACGAGACGGAGCGCCCCTGTACTGCCGAAGAAGGTCGCGTCACCGAAACTGAAGATGCCACCGTCGGCCGCCACCAGCCAATACCCCTGCCCGTCCGGGGTAGCGGTGATCCCGACGATGGGCGAGTTGAGTGGGACGTTCACGAGAGAACCGTAATTCTGGACTGCGCCGAAGGCCGCGACGTCACCGTTCGACTCGGCCTCCCAATACCCGAGGCCGTCCGCAAGGGTGGCGATGCCGATGATGTGCGGTGACGTGAGAACGCTGTCGACGACCTGATTCCACGTCAGGGTGATGCCGGCGGGCGGGGGGCCGCAGGTGCCGATCAACTGGACGGCCAGCGAGCCGCCCGGGGATCCGGTCGACGAGAATGCCGCACCCATCGAAATCGTCGGCGCGCCAGCGCCGCACGAGCTGAACTCGTGCAGGATGATGTCGCGGTGACCCCAGCAGCCGGCGGCCGAGCGGGGGGAACAGCTCGAATTCGTCGTCTCGCCTTGCACGCCGCCATAGCCATCTGAGTACATCCAATAGAAATCGGCTTCGATCACCGACGCCAGCCCGCCGGCCCAAATCGATCCACCCCAGCTCATCTGGCTGCCTCCGCCGAGCGAGCTGGGAAAGCCGGGATCGTCTCCCTCATCCGCTCCTTGTTGCGCATCCGCGTTGAGTTCGGACGTCATGTCGCTGATAGCCGGAAGGCCCCGGTCGATCCGTTCGTCGTTGACGACGATGAACGCTTGCTCGGGAATGGGGAGGCTCGACAGGGTCGCCTCGGAGATGTTGAGGGGGCCGACGCCTTCCTGCGCCCGGGCCGCGTCGATCGATGTGAGGTAGTCGGCGCTGCTCGGCGCGATATTGCTCGGAGGGTTGTTCGGCGGAAGGATGCCCGCTGCCCCGGCCGGGACCGACAGCCCACCCCCGACGACAGCCGCACACGCGATCGCGGCAACCGCCAGCCCACCTATAGCGGGTGTCAGCGACCGCCCATCTCGTGTCCGTCCCATCTGCCCCACACGTCCTCCCGGGGACACTGGGGAAGACGGAAATCACGGAAATGGTCGAAAAGAATCCATTCCGGCAACCCGGCTCACTCAGAGAGTCCCGTAGCTTTGCGTCCCCCCCTCGCGAGGGGTTTGCCTTTGTGGTCCAAAGTATGCCCGAAGGCTTCACAGAAAAGGGTCAGAACCAGCCAAAACGGCCACGGGCAACCGAACTGCAACTTAGGGTGCGCCGGCTCGGGCCCCACGTCATCGTTCAGGGGCGGGCGATCATCCGTTCCAACGCCCGCCGATCCAATTTCTCGCCCGCCGTCAACGGCAACTCGGTGACGACGACGAGGTCGTCCGGCAGCTTGTACCGAGCGAGGCGAGATCCCGCGAATCGGCGGCGGTGACGGCCCCGAGCTTGGCCGCAGCCAGGTAGGCGATGAAATGCTCGGGCGTCGGCGGGAGTGCGAGTGCGAGTGCGACTCCCTGCGCCACTCCGAGCTCCGCCATCCCCACCGCGGTCTCGTCACAGATGCGATCGAACTCTGCGTAACCGAGCGACAATCCCTCGTCGGTGACGAAGGCGGGCCGGTCCCCGAAACGCCGTGCTGCCTCGACCGCAGTCTCGACCAGCATGTCGATCGTCCGTCGCGTTCAGTCCGACAGTCCGACGATGACCGACTTGGTCTCGGTGAACGCCTCGATGCTGCCCCATCCCCCTTCGCGTCCCAGGCCCGACTGCTTGTACCCTCCGAAGGGAGCGTTCGGCCACACGGTGTACTCGTTGATCCCGACCGTCCCGGCCCGGATCGCCTTGGCCACCCGAAAGGCGCGTGCGATGTTGGTGGTGTAGACGCCTGCGCCCAACCCGTAGTCGGTGTCATTGGCCAGCGCGATGGCGTGCGCCTCGTCGTCGAAAGGCATGGCGACGAGTACCGGTCCGAAGACCTCCTCCCGTGCGATCGACATGGAATTGTCGACATCGGCAAACAACGTCGGGTTCACGAAGTTGCCCTGGGCCAGATCGCCGCCCGGACGACCGCCCCCTGCCACGAGGCGAGCCCCTTGCGACGGCGCCTTGTCGATGAAGCCGAGTATGCGATCGAGCTGGCGCGTATTGATGATGGCGCTCGAGGTGGTGGCGGTGTCGAAGGGGTCGCCGAACTGCACCATGCCGACCAATGACGCCGCCGCGTTCACGAAGGCGTCGTACACGCTGCGCTGTACCAGGGATCTGGTCTGGCACACGCAGCCCTGGCCCGAGATGCCCATCGAGACCATGCCCATGGCCATCATGGCCGCACCTTCCACGCTGGGAGCATCCTCGAACACGATGCTGGGCGACTTGCCGCCCAGTTCGAGGGTGACCCTCTTGATGGTGTCACCGCTCGCCTCGAGGATGCGCTTGCCCACGGCTCGGCTTCCCGTGAAGGTGACCTTGTCGACGCCGGGGTGGGTGATGAGCGCTTCGCCGGTGGGATGGCCCGGACCGGCAACAAGGTTGACCACTCCGGGCGGAAAGCCCGCCTCCTCGATCAGGGCCATGAGCTTCAGCGACGTGAGCACGGCGAATTCCGAAGGCTTGACGACGACGGTGCAGCCGCTGGCCAGAGCGGGCGCCACCTTCTGGGCGAACAGCATCATCGGGGCGTTCCACGGGATGATGGC
>OBLU010000995.1_pt1 | contig 26490 bp, 15 predicted proteins | sample 1518681 | NCBI WGS metagenome assembly OBLU01 (sample SAMEA3539304, study PRJEB22396) | soil metagenome | biome: tundra; feature: field; material: soil | place: USA | collected 2010-05 | depth 0.15 m
CGACGCACATCCCGGCGGGAATCACGAAGATCGAAAACATCTCCAGCAGGTTGCTCAGCGGCGTCGGGTTCTCAAACGGATGCGCCGAGTTCGCATTCATGAACCCGCCGCCGTTCGTTCCCAGCATCTTGATAGCTTCCTGCGACGCCAGCGGCCCCTGCGCGATCGTCTGCGTGGTCACCGTAGTCGTGGTCGGCTTCCCATCTGTGCCTGTGCTGGTTACAGTCTGCTTCTCCACCAGCGTCGCCGTGTCGTACGGCTTCAAGTTCTGGATTGCGCCCTGCGACACCAGCGCCAGTGCGTACACGATGCAGATGGGCACCAGCACCCACAGCGTTCCCCGCGTCAGGTCGACCCAGAAGTTGCCCAGCGTTTTGGACTCGCGCCGCGAAATCCCGCGGATGAACGCGATGGCCAGCGCCATGCCGGTGGCGGCAGACCAGAAGTTATGCGTCGCCAACCCGAACATCTGGGTCAGGTAGCTCATGGTCTGCTCGGGCACGTAGGACTGCCAGTTGGTGTTGGTGGTGAAGGAGGCCGCGGTGTTCCACGCGAGGTAGGGCTCGACCGCCGCGAGGTGCTGCGGGTTCCACAGCGGGATCACGTGCTGCAGCCGCTCTATCGCATAGGTGAGCAGCAGCGTCGCCAGCGAGAAGGTGAGCATGGCGACGCCGTACTCGGTCCAGCGCATCTCCGCGCCGGCGTCGACGCCTGTCACGCGATAGAGCAGCCGCTCCACCGGCCCGAGCACCGGGTCGAGCCAGGTCCGCTTGCGCTCGTAGACCTGCGCCATGTACAGCCCCATCGGCTTTGCTGCGAGCAGCACCAGCGCGAAGAAGACCGCGATCTGCAGCCAACCATTCAGAGTCATCAGAATTTCTCCGGACGCAACAACGCAAAGACGAGGTAGAACAGCAGCGCAGCGGTCAGGATGAGAAGGAGAATGTTTTCAAGCATCGTCGCGCCCACCTTTCAGCGACCGGCAACCGTTGACATACCAAACAGCCACCACGAAGAAGACTACGGAAGCAGCGAGAAACGCCAAATCGCTCATATCGCTCCTGCGGTGCCTTAAGCTCCAGCGGCACCGCTGTACTCCTGCGGCGCCTCGGGTCGGGTTCCTTTGCGGATCACGACCCTGAGGCTGCCAAGGGTCCGGCCGCGTACTAGGAGGAACGCGGCAGGACCACTTCAGTGAGTCTGGCAGCGGACGTTGTAGGAAAGCAGTAGGAATGACGTTAATATTTTGTAAGTATCCTTAACGGCTTTTGATCCAACGGCTTTCGATCTGGCTAGGCTTCGCTGGGGCCGCCGGGACTGAGCCGATAGCCCACCCAGGGTTCGCTGACGATGTATTGCGGCTCGCTGCCGGGCGGCTCGATCTTCTTGCGGAGCTGCGCCACCAGGACGCGCAGGTATTCGGGCTGATCGACGCCGGCCGCGCCCCACACCGCGCGCAGCAGGGTCTTGTGCGTGAGCACGCGGTCGGCGTTGCGCGCGAAGTAGAGCATCAGGTCGAACTCCTTCGGCGTGAGATGAATCTCGACTCCGCCGACCAGCACCTGGCGCCGCTCGACGTCGATGCGGAAGTCGCCGAGCTCGATCAGGCTCTCCTGGGTCTCTTCCAACGCGGTTACGCGCCGCATCTGCACGCGCACGCGGGCCAGCAGTTCCTGGATGCTGAACGGCTTGGTGATGTAGTCGTCGGCGCCCTCGTCCAGCGCGGCCACCTTGGAGGCATCCTGGTTGCGCACCGAGAGCACGATGATGGGCACCTGCGACCGTTCGCGGATCTCGCGGGTCAGCTCGATGCCGTCCATGTTGGGCATGGCGAGGTCCGTGATGACGAGGTCCGGCTGCATCTTCAGGAACTTCTCCAGCGCGTCCGCGCCATCCTGCGCCACCGTGACCTCGTGCCCGTTGCTGAGCAGCGAAGTGCGTAGAACCCGCGTGATCTGCGGCTCATCGTCGACAATCAGGATTCGCATGGCTGGCCTGCCTTACCTCGTACCGTATTCCTCGCGCCTGACTCTGTCACTTTTCCGGCTGCGTGACAATATGCACGTCGACCTGGGGAGCGTCGCTCATGAACCGTTGCAGCGCAACGTAGTAGAGGTACTTCTTCCACCCCTTCACCGCCGATCGCCCGAAGATCACCTGCGTAATCCTGTTCCTTGCAATATAGTCCGCGGTGACCACGGGCACGCTGGTTCCTTTCAGCCGCACCACGTGGGCGCCCACGTTGTCGGCAAACAGCATGTTGGCATCGAGCGATCTGCGCAGGCTCTCGACCGGCTCCTTTTCAGTTTCGACGTACAGGACGAAGAGGTCTCCATCCATCGCCTCGGCCATGCGCGCGCCGCGGGCGATGAGGTCGCGCGACGCGGGGTTGGCGCTGATGCACACGGCGATGCGCTCGGAGATCTGCCAGTGGCCGCTGAGCTTCTTGCGCTGCACGTAGTCGTCGAGGGTGCGGTCGACCGCGCGGGTTACGCGCTGCAAGGCCATCTCGCGCAGGGCGATCAGGTTGCCGCGGCGGAAGAAGTTCGACAGCGCCCGCTCGGCGCGCTCGACCGGATAGATATCGCCGCGGCTCATGCGGGTGGTGAGCGCCTCGGGGGTCAGGTCGGCGAGCACCACTTCGTCGGCGCGGTCGAGCACCCAGTCGGGGACGGTCTCGCGCACGGTGATGCCGGTGAGGCTCTGCACGCGGGGGGTGATGCTTTCGACGTGCTGGATGTTGAGCGTGGCGAGGACGTCGATCTCGGCTTCGAGGATCTGCAGCACATCCTGGAAGCGCTTGGCGTGGGTGCTGCCTTCGATGTTGGTGTGGGCGAGTTCGTCGATGAGGACCACTTCGGGCTTGCGCTGGAGGATGGCGTCCACGTCCATCTCTTCGAAGATCGTGCCTTTGTACTCCATTTGCTTGCGCGGGACCTGCTCGAGTTGCGCGGCGAGTTCGGCGGTGCGGGCGCGGCCGTGGGTTTCGACGATGCCGATCACAACATCTTCGCCGCGACTCCTGCGGCGGATGGCCTCGCTGAGCATGCTGAAGGTCTTGCCTACGCCGGGCGCGTATCCGAGGAAGACCTTGAACCGCCCGCGCTTCTGCGGGTCGACCGCGGCAAGCCATTCGTCAGGAGTCTTCGTGTGCGGTGCTTCCGGATTCATCGGGCCAGCCTGACCACTTTCTCCTGCGGCGGATGTGCTCGCCAGCAGCGCATACACCGTTCTTTTTATATAGCCTTAAGTCGTTAAAAGGTCGTAAGTGCCTCAAGAGCGACACGCGATGCTCTATACAATTCCGTGTGTGTACACGAAGCGTATTGTTGAGGCTGGGCGCTGGCTCATCGTCGCCATTGGACTTGCCGGTATTGTAGCCCTCTGCCGCCGCCTTCCCGGGATCAGCGACATTACGGTGGCGCTGGCCATGCTGCTGATGGTGCTGGGCCTGGCCGGAAATTGGGGCCTGCGCTATGCGGTGGGGGCCTCCATCGCCGCGACCGCGCTGTTCAACTACTTCTTCCTGCCGCCGACGGGCACCTTCACCATTGCCGACACGCGCAACTGGGTAGCCCTGTTCGCGTTCCTCGGCACAGCCATTTACGCCAGCCACCTGGCCGCGCGCATCCGCGAGGAGTCCGAAGAGGCCAACGCGCGCCGCCACGAGTCGGAGATGCTCTACCGGCTGGGCCGCCAGTTGCTGCAGCCGGAGAACGTCGGCCAGCTCTTCAACTTTATTCCGTCCAGCGTGGCCAATTCGTTTAACAGCCCCGCGGTGACTCTGTATATCGCGGAGGGCGACCGCATCTATCTTTCCGACCCGAAGTACATCTCCAGCCCGAAGCTGGCGTGGCCGCCTGCGAACGGGCACGCGGCCGAAACGCCTTCCAACAACTCTTCCGGTGTTGCCTACTGCGGCGAGCGCACCCGCGCGGAGGTGGTCAGCGATCTGCGCGAGGCCATGCTGATGCCCATCTTCCGCCCGCCCAGCGACGGATGTCCTACCGCCATTCCGCTGCGCATCGGCGTGCGTCCCAGCGGAGCGCTGCTGCTGGAAGCCACCACGCTCTCGCGCGAGACCATGGAGGCGCTGAGCGGGCTGGTCTCCATGTCGATCGAGCGCGCGCAGGCGCTGGAAGACAGCTCGCGCTCCGAGGCCGCCAAGGAGACCGAGCGCCTGCGCACCGCGCTGCTGGACTCCGTCACCCACGAGCTGCGCACGCCGCTGACGTCGATCAAGGCGTCCATCAGCGCGCTGCTCTCGCAACAGGCGCTGGACGAGCCCTCGCGCAAGGAGCTGCTGACCGTCATCGACGAGGAGTCCGACCACCTGAACCACCTGATCGAACAGGCCGTGGAGATGGCGCAGTTGGACGCGAACAAGGTCCACCTGGAGCTGAAGCCGGTGCGCGTGGCCAGCCTGATCGAAGCTGCCGTAGGGCAGGCACGCATGCTGTCGCCGGGGCGCGAGTTTCGCGTTTCTGTTTCGAGCTCGCTGCCCAACGCGCTGGCCGACGCCGCCTGGATCCACAAGGTGCTGGGCAACCTGCTGGGCAATGGCGTGAAATACTCGCCGTCGGACCAGCCCATCTACGTCTCGGCCGATGTGCAGGGCGACATGGTGGCCATCAGCGTCGCCGACCGCGGCGCCGGCATCGACCCGCTGGAGCAGGGCATGATCTTCGACAAGTTCTACCGCGGGCGGACGTATCGCGATCCTGCGGAGCATAACCGCATCAGTGGGACGGGGATGGGACTGGCCATCTGCCGCGCGATTGTGACGGCGCATAGCGGCAGCATCGGCGTGACCAGCCAGCTCGGCCACGGCTCGGTGTTCACGTTCACGCTGCCGGTGGCGCGGCCCGCCTGATCGACGCCGCTCGATCGGCGGGCTCTCTACACAAGCTCAATGGAGACGCGACGGCCTACGATTGCAGCCGCCCGCTGCAGGCTGGATAGCGTTATGTCGTCCTTCGCGTTGAGGAGCCGGTCCACCTGCGAACGGCTGGTCTTTAGCAGCGTCGCCATTTTGTTCTTCGAGATTTTTTGCTTCTTCATGGCCTCGGCGAGTTGCCATGCGACGACCTCTTTGACCGCCTGCGCCTGGGCCTCTTCGAAGATGCCTTCCTGCTTGAGGTAGTCCTCGATGCTGGAACCCATGTGCTTCTTGCTCATCGCTCCCGCCTTCCGCCTGACTCAGTAAGGTTGTACTACAAAAAGGGCATGCGACTGGCGTCCGTCACCCCATCATTTTCTTCTCGACTTGTAAACCTCCCGGGCGTATACCCGTCTATTGCAGCCGAATGGGTGCATCTCCCTCCCCACAATGGAGAACGACATGAACGACGGCACGACCCTCTGCACCACTCCCCGGACAACTGAAGTCAAGCGATTTCTTAGCGTGGGCGGCGGCAAGTTCGCCGTGGTTGCCGGATGCTCGCCCGATGGAGTGCCCGGACCCTGAACACTGACGTTCGGCGGGAACAACCTCTCCCAGGTCTGTGACCCTCCGTGCAAAAGAAACCGGGAGGTTGCTCTGGGGCAATCTCCCGGTTTTTCATTTTGGTTACGAGGTTGTCGCCGGCACACCCGACGGCATTGGCCGCTTGGGTCAATTCGCACAGGGCTGCAGATTGCGCCCGGGGTGGGTTGTTCGACACGCCCGCTAGAACAGCTTGCTGAAGTTGTATCCCAAAGTCGGCCCGTGGCCCGCGCCCCACGCCAGGTACATCTGTGCCGCCGTGTTCCCCTGCAGCCGGAACGTCGCGCCCACGCCCGCATCCTGACGCAGATGCCCGAACGACAGCGACCCGAACGTCGGCCCCACCGTGCCCGCGTCGTAGAACATCGCAAAGCCTACCGGATCCCACAGCGGCACCGAATATTCCGCCTGGACAAACACCGCGTCGCGGTCCCGGAAGCGATAGTCCGGGTAGCCGCGCAGGCTCATCTGCGAGTCGATGTCGGAGCCGCCCACCGTGGGCGCCAGGTAAAACGGCACTACCGACGAGCCGTTCGTCATCGACGCCTTCACCTGCGTGCGCACATCGATTTTCCCGTAGTTGCATTGCTGCGTCACCTTGATGACGTACGCCTTCGGATCGGTCAGCTTCGGATGACCATCGCCGCACGCGCCTTCCAGGATGTAGTACTTGAAGCCATGCCCCGCCGTGTCCGCGAGCGTCACGTAGCGCCGCACGTTCGAGCCGAGTTGCAGCGACTCATCGCCCTTGACCACCAGTTGCTGGAACGAATTCGCGGAGGTGCTCAGCGCCGTATACCAGTCGTACTCCGCGCTGTTGTCGAAATTGAAGCGCAGATTGCGCTTCATCAATGGCCCGGTGTGGTTCATCGGATCGTCGTCCGTCTTCGGGTTGGAGAGCGCGCTCGCCGTCGTCACCAGGCCCAGGTGCGGAATCACGAACGTCGGCTGGGCGGTGAGTCCCGGCGCGGTGGCGTTGGTAAAGTTTAGGCTGACCGAGAGCGGGTCCGTCGTTGCCGGGAGCGCGGGTTGCAGGATCTCCATGCCGCCGGCGCCCGCGATGTGATCGGTGAGCGGCAGGTTGGCGCTGAACACGCCGAAGGTATCGTTCTCGTGGAAGGTGTGCTTGGTCGCCGGCGAGCGCGGCCCCAGCCCGTAGTACGAGATCGTCTGCAGGCTGCGATGCGTCCCCAGCAGGTGCATCGAGAACTGCGTCTTGGTGCACAGCGCGCCCATCCGCTGGCACGTATCCCCGGCCTTGTTCTGGCTCGGCGTGTAGAGCGGCGGAACCAGGTCGGCCGAACCGATCGCCGCCCAGCTTCCATTCATCGATCCGACGATGGCCAGCTTGAAGTCGGTCGACGAAATCTTCTTCGTTTGCGAGACGTTGTCCGTCTCCTTGTCGAACATGCCGCCCACCGCAAATCCATTTCCCGGCGGCAGGCTGGAGAACGTCAGGTGCCATACCGGCTGCGAGAACAGCGCCTCCATGCACTCAACCTTGGTGTGAAGCTTCGATTGCGCGTCGAAGAATTGCTTGCACATTCCCTTCGACTGCGCCTGCGCCTGTACGCCGCAGATCGCAACGAGAATGCAGCCCCACCGGAGCAGGCGCCTCATTGCGCACCTCCCGCGGCCGAGCGCTTCTGCGCCTCCTGCAGGAAGCTGGCCGTGTCCGCGGCATTCGTCAGCGTGTTCACGTCGCCCGGCGGAGCGATGCCCCGCTGCTGCAACTGGTAGTTCATTGCCCGCGCGAAAAGCACCGAGAGATCGGTCGGCCGACGCACCTCGGCCGACGCCTGAATCGCGACTCCCGCCGCCGGCGACACCGCCGGTACGGGGAGATTCACCACGTCATTGCGAATCGCGCTGCCGGTCAGCGCGAGCACGTCGTCGAAGGTGGGCGCCTGCGCCTCTCGCCAGGTCAACGGCTGCGAGCCCGGACAGAACAGCTTGCGCACCGTCGCCACCACCGACGAGTGCTCGTAGTCGCGATCGTGCAGCACCGTGCCGGGCGCGATGCAGGGCGACACAAACACCGCCGGCACCCGCACTCCCAGCCGGGTAAAGTCGAACGGCGGATCGGGCGACGGCGTCACGTCCGGCACTCCCGCCGACGAGGGCTGCCGCGTCACCGTCGGCGGCACTACGTGGTCGAAGATACCGCCGTGCTCGTCGTAAAGAATCAGGAACAGCGTGCTCTTCCACCCGGGGCTCTGCGTCAGCGCGTTGTAGATATCGCGGATCAGGCCCTCGCCGCGATCGATGGGAAAATCCGGATGCTGGCTGGTGGCGAAGTTGCCCTGCCCGTCATCGTCGTAGGTGGGCTCGATGAAGGTGTACGCGGGCAGGTTCCCGTTGAGCGCATCGTCCTTGAAGTTCGCGTAGGGGAAGAACTTTCCCTGATGCAGGATCAGATACTTGTTGGCCAACAGAATTGAGGAGCCGGTCGAGTAGATCCGGTAGTCGTACGGAGTCGTCGCGTCGAAGCTCTCGAAGATCGTCTTGAGCAGGAACGGCGCGTCGATGGCGTCCTGGTTCACCGAGCCCACCGAATTCGCGCCGTGCACGAACATGCGATTGGGAATCGTCGAGCCCGGCACCGAGGCGAACCACCGGTCGCACACCGCGTACTGCTTGGCCAGGGTGGAGAGCACCGGCAGCGTCGCCGGGGTGAAGCACTTCATCACGTTGCCCGCGCGCACGGGGTCGCCGGACGCGACGAAGTAGTTGCGCACGAACCCGCGCATGTCCGCGGGTGTCGTCGGGTCGCTGTTGCTGAAGATCTGCTGGGTGACGTCGCCGAAATCGTGATGCGGGTCCGGAGTCAGATCGTGCACATCCGCCGCGTTATCGCTGACCACGACATTCGGATCGAGCTCGCGCGCGGGGTAGTTCCACTCGTCGCCATTCAGCCCGTCGATGGCAGGGTTGTCCCGCTTCAGGAAGCCCAGCATGTGGTCGAAGGAGCGGTTCTCGAGCATGAGAACCACAAGATGCCTGATCGGAGTCGGCATAACGCACGCACCTCAAGAAAAAGAGACACCGTACTCGTACTCGATCCTGATGAGCGAAACATAGCACACTCACGCAGCCAGTTGCACTCCCCACCGGTGCCGAACTGGATGCCTGGGTGTCACTGCTTTGCGGTGGCCAAGGCCCAGCCGGCCAAGGCGCCACAGCACAGGACGCGGATTACATCTCGCTGCGCTTCAACAGGTAGTTCAGCCCGCCCACCCGATACCACCGGTAGCCGTAGGGTTCCAGCAGCACGCGGTGCTGTCCCTTCTCATCCGGAGCGCTGTGGTTGTCCGACAGCAGATTGACCAGCGCGTTGCACTCGCCGCCATCGTCACCCACCTGAAACTTCACCTCCCGCGGGTCCGGCCCCAGGTTGTGTACGCAGACGACCGAGTTGCCGCGCCACTGATATCGCATCGCCAGCACCTTCGGCGTGTGCGTCGCGATGAAGGAAAAATCGCCCCACCCGATTTCCGGGACCTCCTTGCGCATGCGAATGATGCGTTCCATCCAGTTCAGAATCGAATTCGGATCGCGCCTCTGGGCCGCCACATTCACATGCGGAAACCCGTACACGCCGTCCGCGATCACCGGCAGCACCGGCTTGTCGCAGCGGGTGAAGCCGCCGTTGGGCTCGTTCGACCACTGCATCGGCGTGCGCGCACAGTTGCGCTCCAGCAGCTTCAGGTTGTCGCCCATGCCAATCTCGTCGCCGTAGCGAATCACCGGCGTTCCCGGCAGCGTCATCATCAGGCTGTAGGCCAGCTCGATCCGCCGCCGGTCGCCCTGCAGCATGGGCGCCAGCCGCCGCCGGATGCCGCGGTTGTACAACTGCATATCCTTCTCCGGACCGAACGCATCGAAGACGCACTGGCGCTGCTTCGGCTCCAGCCGGCCCAGGTCCAGCTCGTCGTGATTGCGCAGAAACTGTCCCCACTGCGCCGTCTCCGGGCGGTTCTTCGTCGCCTTCATCGCGCTCACCAGCGGTCGCGCATCGCAGCTCGCCATCGCATAGAACAGGTGCTGATTCACCTGGAAGTTGAACATCATCTGCATCCGCTCGCCGGAGTTGCCGAAGTAGTGCATGTCGGTTCCGGGCAGCACATTGGCCTCCGCCAGGATGATCGCATCGCCCTGCCGCCAGTTCAGAAACTGGCTGAACGTCCGTAGCATGTCGTAGTGCTCCTGCGGCTTGCGCACCGCCGCGCCCTTCTCCGAGATCACGAACGGAACCGCATCCATGCGGAAGCCCGAAACCCCAAGCTGCAGCCAGAACCCCATGATCTTCAGAATCTCCGCCTGCACCGCGGGGTTCGCCGTGTTCAGGTCGGGCTGAAATTTGTAGAAGCGATGAAAGTAGTACTCGCGCGCTACCTCGTCGTAATCCCAGGTCGACTTCTGCACGCCGGGAAAGACGATGCCCGATGCGGCGTCCTTCGGCTTCTTCTTCGACCACACATACCAATCGCGGTAGTCCGACTCCGGATCGCTGCGCGCCGCCTGGAACCAGGGATGCTGGTCCGAAGTGTGATTCACCACCAGGTCGATCAGCACCCGCATGCCGCGCTGCTCGCATCCGTGCGTGAACTCCACAAAGTCGCCCAGCGTGCCAAAGCGCGGATCGACGCCGTAGTAGTCGCAGACATCGTAGCCGTCGTCCTTCCACGGCGAGGGCTGGAACGGCATCAGCCACACCGCCGTCACGCCCATGCCCTGGAGATAGTCCAGTTGCCGAATCAGTCCCTGGAAGTCGCCGATCCCGTCGCCGTTTGCATCCATATACGTAGCAACCGACAGGCAATAGATGACGGCATTCTTGTACCAGAGATCATTAATCATGTTCACCGCTTTCTTAGAAGAGATGGTCGGCACGGAATTTTATTTGCGACCATCGGGGGCACCACCGCGAAGCCCAATACGCGTCACGAAGTGACCCGGTAGGACACCAAAGGAGCACTCATTCGGATGCAAAAACTGACGTGGTGGCAACGCGGAGTCATCTACGAGGTCTATCCGCGCTCATTCCAGGACTCCAACGCCGACGGCATCGGCGATCTAGCAGGCATCCGCGAGCGGCTGGACTACCTGCAGTCGCTCGGCGTGGACGCCCTCTGGCTCTCGCCCATCTTCCCCTCGCCCATGGCCGACTTCGGCTACGACATCGCCGACTACTGCAACATCGACCCCACCTTCGGGACCCTGCCGGAGTTCGACGCCCTGCTCGCGGAGGCGCACAGCCGCGGCCTCAAACTGATCCTCGACTTTGTTCCCAACCACACCTCCGACCAGCATCCCTGGTTCCTCGAAAGCCGCTCCTCGCGGCACAATCCGAAGCGCGACTGGTACCTCTGGCGCGATGAACCCAATCACTGGCTCAGCCACTTCGGCGGGCCTGCCTGGGAGCTCGACCCCGCCACCAGCCAGTACTACTACCACTCGTTCCTGAAGCAGCAGCCCGATCTGAACTGGCGCAATCCGGATGTGCGCGCCGCCATGTTCGACGTCCTGCGCTTCTGGCTGGACCGCGGCGTCGATGGATTCCGCGTCGACGTGATGTGGCTGATGATCAAGGACGACGAATTCCGCGACAATCCGCCCAACCCCGCCTACACGCCCGGCGCGCCCTCCAACCAGCGCCTGCTGCCGCTCTACAACGCCAACCGCCCCGAGGTGCACGAACTGATCGCCGCCATGCGCGCCCTCGTCGACAGCTACCCCGACCGCGTCCTCATCGGCGAAATCTACCTCCCCATCCAACAGCTCATGGACTACTACGGCAAGGACCTCACCGGCGCGAACCTTCCCTTCAACTTCCAGCTTCTGCAATGCGCCTGGAGCGCCGCGTCCATCGCGCAGGTACTTTCCGACTACCACGCCGCGCTTCCTGCCGGCGCATGGCCCAACTGGGTCCTCGGCAATCACGACCAGCCCCGCATCGCCTCCCGCATCGGCGAGCACCAGGCCCGCGTGGCCGCCATGCTCCTCTTCACTCTCCCCGGCACCCTCACCATGTACTACGGCGAAGAGATCGGCATGACCAACGTCCCCATCGCTCCGGAAGACGTGCAGGACCCCGCCGAAAAGAATGAGCCCGGCATCGGCGCCGGCCGCGACCCCGAGCGCACCCCCATGCAGTGGGACACCAACCTCCACGCAGGATTCACCACCGGCGATCCGTGGCTGCCGGTCGCCCACGATTACCCCGCCGTCAACGTCATGGGTCAGACGGGCGATCCCGGCTCCATGCTCACGCTCTACCGCGACCTCATCCGCCTGCGCCGCGACCATCCCGCGCTGGTCGACGGCCGCATGCAGGCCATCGCGGCCCACGACAACGTCCTCAGCTACCAGCGCGTCAGCCCCACCGAGTCCCTGCAGATCCTGCTCAACCTCGGCCACGCGCCTGCCCAAGTCGAGGCCGACGGCGTGATTCTGAAGTCCACCTGCCCCGGCCGCGACGGCAGCCCCATCGCGCAATCCATCGAACTCGCCCCCGCCGAAGGCCTCATCCTCGCAATCAAAAATCCGTAGCCGTATCCGCCTTTGCTGTTGCTTTGGCTCTCGCGGTTGCAGTTGCCGTTGCCTGTTCCGCCACCCCCCCAAAGAAGCGTCATCTCGACCGGAGCGCGCACCCCCAAAGAAGCGTCATCTCGACCGGAGCGCGCAGCGCGGAGTGGAGAGACCCCCGCATTTCGCCTTTGCCTTGCTTTCTTTTCTTTTGGATTTTGGAGCTAAAATCCTTTGTTTCAACGAGTTGCTGGGCACGTGTGTCTGCAAAATATTGATTCCAGGGATTTTGCGTACAAAATCTCTGAATTGTTGGAGTTACGGGCCGCATAGTGCTCCTGGAGAGTGGGTTGGTATAGACCAGGTCCGGCTGGAGCCCCCTCCGGCACGACGCTGGTTTTATTTGGTCCCTTAAGTTAATTATATCGTGGATGTCAAGGGCTTTTTCCGGTGGATATCATGGATAAATCAAATGATTAGAGGTAGATGCAGGGTGTTTGGCCCCAGGGGCTAAGCCCCTTGTCCTCATTTAGGTAAGCCAAGGCTTCAGCCTTGGCCTTCCCCAGGCAGAAGGGAAAGGGGGCTTCAGCCCCTGGGGCATTGCTGAATCCAGGCATAAATTCTGCACCGGCAATAAATACCTTGGCTAACTCAATCGTTCATTTTGCGATTGCTCATTCATCTCTAATTTCTCTGCCGCTGCGATCATTCATCCGCCTTACGCATAAGCCGATCCGCTTGGCCCTTGAGCCTTAGGGCTTCGGCTCGCATCCGATCCTCAACCCTTAGGGTTTAGCCTTGGGTCCGCGCTTCTGAGGTGCAAGAGGAGTAACCTCATCTTCCGCCAGGATACTCCATGGACTCAGTTGCAGAGAAGCCGGATTTTAGATCATTTCCCATAGACGCACCAAAACATGCTGCTATACTGACGGCAGCATGTTCAGAAGAGTGCTAGTGACGCTCATAGACGGCTGACAATGAGCTGGACTGTAACCTTTACAAGAGCTATACCCTGCCAGGGGTATAGACTCGGTGTTCGGCCAACTACCCGATTAGAACTTCCAACTTCAACCTCCGGTCACAGTTAACGCTGTGGCCGGATTTTTATTACTCGCTCTTCTTGAGGGAGTATATCACCAATGGTGACTACTGTAGTAGTCAAAATAACTACAGTTCACCACTGTAGATAAATCCCTAGCAGAAACTTGGCGGGCGATCATATAGTAAACCGGCCCGGAGAATCTGAAATTTCCCTTCATTATTATGGAACGGAAAGCTATTGATTTGGGTCACTCAAATCAATTGATGCCCTCGCAACCAATTGAAACAAAATATTTTAGCTCCAAAATCCAAAAGAAAAGAAAATCCTGTCAAGCAAAGAATAAGCGAAATACAATGGTCCTAAGTGCGGGGAGGAAATATGCCTGAACTCGTCGCAATCCCCCCATCCGACCGCTTCGGCTTCCTCCATATTGATCTCAACTCGTTCTTTGCGTCTGTCGAGCAGCAATTGCACCCCGAGTACCGCAACCGCCCCCTCGCCGTCGTGCCCACCCAGGCCGACACCACCTGCTGCATCGCCGCCAGCTACGAAGCCAAGGCCCTCGGCATCAAGACCGGGACACAGGTCGGCGAGGCCAAGCGCATCTGCCCCGAAATCGTGCTGATCGAGGGCAACCACGGCGTCTACGCCGACTACTCGCACCGCATCGCGCAAGCCGTCGAACGCTGCTGCCCCGTCGCCCACACGCCCTCCATCGACGAGATGGTGTGCGAGCTGATGGGCCGCGAGCGGGAGCCGCCGCGGGCGCGGGCCATCGCGCTGAAGATCAAGCAGGCCATCAAGGACGATGTGGGCGAGACCCTCCGCTGCTCCATCGGCATGGCGCCGAACCGCTACCTGGCCAAGATCGCCAGCGACATGCAGAAGCCGGACGGGCTGATCGGACTGCTGCCCTCACAACTGCCGCGCGCCGTCTCGCACCTGGTCCTGCGCGATCTGCCCGGCGTGGGCGCGAAGACCGAAGTCCGCCTGAACGCCAAGGGCATCACCACGATGGAGCAGTTGCTGGCACTCGACCGGCCGGGCATGCACGCGCTGTGGGACTCGGTGTGGGGCGATCGGCTGTATCACTGGCTGCGGGGCGCGGAGACGGGCGACGATGGCGCGCCGGTCGACTCGGGCATCCAGAAATCGCTGGGCCACTCCCACGTGATGGCGCCCGAGCATCGCACGCCGGAAGGCGCCTGGGCGGTGGCGCACAAGCTGCTGCACAAGGCTGCGATGCGGCTGCGCATGGAGCACTTCTACGCAGCCTCGATGGGCGTAACGATTCGTTACGCGCTGACCCGCGAGCAGGCCGCGCAGATCACGAAGGCGAAGAAGCACTTCAGCGGAATCCGCCACTCGGGCTGGGGGATGGAGGCGCGCTTTCCTGCTTGCCAGGACACGCTCACGCTGCTGGAGGCGCTGCGCGGCGCCTGGGCGAAACGGCCCGAGGGTCCGGAGTTCGCGCGGCCGTTCTTCGTGGGCATCACCATGCACAACCTGATCCCGGAGAGCGAGTTTCAGGAGTCGCTGTTCGGCGACCAGGACCACCGCGGGGAACTGGCCGCGACCATGGACAAGCTGAACCTGAAGTACGGCCACACCACGCTGCACTTTGCGGGCATGCTGCCAGCCAAGGAGTCCGCGCCGACGCGCATCGCCTTCACCCAGATCCCCGTCCAGTACGGCGTGGATTATATGTAGGCTCACTGGCCCAGGTTGGGTTTCGTGAGGCCCTCGAGGGTGCGCCCCGGCGCGGCGTCAAGGTCGAAGAGGAGGATGTCGTTTGCCCCAGCCTTCAGCCATGGTCCGGGCAGGTAGAGCGTGTGCTGCGGGCCGATGTTCCAGAAGCGGCCGAGCGCGTGGCCGTTGACCCAGAGCTGGCCTTTGAAGAGCTGGCTGGTGTCGAGGAAGGTGTCGCCGGGCTGGTCCACCTGGAACGTGCCGCGGTAGAAGCAGGGCCCGCTGCAGGCCGCCTTGGTGAAGTGCAGGCCGGCGAGGTTGTTCATGGGCAGCGGGATCATGCGCCAGCCGGGCATGGGCTCGCCGTTGATGGAGACGAACTGCCCAATGCCCTTGCGCTCGCCGCGGATTTGCTTGCCGTAGTTGATGCGGCCGCTGTTCTCCACCAGGATGTCGAAGTGCATCACCGCAGCCGTGTGCGGGGCTTTCGGCGTTGGGATGGTCAGGGAGGATTGGCCGAGACGCCGGTCGAGCGTGCCGGCCAGGGCGTGGTCGACGTACACGCGGGCGTAGTCGCGGGGACCATCCATCGCCAGCGTGGGCGACGCGCCGCCCACCAGCGTCTGGTTGCGGTAGAGGATGTAGCCGTAGGACTGGCCGAGGTCCTCCATGGTCAGCGGCGAGGAGTTCTCGATGGGCTTGGGCAGGTTGTCCCAGAGCGACGCGCTCTCGGTGAGGCGGAACGGCGCGACGTGAATGGGCGGGGCGACGTCGGGCACGGGCGGCGGCGTGATGCCGGTGTCTTTGGCGATGAGGTCGCGGAAGACGAAGAACTTGGGGGTGGGACGGCCGCTCTCGTCGAGGGCCGAGTCGTAGTCGTAGCTGGTGACGTCGGGCTCGTACGTTGTGGGCCTGGCGTCAGAGGAGTTGGCGCCGTTCATCCAGCCGAAGCTAGTGCCGCCGTGGAACATGTAGATGGAGACCGAGTAGCCCTGCTTGAGCATCCAGTCGAGGTTCGCGGCTTGCGTTTCGGTGCTGGTGTGCGCGTGCCGGCCGCCCCAGTGATCGAACCAGCCGGCCCAGAACTCGCTGTTGAAGAAGGGCCCGTCGGGGCGGATCCGCTTCAGCGTGGCGAAGCTTCTCTCCGCCTCGCCGGGTTGGCTGCCGTCGAAGTTGATGCCGACGGGCAGGTCGGGCAGCGAGCCGTTGGCGATGAGGCCGGGCCCGTCCGCGGTATAGAGCTGCGCCTTGGTGAAGCCGGCGTCGACCAGCGCCTGGCGGTTGGCCTCCATGTAGGCGTGGTCGTTGCCGAAGGAACCGTATTCGTTCTCCACCTGGACCAGCAGGATGGGGCCGCCGTTGCCGATTTGCAGCGGCGCGAGTTCCTGGCCGAGGCGCTTGATCCAGCGCGTGGCGGGGACCAGGAACCTGGGGTCGCTGGAGCGGACGACCGTGTTGGGATCCTGGAGCAGCCAGGCGGGATAGCCGCCGAACTCCCACTCCGCGCAGACGTAGGGGCCGGGGCGCAGGATAACGTAGAGGCCCTCCTGCTGGGCCTCGCGGATGAACTCGGCGACGTCGTTGTTGCCGGAGAAGTCGTAGGTGCCGGGGGTGGGCTCGTGCTCATTCCAGAAGACGTAGGTGGTAATGGCGTTGAGGCCCATGGCGCGGGCCATCTTCAGGCGGGCGCGCCAGTACTCGCGGGGGATGCGCGGGTAGTGCATCTCGCCGGAGACGATGCGGAAGGGTTTGCCGTCGAGGGTGAACTGGCCGCCTTCCGCGCGGAAGGTGTGCGGCTTGCCATCGGGCGCGGGTGCTGCTGCAGCGGGCGGCTGGGCGAAGGATGGGGATGCGAGCCCGCAACCAACGACAACAACGAGCGGAAGAAACGAACGCAGGTTCACGCGAGAATCTTACCGCACAGCGGCACCCTTTTCTTGTTTGTCATTCCCGAAGGGAATCTGCTGTCGCTGATGCTGTTGCCCTTGCCCTTGCCCTTTTGTTTGTCATTCCCGAAGGGAATCTGCTGTCGCTGTTGCCCTTGCCGTTGCCCTTTTGTTTGTGTTCCCGAAGGGAGATTCGCTTCGGCCTATTCCAGACGATCCGGCCACAGTTCCAGCGAGAGGTCTTCCCATGTGGGGTTGATCGATTCAATCAGGGCGATCTTCTGGGCACGTGTCCAGTGTTTCAGTAGCTTCTCACGAGCAATGGCGTTCAGAACGTATTGAAAGTGCTCGTAATAGACAAGACGGTGGATATGGTACTTGGCTGTATACGTTCCGGGGCGGCACTCTAGATGGATGGAGTGCCGGAAGCGGAGATTGTTCGTCACGCCGATGTAGAGGTTTCGGGAGCGGCTGGAAAGGATGTAAACCCAGAAATTGTATTCATGCTGCATCGGGAGGAGCATAGCAGCGCAACGACACAAGCGGAAGCGGATTCCCTTCGGGAATGACAAACGAAAAAGGGCGACAATCCGCAGCGCAATGATGAAGGCAAAAGCGGATTCCCTTCGGGAATGACAAACTCTGCTGTCGCCCTTGCCCTTGCCCCTTTGTTTGTCATTTCCCGAAGGGAATCTGCTTCTGTCCTTTTTGTTTGTCATTCCCGAAGGGAATCTGCTTCTGTCCCCCCGCCTGGCAACCTGCCACTGCCTTTACGGCACCACCATGATGCCGGCCTGCCAGAAGGCGGTTTTCTGGCCGTCGGGGTCGAGGACCGTGACCTGGCAGTCGTACTTGCCGGGGGCGAGCGGGCTGAGATCGACCGTGAAGTTCATCGGGGCGATCTGCAGGCGCGTGTTGGGGTTGGGCGAGACTTCGAGCGGCTGGGTCTCCAGCACCTTGGTCGATCCACGGTAGAAGCTGACGAAGGCGATCAGCGGCTTGACCGTGGGCGCGGCGGCAGCGGCAGCCGGTTGCCCTGCCGCGGGCGCGGGTGCCTGGGTGGATGGAGCGGCGGTTGCGCCCTCGTAGGCTTGCAGGTAGACGTAGAGGCTGCGCCCCTTGCTGAAGACGCGGGTCACGCTGGGGATCAGCTTGCCGCCGTTCTGGATCAGCGGGTCGGCGGCGATCTCCTTGGCCTGCTCCTTGCCTTTGCTGGCGTTGTAGATGGCGTCGGACATGCGCGAGCGCTCGCCCGAGAGCACCACCGAGCTGATGGGAATGCGCTTGACCTCCTTGTTGAGGTTGGGGATGACGAAGGTGGTCTGGAAGGTGCCGATGCGGCCGGTTTCGTCGTCGCGCGCGAGCACCTTGATGGTGTACTTGCCCGGCAATAAGGTGTAACCGGAAGAGTACTCAATGGGGCTCTTGGCGAGCTGCTCGGCGGTCTTGTCGCTGAGCTTGGCGTCGACGTGATCGCGGATGTTGGTGACGGTGGTCCCGCCGTAGTCGTCCTTGATCTCGCCGACGAAGTCGATGTGGGTGGTCTCGGCGCCGCCCTTCTTGGCCAGCACCAGTTCGCGGCCGGGGACCTTGACCATCAGCGGCACGAAGTACTCGGCGCGGTTCAACTGGAAGTAGTTGATCTCCAGCGCGATGGTGAGCTCGGTCCAGGGATCGCCCTGCATCAGCGCGTCCTCCAGCTGGCGCTCCTTGTCGGCGGTGTTGAACTTGCCCCACTCCTTCTCGCCGAAGTAGCCCTGGCGATAGTCGAGGCTGGCGTCCTGCGTGGGTGGGTTGACGGTCACCTTCACCTTGCGGAACTTGCCGTTCAGCGCGTGGTTCTGGGTGTAGTAGCCGAGGATGTAGTAGTCGGAGACGGACTTCTGCGCGTTGACGATGCCGAGGGTGAGGTCGTTGTAGTCGAGCAGCGCCTTGCCGCCGGTGTCTCCGGCGAGTGCGTACATGGTGTCCTGCGACTGCTCGAAGCGCGAGGTCATGGCCATGGAGGCGGCGCCGGTGTACATCGACGCGCCGCCCTGCGAGCCGTGGGTCGCGTCGCCCATGGGGCCGCCGGCGACCAGGCCGCGCGCATCGATGGACCAGATGGAGACGCCCGCCTTGAGCGCTGCCTCTTCGGTGGCGTGGAGCTGCGCCTGGTTGTCGAGCCCGTTGAGCGTCATGCCGCTGGCGAAGTAGATGAGCTCCTTCTTCTCGCTCAGGCGCTCGAGCGACTCGGCGGCGGTTTGCAGCGCGGCGAGCTGGCGGTCTGTGGTGAAGATGTTGAACTCGCTGTCGTCCTGGCCGAAGGCGGAGCCGGTGTCGGCGGAAGAGTCGTCGGAGGAGGTGTCGGTGTCGCCCTGACCCTCGCCCACCACCATGGTTTCGAGGATGCTGAGCAGGCGGTTGCGATCGGCGGTGAAGTCCTGCAGGATGTCGACCGACGCGCCCTGGTAGCGCAGGATGGAGACGAGGTCGGCGGCGGTCATCTGGGTGCGAATGAACTTCTCCGCGGCGGTGAGGGCGCGCATCTGGTCGGGTTGGGGCATGGCCGACATGTCGAAGTAGAACGCGAGCAGGCGGCGGTCCTTGTACTTGACCTCGCCGGGCGATTCGGCGGCGATCTGTTCGCGCGCGAGGCGGTTGTAGATTTTGATGTCGTCGCCGCCGGCCGGAGTTGGAGGCAGCGGCTCGGCCGCCTCCGGCAGCGACTGCTCTTCGCAGATCTTGACGATCTGGGCCGCGCCGTCCTCGGTGACAGCGAAGTCCTTGGCGGTGAGCCCGCGGATGGGATTGCCCTTCTTGTCCTTGACCACCACGGTCTCGATGATGAGTCGGACGGTGGTCTGGATGGTGGGCGCATCGACGCCGGTGGCCGGCTTGTTCTGGCCGGTGAGTTGCGCGGACAGGGTTCCAGCGGCCACGGCGAGGGAGACCGCGCCGGCAGCCAGTCGAATCAGGGATGGCTTCGAGAGAGACAATCGCATTTCCTCAGAACCTCATGCGCAACTGGACTGACATGCTTCGCATTCCGTTGGCTCCGCTGGGAGCGCCAAAGGTGGTGCTGCCGGGAATCCAACCGGTGTTATACCCGTTGATGACTACGTGGTTCAGAACATTGTTTGCATTCAACTGCGCGTCCAGGGTGTAGCGGTCGTGCAGACGGAAGGTTCGGTTCATGGTGGCGCTCATGCTGAACTGGTTCGGGCCCGGGATGGAGTCGCGGCGCGCATTGCCCCACACGCCCACCGGTGCTGCATACGCGGCGGGGTTGAGGAAGTAGCCAGGTTGCAGGTTCGCGGCTGGCGATCCGATCACGTTGGGGCGGACGGTGCCGGTGACGCCGGTGCCGGATGCGATGGCGCCCGCGTAGATCGGCGTCAGCGGCGAACCGGAAGCCGCGTTGATCGAAGTCTGGATCGTCCACTCTTTATAGATCGCGCCCTTCCATCCGGACATCAGCGTCTTGCCGCCAAGGCCCATGCCGGTGGTGTACTGCGCCGACGCGACGAGCACGTGGCGCTGGTCGGTGGTGGAGAGGCCGCGCTGGGTGTTGGGGTGCAGCCAGTCCTGTGCAATCGCGCCGGAGGAGATGGAGCCCTGGCCGCTGAGCGAGTAGTCGTCGTCCATGGTCTTGGAGTAGGTGTAGAGCAGGCGCGCCTGGAAGCCGTTGCGCAGGCGGCGGCGCAGCTCCATGCTGCCGGCCTCGCGCGTGGAGTTGCCGCCCGAGGTGCGGTAACGGTAGCCCGAGGTGGCGGCGGTGCAGGCGGTCGCAACGCCCGTGGCGGAGGGCGGACAACTGTTCGGCAGAATCTCCTGCACGCCGCGCGTTCCCTTGATGCCGGTGTAGGTTGCGACCATCTGCAGCGAGAAGGGCAGGTCACGCTGCGCGGAGAGATTCCACGTCTGCACGTAGCCGACGCGGAAATTCGGATCCATCGCGAACGTGTCCGGCGAAGTGGTGGAGCACGCCAGCGCGGCGAACGGGCTGGCGAGGTTGAACGGGCAGGCCGCGCCGTTCGCGACGCTGAGGCTCTTCGACAGCGGGAACTGCTGCGCCATGGCGTAGGCGGCCGACTGGTAGACCGAGGTGTCGTTGGTGACGTCGTAGCCGGAGCGGATGAGCAGCGACGAGCCGGAGATGGGACGCCACGCGATGCCGATGCGCGGCTCGGGGCGGCTGTAGTCGGGATGCACCAGCGAGCCTGGATAGGCGGTCCCGGTGAGTGCGCCGGTGGGACTGCTGGCGAGCACGGGCGCCTCCGCGGTGAAGCCCGGCGCGATGTCGAGGTTGACCAGGCGGCCCTTCAACTCGGTGATGGGCGCGCCGAACTCCCAGCGCAGGCCGGCGTTGATGCTGAACTCCGGGTTCACGCGGAAGTCGTCCTGGACGAAGGCGTCGTAGACCGACTGCCGCAGATACTTGTCCGCGTTGCCGTAGGCGATGGCGCTGGTGTCGGGAATGCCGAGCAGGAAGTCGGCCTGGTCCGCGCCGCCTGCGCCCGCGCCGGACCGCGTGGCCGCGCCGGTAAAGCTGAGCGAGCCGTTGGGGTTGGACTGCGTGAGGTAGTTGAACTCCTGCCGGCGGAAATCGCCGCCGAACTGGAGATTGTGACGGAACTTGTTCCAATAGAAGCTGACCGAGAGGGCGTTGGTCTCGCTGCGGTTGTAGGAGCTGATGCCGTCCGACAAGCCCGTAATGCTGCTGGCGAAGCTCAGCGAAGGCGGTCCCCAGTAGCGCGGATCGATGCTGCCGCCGGCGATGCCGGCCGCCTGCTCGATGTCGGTCTTGTTGGCGAAGAAGGGAATCAACTGGCCGCGCTGGCGGCTGAAGTTGTAGCCCAGGTTGCCGGAGAGCCGCTGGGTGAAGCGATGATTCCAGTTGGCGCCGGTGTTCAGGCCGATCTGGTTCTGCGAATCGAGGAAGCCGAAGATGCTGGGATTGCTCAGCCGCTGGCTCTGGAAGTTGAAGCGGCCATTGAAGTTGTTTTTGTTGCCGATCTGCTTCTGCATGGAGATGCCGACCGTATCCGCATGGGTGCTGCTGTTCAGCGGAAGCTGATAGTTGTAGCCCAGCGGATTGCCGGAGAGGTTGGGCGTCTGCGGGTAGAGCTTCAGCAACGCCGTCGCCACCGGGCTAACGCATCCCGCGGGGATCGTGTTGTTGGGAAAGGCCGCAGCGCCCGAGTTAATCTGCGCCTGGGTCATGCCCGTGCCGAGCAGAGTGCTGTTGCAGGCGGCCGCGACCGTCGCCAGATCCGACGGCACGTAGATCGTCGTGACGTTGGGCAGCGACGACAGGTTCCAGTTGCCGGAGCTGTCCTCGCCGGTGGGGAGTTTGGCCGGTGTGGTGGTGATGGTGCTGTTCTGCGTGCGCGCGTAGTTGAGACCGAAGTACGGGCCGCGCGGCAGCAGGTGGGGAATCTTGATGGGGCCGCCGAAGTTGAGGCCCAGCGTGAAGTTGTTGAACTGCGGCCGCACCGCGGGAACGCCGGTAACGGAGAACGGCGCCGCGTCGAGCGACGAGTTGTCCAGCCGCAGGAAGAGGTTGCCGTTGTACAGCGAACGGCCGGTGCGGTTGTTGCCGAACGCCTGGTTGAGCGAGAACTGCGAGGTGGCCGCGTTGTTGACGCTGCCATTGATGAGGAAGCCGTCGTTGGCCTGCGCCGCGGTCGGGTCCTGCGCCGGCGAGGGAGCTTCGGGAGCTGCCGCCGCCGCGACCTGGGTGTCGGCCGCTGCACCCTTGGCCGGCGCCGCTGAAGCCTTGCCGGCGGCGGCAGGAGTTTTGCCTGCAGTTGGAGCTGCGGCGGGCGGGACGGTGGCCGCCGGTAACGCGACGGCAGTCAGCGGTGGCAGCGGTTCCGCCTTCACCGGCTTGGCCGAGGCGCGAATCTGGTCGAGCGTCATCAGCTTCAGCTCGAATGTTCCGACGGGCCCGTTGGGCGTGACGGCGACATCCTGCTTGATCGGCGCGAAGCCGGTCATGGCGATCTCGATGGTCCATGTGCCGTCAGCCAGATCGGGGAAGTAGTAGCGGCCCTGATCGTCGGTGATGGCGACGACCTTTTTGCCGCCCTGCGTCGCGGTGACGGTGACGGTGGTGCCCGGGACCGGCAGTCCGCCGAAGGTGACCTGCCCGCGGTACTCCGACGCCATGGCCGCTGTCGAGAGAGCCAGCCAGGCAAACACCCACGCGAGCCGGAAAACGTTCATCACGCGTCGCAACGACATTGATCCTCCGCGCCTTGCTGGAGAGCACGACTTCCACGCACCGAATGAGGTGGCGCGCCAGGCGGTGCCGGCCAAGGTGCGCTGCTGCTTGTTCCTTTGACTCGCTATCTACTCATACGAAGCGAACGAGCAGCCGGTTCCAGGTGATTCCAAAGGAGAGAGTGTTTCAGTTAAAAGACGTTTCAGAGGCACGCTTTGTTCGTTGTGCTTCCGCATTAATATCCTGCGAGCTGAAGTTCCGTTCGCCCCGCTCGAACGTTCCCGGGCGCGGCGGGATAAGTGTACCGCCAGGAAAAGTGCGCATAACTTGAATTCCTGCATCGCGTTCTGACGGTCTATCTCTGTGAGCCTTGCGCATTCCTTCCGGCGCCGCCTACCCTATGTAGTTTTCTACTGCAACATCCTAATACGGCGGCGGCGAACCGGCAGCGACTCGATGTTCCGGAGAATCTTCAGCCCGCAGAACCCTCGAATCTTGAACGCCGGCCTGCCGACCTGCTATTCTATATTCGTACTATCGAATATACGTATGTACGTGGAGCACCGATGCAAGAGTCCCTCCGCCGCTTCAAAGCCGACATCTTCCAGGCCCTCGCCCATCCCACCCGCATTGCCATCATCGAGCAACTCGAACACGGAGAGCGCTCCGCCGGCGACCTGATGGAGAAGCTCGGCGTCGAGCAGGCGAACCTCTCGCAGCATCTGGCCGTGCTCCGCGCCAAGCAGCTCGTGGTCAATCGCAAGGCCGGCAACCAGGTGTTCTACTCGGTGCGCGACCCCATCATCCTGAAGGTGCTCGCGCTGATGCGCCGCTATTTCTACACCCACCTGCAGGAGGCGATGGACCTGCTCGGCGAGATGGACCCGAAGGCCAACCCCCATTCCGAGGCCAATTCTTGAGTCTTGCCGCCCTATCCGGCTGGGCCTCCGCCCATGCCCTGCGATGCCTGCTGTCGCTGTTGACCGCCTGGGTGGCGATCGGAGTGCTCGGCCTGCCCACGCCGCGCGGCGGCCGTTTCGTCGCGCGAGTACTGTTCCCGGTGGGCGCGCTGATCTGTGTCTTCGTCGCTGCTGTCGCGGCCATTTTTCTCCTCACCGCCCAGCCCGCCCAGACGCAAATCCTTCCGCTCGGCCTGCCGGACCTTCCCTTCCATCTGCGCCTGGATGCGCTCTCCGCGTTCTTCCTGCTGATCCTCGGGGTTGCGGGCGCGGGCATCTCGATCTTCTCCGCCGGATACTTCCGCGCCGGCGAAGGCACTGCTCCCGGCCTGATGGGACTGCAGTATCACGTCTTCCTGGCCAGCATGGCGATGGTCATCCTGGCCGACGACGCTTACCTGTTCATGGTCGCGTGGGAGACGATGGCGCTCAGCTCCTACTTCCTGGTCACCTCGCAGCACAGGATTCCCGACATCCGCCGCGCCGGCTTCCTCTATCTCTTGATGGCGCACGTCGGCGCGATCTGCATCCTGCTGTGCTTCGGCGTGCTGCAGGGCGGCTCGTGGCAGTTCACCTTCGACAGCATGCGCCACGCCTCGCTGCCGCCGCTGCTGGCCAGCACGGCGTTCCTGCTGGCGCTGCTCGGGTTCGGCTGCAAAGCGGGCCTGGTCCCGCTGCATGTCTGGCTGCCGGAGGCGCATCCCGCGGCGCCGTCGCCCGTCTCCGCCATGATGAGCGGGTTGATGCTGAAGACCGCCATCTATGGCATGCTGCGGGTCAGCTTCGACCTGCTCCGCGAGCGCCATTGGCAGTGGGGCGTGCTGCTGCTCGCGCTCGGCCTCTTCTCCGCGCTCTACGGTGCGGCGTTCGCGGCGGTGCAGTCGGACATGAAGCGCCTGCTGGCGTATTCGTCGATCGAAAACATCGGCATCATCTTCACCGGCATCGGCCTGTCGATTCTGTTTGAGACGTGCCACCTGCCGCTGTTCGCCGCGCTCGCCCTGTGCGCTGCGCTGGTTCATTCGCTGAACCACGCGCTGTTCAAGAGCCTGCTCTTTCTGACCACCGGCTCGGTGCTGCACGCGACCGGCCAGCGCAATCTCGGCAAACTGGGCGGGCTGATCCGCCGCATGCCCTGGGTTGCGACCATCGCGCTGGTCGGCACGCTCGCCATCGCGGGCCTGCCGCCGTTCAACGGCTTCGTGTCGGAGTGGCTGCTGCTGCAATCGTTCCTCGTCACCCCGGAGATCCCGCACGCATTCATCAACATGTTCGTGCCGCTGGGCGCGGCGGTACTGGCGCTGACCGCAGCACTCGCGGCCTACGTGATGGTGAAGTTCTACGGCGTCATTTTTCTCGGCCAGCCGCGCGAGGCCTCGCTCAGTGAGGCCCACGACGCCAACTGGCTGGAGCGGATCGGCCTGGCGTGGCTCGCGCTGGGATGCATCGCCATCGGCGTGGTCCCGCAACTTGCGCTGCGCCCGGCCGGCAGCGTCACCGGCATGCTGCTGGGCGAGACGATCCGCACCACCGGGTCCCTGTGGTTCATCGCGCCCATCGCGCGGCAGCAGGCCTCGTACAGCGGCGTCATCCTGCTGTTCGGAATCATCGGCGTGGTGGGCGTCACGTTCCTGCTCGTGCGCACACTCGCCCACGGCCGCATGCGCCGCGTCCCCACTTGGGACTGCGGCTACCCGCACCAGACTGCCCGCATGCAGGACACCGCCGAAGGCTTCGGCCAGCCCATCCGCCACATGTTCGGCGCGTTCTTCCGCATGGAGCGCGACCTGCCCACGCCCACCGACAACCCGCCGCGCTACCGCATCCGCATCGAGGACCACCTGTGGCGCGCCATCTATCTGCCCATTGCGCGCGCGACGCAATGGCTCGCGGACCTGGTCAGCGTGGTGCAGGGCGGCAGCCTCTCCATCTATCTGCTCTACAGCTTCGTCACACTCATCATCCTGCTGGTGTTCGTCCTATGAGAGCCCTCCCCAAAATCCGTCATCCGGCGCTTCTAGGTAAGCCAAGCCTTCAGGCTTGGCCCTCCCGACCCGTCCCGAGAATCGGGGCTTTAGCCCCTGGGGTATACCTCGCTCGCACCATCCCTCGAACCGCGAACCTCGGACCTCGAACCTCATGAGAGCCATCACGATAATTCGGCAGTTCGGCGAGGTCATCCTCGCCATCGCCATCGCGCCGCTGTTCCTGGGATGGGTCGCGCAGTGCCGCGCCTGGCTGCAGAATCGCTCCGCACCGCCGCTGCGCCAACCCTACCGCATGCTGCGCAAGCTCTTCGACAAGGACGCCGCGCTCGCGATCGACGCGTCGCCGCTGTTTCGCCTGACGCCGTACATCCTGTTCGGGACGATGGTGCTCGCCGCGGCCATCATCCCCTCGCTCGCGACGGATCTCCCCTTCGCCCGCGCCGCGGACGCCATCGCGCTGATCGGCCTCTTCGCCACCGCACGCGTCTTCCTGGCGCTCGCGGCGATGGACATCGGCACCGCCTTCGGCACCATGGGCGCGCGGCGCGAGATGATGGTCGGCTTCCTCGCCGAGCCCGCGCTGCTGATGGTCCTGTTCAACGCCTTCCTGCTGTTCGGCTCGACCGCGCTGCCGTCGCTGGTGGACCACTACCGCGCGCATCCGTCGATCATGGACCCCAGCGTGATCTTCGCGGCGGTGGCGTT
>OBLU010000996.1_pt1 | contig 26472 bp, 28 predicted proteins | sample 1518681 | NCBI WGS metagenome assembly OBLU01 (sample SAMEA3539304, study PRJEB22396) | soil metagenome | biome: tundra; feature: field; material: soil | place: USA | collected 2010-05 | depth 0.15 m
ACGACGCAACTCTGGTGGTGATCGCGGCCAACTAGGGTTGAATCGATGAGTTATCGCGATAGCACTCAGGGTGACGCGTTTCGTGTCAGTTCGGCGGTCGTACTGCACGTGAATCGGGCTTTTAGCTAACTACGGCTGGCCTGCTCGCTCGACCGGGCCAACTTACATAGAAGCCCGTATTGCAAGCCAATCTGAAGACGACAGGGACCGAATTGGACGCTCTGCTATTGTGCTGCTATGAGCCGAGTTGCAATCAGCATGGCAGACTTTGAGGGTTTCGCCAGTCCTCTCGTCGGTCTCCCAGTGAGCCATATTTGGCAGGGCTATGGCTCCACGATTTTCTTAGAGTTCGGAATCCTCATGCCAGGCCGACGACGAAGACGGGACGGTTCGCTCGGCAATCCATGTGGCGAGTTCACGCTAATCATCGAGAGCTGGCGTATTGAAGGAAAGCGGCGCATATGGTGCGGGAGTTCTAGTGACGCTGAACGTTGGCCGCGAGCCTTCCTGCGACTACAGGACGCAACGGTCACCGCCGTGTCAGTTGTGGGAAGACTCCCAGAGATTGACATCGCCTTGGGCAGCGGCCTTCATGTCGTATCGTGCATAACGACAGAGGGGGACCCTGAGTGGGGACTAATAAAGCGTCAGGGCGGACAGACCCTATCTGTTGGATCGTTGGCAGGGCGGCTGATGTTGGAGAGCAAGTCTCCCGAGGACCGACAGCCGCATGCGTGATCCAACTGCCGCTGAATCGGGGTTTTGAGAAACTACGATTCCCACCTGTCGCTTGCTGGCGGGATTCGGCTGAAACGGGTGGCGGGATTGGTGTGAAACCGGTGGCGGCATAACTTTGCAGCGGGTGGCGGCATAAGAGTGCAGCCAGCACACAGGGATGGTGGCTTGACATGCTGCTGCTGGGAAGCTACTTGACCGGCTGCCCGTTGTAGGTTGAAGCGCCTATGGAATGTTTGAAGCGATAGAGGGGTTTGCCGATGATGTCGGTGACGAATACGGGGCCATAATCGTCCTGACCGGAGCGGATGCGGCTGTCGAGGCTGAAGTCCCGGTTGTCACCCAGGACGAAGATCTCTCCGTCGGCCACGTGGTAAGGGCCAAAGTCATCCAGGTCGCCGAGTGGGTGGTCGGCGCTGCGGTGAACGGCATACGGCTCGGTAACGGTATGGCCGTCTATCTCAACCCGCTGGTCGATGCCCTGAATGGTGTCATCCCCCGTTGCCATGACGCGCTTCAGGAGGTAAGTGCCGCCGTGGCGAAAAGCGACTACGTCGCCCGGCTGGGGAGTTCTGCGCCGGTAATACGATCGGTCGACCACGATAGAGTCCCCCTTTTCGATGGTCGGGCTCATGGATTCGGAGCCCAGGGTGAAGACCTGAAAGCCGGAGGCGCGAAGCGCTGCTTGTGCCTCGAATGAGACGCAGACGAGAGCCAGCGGAATGAGTGCGAGGATCCAGACGTTGCGTGCGGCATCTTTGCCCGATCGGCGGAGCAGAAACGTGCAGCATGCGCTCACCAGATTGAGCAGACAGCCAGCGAACGACAGGAAGAACAATCCGAAGTAAGAGCGCGGGAGGCGCATGGGCCAATAACAGAGCAACTCCGCGAGGAATAACGCGAGGAAGATGGCGCTGCGTTGTCTATCGCCGAGAATCCAGTCGCCAAGCCCTGGGACGGCGGCGGAGGCCATTGCGCACCAGAGACGCTTGTAGGTTGGTTTGGGTTGCGGTTCTGGTTCGAGGTTGTTGTCCTGCGCTTCCATTGGCTATTGCTCCGTGCCGTGTCGCTGCAGGTACAAACTTACCTTGTTTGTTATATGTCGGGCTTTCAGCCCTGGCCATTATCCTCTGCACCAACCTGGGCCTTCGGCCCAGGCTGGTATATGGCGCGCCTTCAGCGCTTTTCCGAAGTCGCCGGAGCAAACTTGGGCCGTGCGGGCGAAATGCGGGGATTCTTCGCTGCGTTCAGCATGAGGCAAATCGGAGAGTTGGAATGGCGACGAACAACAGCAAAAGCAAATGCGGGGGTCTCTCCACTGCGCTGCGCTTCGGTCGAGATGACGCAGTTTTGCGGTAAACAGGTAAACTTGGCAGACTAACTTGCAAGATTAGCTGTTTTCATGGTAGCGTGAAGTTCTGATGGCGCAGAAGTTCGATGTTGCGATTGACGAGTTTGGGCAGGCGGTGGGGCTGCTGGTGCGGCGGGCGCGGGCGGCGGCTGCGTCGGAGGAGCTTTCGTGGTCGGAGACTGCGGTGCTGAGGCGTCTGGCGAAGGACGGGCCGGCGACTACTGCCGATCTGGCCCGCGCGCAGGGCATGCGGCCGCAGTCCATGCGGACCATCCTGGCGACGCTGGAGGTGCTGGGCATGATTGTGCGCAAGCCGCATGAGACGGATGGCCGCCAGGTGAATATCGAGCTGACCGCGAAGGGAGCGGCGGAGCAGAAGAGCTCGGGCGATGCGAAACGGACCTGGCTGGCAAAGGCCTTCGCGCAGCTTGACCAGCAGGAGCGCGAGACGCTGTTCGCGGCCGGCAGGATTCTGAAGCGGATGGCGGAGAAGGGATGAATCAGTCCGCCAACAACTCGGGAAAGAATGGGCGGGATAGAGGGGACACCTCTTTTCCAGCGTCCATCTCGCATGCTTGGCGGGCGATGCGGCACCGTAATTTCAAACTCTTCTTCTCGGGCCAGAGCATCTCGCTGATCGGCAACTGGATGACGCGGCTGGCGACGGGTTGGCTGGTCTACCGGTTGACGCATTCGGCGCTGCTGCTGGGGATTGTCGGGTTTGCGGGGCAGATTCTGACCTTTGCGCTGGCGCCGTTCGCGGGGGTGTGGATCGAGCGGCTCGATCGGCGCAAGGTGCTGGTGGGTACGCAGGCGGTTGCGGCGGTGCAGTCGCTGGCGCTGGCCGCGCTGGCGCTGACGCACCGGATCACGCTGTGGGAGATTATGGTGCTGACCGCGTTACAGGGGCTGATCAATGCGTTTGACATGCCCGCGCGGCAATCGTTCCTGGTGCAGATGGTGGACGATCGCAACGATTTGAGCAACGCGGTCGCGCTGAACTCTTCGATGGCCAACGGCGCACGGCTGATCGGCCCGGCGATTGCGGGCGCGGTGATTGCCGCGGTGGGAGAAGGCTGGTGTTTTCTGATCGACGGCGTCAGCTACTTTGCGGTGATTGCCTCGCTGCTGATGATGCGGACCCGGCCCACGAACATCCACCGCCACGCGACCGGCATGCTGGAGCAGATGCGGGAAGGCTGGGATTACGTGAGCAGGTTTCGCCCGATCCGGTCGATTCTTCTGCTGTTTGCGTTTGTCGGCCTGGTGGGGACTCCGTACGTAGTGCTGCTGCCGGTGTTTGCCGGGCAGGTGCTGCATGGCGGCGCGCATACGCTGGGCTGGCTGACGGGCGCCTCCGGTGTGGGCGCGTTGGTTTCGGGGCTGTCGCTGGCGGTGCGGAGGTCGGTGGTGGGACTAACGGCGATGATCCAGGTTGCGTCGGCGGTGTTCGGAGTGGCGCTGATTTTCTTTGGGCTGTCGCATATTCTGTGGCTGTCGCTGGTGCTGATGGTGTTTGTGGGGTTTGGCATGATGCAGGTATTCTCAGCCAGCAACACGATCATCCAGACGCTGGTGTCGGAGGATAAGCGGGCGCGGGTGATGAGCTACTACGCGATGGCGTTTTTCGGGACGGCGCCGTTCGGCAGTTTGATTGCCGGCGCGCTGGCTCACCGGATTGGAGCGCCGCATACGGTGATGGTCTCGGGCGCGTTTTGCGTGCTGGGTTCGCTGTGGTTCACGCTGGAACTGCCGAGGGTGCACGCGGTGATTGAGCCGCTTTACCGGGCTATGGGTTTGCTGCCTGCGCTCGACGTGGATGTGATTGCCGAGGAGCAACGGGCTGCGCTATAACAAGAAGCCCAACCGAAAGGGAGATCCTATGAGTTTTAGCAGCTACTTTGCTTGTTTCTTCGCTGGAGTGTTTCTCGCCAACGTGGTGCCTCATTTCGTGCACGGCATCTCCGGCGACCCCTTCCCGACGCCGTTTGCGCATCCGCCGGGAAAGGGATTGTCGTCGCCGACGGTGAATGTTGTATGGGCGCTGGTGAACCTGGTGGCTGGGTTCGTTCTGTTTCGAGTGGGCAGGGTTTCGACCGGAGGCGATGCGGCGCTGGTTGTTTTCTTTTTGGGCGTGGCTGCCATCAGCGTGATGTCGAGCGTGCGGTTTCAGGCGAAGGACACGGAGTAGCGGCTGGGGCGGAGGTTGCTGCTCTGCGCCTTCGGCGGGTCGAAAGGAAGAGGAATGCCGATTTCTGTGCTGGATGAAAACGCGGCCCTGGTTTTGATCGATCTGCAGAAAGGGATTGTGGGTTTGCCGACCGCGCACCCTACGGCTGCGATTGTTGCGCGGGCGGCTGAGTTGGCGCGGGCTTTTCGCGAGTGCGGGCGGCCGGTGGTTCTGGTGAACGTGGCCGGCAGGGCTCCTGGGCGCACCGAGGCGGCGCGGCACAATCTTTCGTTTCCGCCGGATTGGACGGAGCTGGTTGCCGAGTTGGATCAACAGCCGGGTGATTTGCTGGTGACCAAGCATCGGGTGGGGGCGTTCATCGGGACGGGGTTGGATGCGATGCTGCGCGAGCGCGGCGTGACGCAGATTGTGCTGGCGGGTGTCTCGACCAGCAGCGGCGTGGAGGCGACCGCGCGCAGCGCTTTTGATCACGGCTACAACGTCGCGTTTGTGGTGGACGCAATGACCGACCTGAGCGCGGAGGCGCACGAGTACAGCGTGGGGAAGGTGTTTCCCAGGATCGGTGAGACGGATACGACAGAGAATGTGATGAAGCTGCTGCGGAGGTGAAGTCGCCCCCGCGCCTGCCGGCTGGTCGACTAGTTTCCCTTGTAATTCTGGACGAAGGTGTCGCGAGGCAGGCCGGCCTGGCGCGCGAGGTTGCGAGTGTTTTCCGCCTGGGGACGGGTCATTGGGCCTCCGAGGGCGACCAGAAACGGAGCGTGGCCGCCGGGGGCGATGACTTGCGGGCGCAGGGACGGATTCTTTTTCGCAACGGAGGCGGCGCGGCTGGCTGCCTGCTCCGGATGATTGAACGTGTAGGCCACGACGTACCAGCCCGTTTGCATGTGGGTGGGCCGCAGAGCAATTGCATGGGGAATCGGAGCGGGGGCGGCGGTGTTCTTTACGATGACCTGGGGGGCCGGTGCGGATACAGGTGCAATGGCCGCGGGTGCGGCGGACGCTTGCGGCGCATTCGCCGGCTTGATGTTGGCGCGCAGGAACAGAGCCAGCGCGACCACCGCGATCGCCGCCAAGATGGTCCATAGACGGCCTCGCTGCGTGAAGGGGACGGTGCCGGTTTGATTGCGGCGCCGATAGAGGAGTGGCCGGTCCGCCGGATCGATCTCCTCTTCGGCCGCTGCGGCGGAGTCGGGGTCGGCCGGTGAGGAAGTCTGGGGCGCCCTGGGTGCGGGATCCGGAACGGAAGGACTGGCCGCGGGCGGGGCGAGGGCGGCGGCGATCTCCTTGAGGCTCCACGCGCCATTCATCCCGTTGGGAATGATCCGGTCGAACGGCGCCGGGAGCCGGGTGGAGGGCTTGAGCTTGCGGTCCAGCGTGAGGGCGCGCAGCAGCAGCGCGGCGAGGTCCTGAACATCGCGCTCGACGAGCTGCTTGCAGTCTTCAGCGGTGGTGATGCCCGGCTCGACGACGCACTCGCGCACGCAATCGGTGCGCAGCTTTACGGTCTCGCCGACGGCGAGGATGTTGGCGGCGTCGATGTGCCCGTGGACGAGGTTCTTCGCATGCAGTGCGGTGAGCGCGGCGACCAGGCTGGTGGCGACCTGCATCGCCTCGGGGTAGGTAAGCGGGCGTTCTTTCAGCAGGTCGGCGAGGTTGGCGTCCGAGGATTCCATGACCGCGTAGGTGAGTGGCGTGCCTTCGAAGTTGGTTTCGCCGAAGCGTTTGATGGTGACGAGGTTTTCCTGTTTTACGGCGGCGACGAGAGTCCAGCAGGCCAGCATCTGGCGCTCGTCGTTGATGGCTTCGGTGAGGCGGATGATGGCGGGCGCTTCGGCTCCGCTGGAGAGCTGGAAGAGTGCGCTGCGTCCTTCGGGCCGCACCAGGGAGCCGAGGGGAAATTGATTTGCGATGGTCTTGCCTTCGTAGTCGTTCCAGAGCTGCATAGATTTGTCCGATCCGGTGTAAAACCTGGGGAGTGGGGTAGTCGATCGGAGGCGGCCGCCAGCCTGGCTTTGAAGCTGAGCCCTCACAGTACCCATTGGATGCTCTTTTGCTGTGGAAACCAGGGGGGTAATCGATTGTGTCACCGGGAGGGGCCTCGTGGGGCGCGGGGCAACGGCGAGGATCGGCACTCCATCTCACACCGGGGAGGTGGTGGATATGCTGATTCCTTCAAAGAGGTGGAAGCACTTCGCGGCGATGGCCCTGATTGGCGATGGGGTGATGGCGGTGATTCGGCCGGAGCGCGACGCGGATGCGTGGGAGATGGGCCCGCGCGCGTGGCGGCAGTTGATGCGCCGGTTGCAGAGGAATCCTACGCTGACGCGCGCGGTGGGCGCGGCCCAGGTGCTGGGCGGGATCTGGTGGGCGCTCTACCAGGAGAAGGACGATTGAGGCCCGGGATCCGTGGCGTTGCAGGCGCGCGGTTGGGCCGGCGCGCCTGGCGGAGGGATGCGGGCGGCGTTAGTCGATGAAGTAGCCGATGTCGGTGAGCAGGCGGTCGCTGAGTTCGACGCCGAGGAGGCGCGCGCCGACCTTCTCCCACATATTGACCTCGAAGCGCTGCAGCACGGCGGTGGGCAGGTCGGTCTGCTGGCGGAGCAACTGGATCAGCGCGGCGCTGTCGGTGGCGTACTCGTAGTCGCCGGGCAGGCCGCATGCGGGCTTGATGGTGAGGGAGAGTGGAAGCGATCCCTGGATGGGAGCAGGTGAGCCGGAGGTGTGGGTAATCAGGTTGACTCGCATGCAGAGAGAGTGCCACCAGAATGGGCAGGTCTCAATGCCACGGGCGGGGAAGGCGAGCGGACGAAGCGGGGATACGAGCGGCGGGATGGGGGATGCGGATGGGGGCTACTTTGAGGGCTCCGCGGAAGGCGGATGCAGAATCTGATCGATAATTTCGCGCGCGACTCGAAAGTTCGTTTGTTGTAGGCGGCGAAGCGCGTCTTCCAAATCGAGGAGCGATAAAGCGCTCGCGGCGGACAAAACACGAATGGTCGGCACTACCTGAATGTTGACGCTCTCGGCGGCATTTCTTGCCTTCAGATCGTCTGTGAGGAGTATGCTCCTCCGGGACTTGCGGGCAAGCGCGATCGCCTGGCGCTCGCCAAGACCGAGCGATGCAAACGGCAGGGAGGCGGGGCGCCGAATCGTACCGACACTCGTCCATTCTGGCATTGAGGCGATCCAATTACGCACGGCGGAAGGAGTCTTGGGAACTGAGAGTTCCTTCACGACGGCTTCGGGAATGACGATGCGCCCATACAACTCCCGCAGGAGATGGATTTCATCGATCAGGACCAGATAGTGGATGGGCGTGGCATCGGAAACAACCAGCATTGATCTCAGGCCGACTTTCGGGATCGACTTGCGACGAATTGATCCTGGAACTTCTGGTCGGCGGCCATCTGCTCGGGCGTGTATTCGATCCAGACGTTGCGGGCCTTGAGGAAGCCGTCGAGTTCGTAGCGGGTCTCAATGCCGAGCGCCGTCATGAGCTGGTGTCCGGAGATGCGGTTCTCGCGGTAGGCCTGGACGAGCGCGTCCTCGAGGACGGCGCGAGCCGGATCCTGACCGGCAGGGATGAGTTGGCTGGCGAGATCGTCCGGGATGTTGACGGTAACCTGCATGGCTCTAGGGTACACCTGACGTCCGAACGAGCAGGATAGGACGGCAAAGTGGTGCGGCTCAACTACTGCGTTCATGCAGTTTTCTGCTCAGCTCGTGGATGGCATTCAGCAATGTCTTTGTGCGGTGGAAGTTCGTGGTGAGCAACCGTTGTACCGACTCATCGAAGTCCGCAGCCGTAAACGGAATGAGTTCGTCCATCGCTGCTTCGTACAGGACACCAATCGTTCCGGAAGCTGCAAGGTTCACGACCTGGGTGGCAAAGTCCTTCGCGGCGCGATCGTCGATCAGCAGGACATCCGCGCTTACCGAAGCCGCCAGCGTTATTGCCTGCTGCTCGCCACGCCCGAAGTGTTCCAGTGACAAGCTCGTCATTGGAACATCGCGGATTTGCAGCCAGAGTGGGCAACGCTCAATGAGCGCAGAAGCCTCTTGCGGCGTCGAGGTGTCGGACAGTTCCTCCGCCACCGCAGGCGGAATGAGCACCTTTTCGAATATCTGAGGAAGGAGTTCTGTGCGGTTGATGAGGCTTAGGTAGAGAAGGGGCCCGGTGTCCGAAACGGCGATCATGAGGTGGAGTTTTGAGGCTCCTTGTCGCGGAGGCGATCCATTGTCTGGACGTCGTGCTGGAGATCTTCAGGGCCATAGGCGCCATGCTCGATCCCACGCTCCTTCAGGAAGCCGTCGAGCTGGTATTGGGTGTCGAACCCCAGGACCTGCTGCAATTCGTGCGCGGTAATTCGATCCTCGCTGAAGGCCTTGAGGGCGGCATCTTCGAGCAGGGCGCGCGAGGGGTCCTGGCCGGAACGGAGGATCTGGCGAGAGAATTCGTCCGGGATTTCGACGACTACCTGCATGGATCTAGGGTACACCTATCCCACGATCGGAATCGATCTGCTATTCGAGTGCTTGCGATGACGGCGCTCTTTGCCGTAGTTGGCGAACTCATTTTGCGCTACCGTTCTTAGACCCCGCGGGCGCGTTCGATGGCGCGGACTACGGCCAGGGCCTTGTTGGCGCACTCTTTGAATTCGGTTTCGGGGACGGAGTCGGCTACGATGCCGGCGCCAGCCTGGATGTAGCCCTGCTCGCCGTTCATGTAGAGGGTGCGGATGGCGATGCAGGAGTCGAGATTGCCGGAGAAGTCGGCGTAGAGGATGCTGCCGCCGTAGACGCCGCGGCGGACGGGTTCGAGCTCTTCGATGATCTCCATGGCGCGGATCTTGGGGGCGCCGGAGAGCGTGCCGGCGGGGAAGCAGGCGCGGAAGGCGTCGATGGCGGCGAGTTCGGGCTTGAGGGTGCCCTCGAGCGAGCTGACCAGGTGCATGACGTGGGAGTAGCGCTCGACGAACATGAGGTCCTTCACTTTGACGGAGCCGTATTCGGAGACGCGTCCGACGTCATTGCGGCCGAGGTCGACCAGCATGATGTGCTCGGCGACTTCTTTCTCGTCGGCGCGGAGGCTGGCCTCGAGGGCGCGGTCTTCGACCTCGTCGGCGGAGCGGCCGCGGGTGCCGGCGATGGGACGGTACTCGACGGTGCGGCCGTGGACGCGGACGAGAAGTTCGGGGGAGGAGCCTACGATGTGGTGCACCGTGGGCTTGGGGGGCTTGGGTTTCTTGTGCTTCTTGGCTTTCTTGCCGGACTTCATGGGCTGAATGGTGGGGGCGGTGGTGGAGGCCGATGATCCTTCGGGGTCCTTCGACTCGCTGCGCTCGCTCAGGATGACGGTCGTTGGGGTGGGTGCGATGACTGGCGTTGGTGGAGGGGAGGCGAGGGTAGAGGCCGATGAGGCGGGTTGGGCGTCGAGGCCGAAGCGGAGGAAGTACATGTAGGGAGAGGGATTGACGATGCGCAGGGCGCGGTAGATGTCGAAGGCGTCGACGCCGGGGACGCAGTCGAAGCGCTGCGAGAGGACGCACTGGAAGACGTCGCCTGAGGCGATGTAGTCCTTGGTGCGGCGGACGGATTTGAGGAAGGTGGGCCTGGGCGTGCGCGAGGTGAGGGCGAGCTTGCCGTGCTCGTGCTTCTTTTTGGGCTTGGGCAGCGAGCGGGCGAGGCGCTTTTCCAGGCGGTTGAGGCGCTTGACGGCGCGCTCGTAGGCCTCGTGGACGGTCTTCGGAGTCTTCTTAGAAGCAGATCCCTCCGCTGCGCTACGGGATGACAACAAAGGGGCGCTGTGGGAGGACAACATGGGGGCGTTCGGGGAGGACAACATGGGGGCGTTCGGGGAGGACAACAAAGCGGCGTTCGGGGAGGACAAGGAAGACAAGTCGGCCGTGACGATGAGGTGGATTTCTTTTTTGACGTGATCGAAGGCGAGCACCTGGTCGAAGAACATGAGGCAGGCGTCGGGGACGCCGAGTTCGTCGGCGGCGAGCGCAGGGAGACGCTCGATCTGGCGGACGACGTCGTAGGCGAAAAATCCCACAGCTCCAGCCGTGAAGGGCGGCAGGCCCGCGAGGCGGGCGGGGGTGTGGCCGCTGAGGGATTGCTTGAGCTCGGCGAAGATGTCGCCCTCGAAGGTGCTGCGGACGCCGTCCTGCTCGACCGTAATGGTCGTTCCGCGGGAGACGATCTTTTTGTAGGGCTCGATGCCGATGAAGGTATAGCGGCCGACGCGCTCGCCGCCTTCAACGGATTCGAGCAGGAAGGCTTCAGGCTCGTCGGCGGCGATGCGGAGGAAGGCGGAGACGGGCGTCTCGAGGTCCGCGGTGACGATGCGGTAGACGGGGACGAGGGAGTGCTCGCGGCTGAGGCGGAGGAATTCGCGGGCGGATGGCGAGGCTGGGGATGAGGGAGGCATGGCGTTTGTCTGTATCGTACTAGGTGCTGGGGCGCGGAGCGTGGCTACCCGGTTTGGGGGATGGGGTTTGGTGGGTGCGAGGGACTAATTTTGGTGGTCGGACGGTGCGCCGGGGCGCATCCAATCGGCGGTGTACTGACGCGGCACCGGTTGACGGTTGGCCGCTTGTTGGAGTCGTAAGGGGAGGCCTATACTCCACGGGGTTTGGGCCTATGAATGGAATGAGACAGGAGCAGCAAATGGCGATGGAATCACTGGTACCGGCAACCGAACGCAAGGAAGCCGTTGCGCGCAGGAAGACGATCGAGTTCGCGCCCGTGATCTCGTTTGAGGACGAGATCAATCCCTGGCTGGCGCAGGAGGCGCGGTTCGACTATGCCGCGAAGAAGCTGAATCTGGACGAGGGGATGTGGAAGGTGCTGCGGCAGCCGACGCGGGAGCTGATCGTGCATATTCCGGTGGGCATGGACGATGGGCGGATTGAGGTGTTCACGGGGTATCGCGTGCAGCACTCGATCTCGCGCGGACCGTGCAAGGGCGGCGTGCGCTACGCGCCGGATGTGAGCTTGGACGAGGTGCGCGCGCTGGCGAGCTGGATGACGTGGAAGTGCGCGGTGGCGAATATTCCGTTCGGCGGGGCGAAGGGCGGGATCATCTGCGATCCGCATACGATGTCGCAGGGCGAGCTGGAGCGGATGACGCGGCGGTATACGGCCGAGCTGATGGAGTTTATCGGGCCGGAGAAGGATGTGCCCGCGCCGGACCTGGGGACCAACGAGCAGACCATGGCGTGGATGATGGATACGTACTCCATGCACATGCGGCAGACGGTGACCAGCGTGGTGACGGGCAAGCCGGTGAATATGGGCGGGTCGCGCGGGCGGCTGGAGGCGACAGGGCGCGGAGTGCAGATTATCTGCGACCACACCATGCAGCACCTGGGCATGCCGATCCAGGGCTGCCGGGTGATTGTGCAGGGCTTCGGGAACGTGGGATCGAATGCGGCGAAGCTGCTGTTCGAGAAGGGCTACACGATCATCGGGATCGCGGAGTTCGACGGCGGGCTGTATAACGCCAGCGGGATCGACATCAACGCGCTGCTGCGGCATAAGAAGCAGGCGGGCACGGTGGTGGGATTCCCGGGAGCGGTGGCGGTCGATCCGCTTCAGCTACTGACGGGGGAGTGCGAGATTCTGATTCCGGCGGCGACCGAGAACGTGATCACGAGCCGTAATGCCGGCGATCTGAAGTGCCGCATTCTGTGCGAGGGCGCGAACGGGCCGACGACCATGGTGGCGGACGAGATTCTGGCGAAGAAGGGCGTGTTTGTGCTGCCGGATATCCTGGCCAACGCGGGCGGCGTCACGGCGAGCTACTTTGAGTGGGTGCAGGACCGCATGGGCTACTTCTGGAACGAGGCAGAGGTGAACCGGCGGCTGGACCTGATCATGACGGAGGCCTTCCACGACGTGATTGCATACGCGCAGGCGCATGGCGTGAACAACCGGATCGCGGCGTATATGCTGGCGATCGATCGGGTGGCGTTTACGGCGAAGCAGCGGGGGATGTACGCGTAGAAGCGGTTATCAGTTGCTAGTTGTCAGTTGTCCGTTGAAGAACGCGTCACCTTGAGTACGCTTGTTCTCGCAATGAGAACAAGCGCGAGGCCCTGCAAGTGGCCGGCTCGGAATCTCTCAGACCATGCGAGTGAGGGGTTACGAGGGTCGATCGGGCCTGCAACCGCCCGGGATGGAATGGTCTGCGCGGGCCCGGCGGGCGCGCTGGGCGTCGGCTGCGGTCGCGGCTGGCGCCGCTGCGGCGGGAGATCACAGACTCTCGCCTCGGGGTATGACAAAATGCTAGTGTCTGCCGAATGCGCGGTGGGCGGCTTGCGCCCCTGTTGAATGCCGCCGGAACTGCGTTGCGCAGACGCCTGTGCAACGACTGCGCGGGCGGTATCCGAGGCCCATGAACCTGCCGAACTCCATCACGATCAGCCGCATTGCGACGGTGCCGCTGCTGATCTGGATCCTGTCGCCGGCGTTTCCGGCGAATCACGCGACCCACGGCCTGGCGGGCGGCGAGCAGGAGATCATCGCGTCGGTGGTGTTCATTCTGGCGTCCATTACGGACGGGCTGGACGGCTACCTGGCGCGCAGGCGCAAGCAGATTACGACGCTGGGCATGCTGCTGGACCCGCTGGCCGACAAGCTGATGGTGACTGCCGCTTACATCATCCTGGTGCGGTACACGCCGAATATTGTTCCGCCGTGGATTGCGGTCGTCATCATCGGGCGGGAGTTCCTGGTGTCGGGGCTGCGGTCGATTGCGGCGTCCGAAGGCTTCACCATCGAGGCGTCCGAGATCGGCAAGTTGAAGACGGTGATCCAGATTGTGTCGGTAGTGGCCGCGATCCTGGCGCATCGCTGGGACTATTGGAACTGGGGTCCGGTCATCGTCGCCGTGCACATGATCGCAATGTGGGCGATCTACTGGATGACGATTGTGTCGATCATCTCGGCGACGGATTATTTTGTGGGCTTCTGGAAGAAGATCGACCACGCCAGCGAACGGGCGCGCACGCGGCGGAGTTCGGTGCTGAGCCGGCGCAAGGCGAAGCGGGCGGCGGAGAAGCAACCCACGCACATCGCTTAGTGTTGTGCGTCACGCAGATGGACAGTGATCGTGGCAGTCCCCAAGAAGCGAATCACAGAGTGCACAGAGCAGAGCAGAGAACACGGAACTCGATTTGTGTTCTCTCAGTTCCTCCGTGTTCTCTGTGATTCGCTTTTGTCGAGGTCAAATAAATAGGATTCCTTGCGGGTGTGGGGCTGCGCTACTGCTGTTCATCGGTTGAATCGCGGCCGAGCGTTATTTTGACGCTGGGGGGCAGGGTGCGGGCGAAGGCGGCGATCTCCGCGGTGAGCCGGGCCTTGTCGCCGACTCCCGTGCTATAGAAGACCATGCAGGGGTGCGCAACGGAGATATGCGGACTGGTGATGCACATGGTGGCCAGCGGGTCCCAGTCGTCGGGGGCGCCTTCTTCATACCAGTCGGGATAGATCATGGCCAGGCCGGCGCCATGGGCGCGGGTGATGGCGTCCAGCCAGTCTGCGTCCTTGTCGGGCTGGCGGGAGGCTTCCGGCGAGGCGAGGCCCCACAGGTCGAGGACGTATACGCCGGCGGGACGGCGGTAGCTGACCCAGCCGAGGTCGTTGACGGCGACCGAGCCGCGGTAGAAGTCCGCGACGAAGCGGTGCATCTGGTACTGCTGCTGATAGATATTGCCGGCGGCGGCGGGCGTTTGCCACAGCGCCTGCGCGTAGGGGTAGCCGAGCGCCAGCAGGCCCGCGAAGATCAGCGGGCGCCAGAGGCGCGTCGATTCCACCAGGACCGTTGACGCGATCAGGGCGGTGAAGATGAGGGCGTAGACCTCGTAGCGATGGAACCAGTTGACGCGTCCGACCGCCAATTGCAGCAGCGCTGCCAGCAGTGCGCCGCAAAGGACGAAGCGGCGGGGGCGTTGCTTCTCGCGCAGCACGAGATAGACGAGCAGGAGGGCGAGGATGAGTTGAGCCCACCACGCGTACTCGCGCATGGTACCGACGCCGGTCTCCCAGTACATGTTGCGGAGCACGGCGAACAGGCCGTCCTGGGCGACGGAGTAGGCCTTCGCCTTGACCAGAACGGAGGTGGGCATGAAGGGGAGCCCGTGGGAGACGAGGAAGAGCGAGAAGAGTGCCGGGCCAACCAGGCTCGCGCCGACGAGAGTGACAGCGGTGCGCAGGCGTCCCTGACCCCAGAGCGCGACTGCGACTGCGGCGACGAGCGCGAAGTTCTCGTAGCGGACCATGGGACCGAGCACGGCGGCGCAGAGGCACCAGGCCGGGATGGGCCGGCCGTCGAGGGCCTCGATCATTCCAGCGGCGCAGGCGATGGCGAGCAGCACCTGGAGGCCGTGCTCCATGCCGATGAAGGTGAGGCCGGCGAGGTTCGCGACCAGCATGAGGGCAGTGGCGATGGCGAGTCGGCCGAGCCAGCTTGCGTCCGGCGGCGGCCAGCGATCCACGATGCGGCCGATCAGCCAGGCGGCCATTCCGCAGAACAGGATGTTCCATGCGAGCGGAAGATACTGATTCCAGGGATGGGCCGCGGTGGGCGTGAGGAGAAAGGGCCAGACGATGCTCGAGGAGGGGGAAGAGGGCTCGCCGGGGTTGATCCCGTAATGGCCGTGGACGAGATTCTCCGCCAGCGCGAGGTGGATGTAGGGATCGTCGAGGGAGTAGGTGAAAACACCGTTGTTGCGGTGCAGGATGGTGAACAACAGGCCGACTACCACCGCCAGATACACCACGAGACAGGCAGGCGCTACCCGGCGCATATGGGGCGGGCGGGCATGGGAGTGCGCTTCCCTAACCTGCCCCTGGCCGCCTGCTTCCCCTGTGCTGCTCACCCGCTGAACTATACCATTCACCCGGGACAGGCCGGGACAAGGTCACAGGTTGGCGGTTGCAGGTTGGTGGTCTATCCGCCTGCCTCACCCGCGCGATCGTCGCCAGCCACTCTGACCCGCCCGCTCCAACTGACAACCTCCAAACCTGCAACTGCCAACCCGCATGCGATACTTAGTCCTGACATGTACAAACGAGTCCTGCTCAAGCTCTCTGGAGAAGCCCTCGCCGCAGGCACAGGCTTTGGCATCGATGCTGTCTTCATTCACAAAGTAGCCGCTGAACTCAGGGACGTTCACGCGCTCGGGTGCGAGATCGGCATCGTGGTGGGAGGAGGAAACTTCTTTCGCGGGGTGGCGCAGCAGGCCATCGACATGGACCGCGTGGCGGCCGACCACATGGGCATGCTCTCCACCGTGATCAACGCGATTGCACTGCAGGACGCGGTGGAGAAGCTCGGCATCAACTGCCGCGTGATGTCGGCAATCTCGATTCACCAGGTCGCCGAGCCGTACATTCGCCGCCGCGCCATCCGCCATCTGGAGAAGGGGCGCATCATCATCTTCGCCGCCGGCACCGGCAACCCGTACTTCTCCACCGACACGGCTGCGTCGCTGCGCGCGATGGAGATCGGGGCGGACATCCTGCTGAAGGCCACCTCGGTGGACGGCATTTACTCGGCCGACCCCAAGGTGCACACTGACGCCACCAAGTTTCCGGAGATCTCCTATACCGAGATGCTTCGCCTGAACCTGCGGGTGATGGACACGGCGGCCGTATCTCTCTGTCGCGACAACAACATGCCGATGATGGTGTTCAGCATGAAGACGCCGGGCAACATCGTGCGGGTGATCCAGGGCGAGCCGCTGGGATCGCTGGTTACGCCGTAAGGCAGTTGTCAGTTGTCAGTTGTCAGTTGTCAGAAAGTGATTGGAACATGTCGGCTTCGTTTCGGGACTTGAAGGTGTGGAAGAAATCCATTGAACTTACGGTGCTCGTTTACGAATTAACAAGGGCCTTTCCGAAAGAGGAGCTTTATGGGCTCACTTCGCAAATGCGCCGTGCATCGGTATCCATTGCAAGCAACATCGCGGAAGGTTCGGCGCGAGGCACGGTGCCGGACTTTCGCCAGTTCGTAAAAATAGCACGCGGGAGTAATTGCGAATTGCAAACGCAGATCGTCATTGCTCGCGAACTTCGGTTGGGCGACCAGTCAAAATGCGACGGCTGAAATGCTTTCGCACGGGGTGGGGAAAATGTTGAGCGCCCTCTGCAACTACCTGACACGAAAGGCCGGACTGAAGGAACTGACAACTGAGAACTAAGAACTGACAACCTTCAACTCCAATCCTCATCTAAACTTAATACAGTGACCGACGCCCTGCTCACGCCCGACGCCCCACCCTCAGTTTCCGCACGACCCGCTGCGCACGTAAGCAAGCCGCAGCTTCCCGCGCTGACTGGCGTGCGCACCCTGCTGGCTGTGAACATCATGCTGTTCCACTTCACGCCGCCGCACGCGGGGCTGCTCTATCCGCTGATCAACAACTCCTACGTCTTCGTGGGATTTTTCTTCCTGCTGTCGGGCTACGTGCTGGCGTACAACTACGCCGACCGGCCGACGTTGGTGAAGCGCGACTTCTGGCGGGCGCGCTTTGCCCGGCTGTACCCGATCTACCTGCTGTCGCTGGTGCTGTTCTTCGGCATGCTGGGCGCGGAGTGGCATGCGCGGTCGCACGGCCAGTTTTTTGAGGGCGTGATCCTGACGCCGCTGCTGCTGCAGGGTTGGAGTCCCGCGCTGGCGACGTTCTGGAACACGGTGGCGTGGACGCTCTCGTGCGAGGCGGCCTTCTACTTTGCGTTCCCGTGGCTGATTCGCCTGCGCTGGCCCGAGTCTCCGGGCCGCCTGATTGCGCTGCTGCTCGGGCTCTGGTGCGTGGGGCTGATTCCACATACGCTCTATCTGCACTTCAATCCGGACCACCTGACCGGGCCGGCCGACCGCTACTCGTCGGGAGTGTGGATTCGGTTGCTGAAGTACACGCCCCTGTCGTATGCGTGCACATTCCTGGGCGGGATTACGCTGGCCAAGTTGCAGGCCAGCATGACGCTCGCGGCGCGGCATCGCGCGTGGATTGCGGGCATGAGCCTGGCGGCCATTGCGCTGTTCTTCGCCAAGGCCGTCGACCACGTGCCGTATATCCTGATGCACGGCGGCTTCCTGGTGCCGCTGTTCTCGGCGCTGGTGGTGGGCCTGAGCGGGCAGAATATCTTTGCGGCGGCGTTTGCGTGGAAGCCGATCGAGTTGCTGGGCCAGGCCAGCTATGCGATCTTCCTGCTGCACTTCAACTTCATCAATCTGCTGCGTATCCATCACGTGCCGGAGCGGCTGCATGTGGCGGCCTACGACCCGTGGATCTCCTATGCGGCAACGCTGGTGCTCGCGATCGCCGCGATGTATTTCGTCGAACGGCCCGCGCGGAAGGCCATCCTGCAGCGACGGGCCGTGCCGGCGCAGTAGCCCGTTTCAAGGTTCGCGCAGCGAGACGTAGAACACACAGGAGTGACCGGCAGCGATCATCTTTCTTGCGTGTTTCGCCTCGTTGGCGAAGAACATGTATCTCTTCTCCAGTTCGGTCACGATGTCGGAACTTCGAGGAAGTTTTCGCGTCAGTCTGCTGCCGTCATCCCTGACTTCATTGACCTCGACGTCGTCCCAGGAGCCGAAGTGGAACCTGATTTCAGCGTCCAGCGGTCTGTTGATTCGCTTCATGAGCCAGAAAAACTAATCCTCGCGAGTGCGCCTGTACGTGATCTGGGTCACAGAACAGGTCCGAAGGCGAGCGATATTCCGTGCAGAATTCTGGATTGCTCAAGGGCACTTGCTGTCTACCGCCGCCGCACGAGGGACGCTGCGAACGCTGGCGTTCGTTATCTCGTCGGCAGGGTGAGGTTTCCGGGCACCCCGTTTTCTAGAGGAGAGAGAGCGTAAGATGGAAGGAGCAGGCGCCAAAGCGCGCGGGCAGGAGAGTGTCAAAATGGCATCAGGAACAGTGAAGTGGTTCAACGACGCAAAAGGCTTTGGCTTTATCACCCCGGACGACGGTAGCGCAGACCTCTTTGCCCACTACTCCGCAATCGCTTCCAGCGGCTTCAAGTCGCTCCAGGAAGGCCAGAAAGTGACTTACGAAGCAACCAAGGGGCCCAAGGGGATGCAGGCTTCGAACATCCAGCCCGCTTAGCCCGTTCCGAAACGTAGCTGTCCGGCCGCGAGGGGAGCGATGCAGCAGAAGCGCATTGCAACTCCTCCGGTCGACGCGCCACCGAACACCGCACCAGGGGAATGAATCGACGTTAGCAAGCGCCGCTGGGTCGAGCTGCGGTTCCGGACTCCTGCGTGGGGGCGGTCTGCGGGTTCGGGATCGGGTAGGGCGTACTGTCGAGCAGACTGGTCACGCAGCCGGTGATGGTCTGCGACGAGGCGGGAAGTGGGCTCGGCAGAGACGGAAACGACAGATCAGTCTTGCTGAAGTTGAAGGCAGCCGTCATGTCGCCGACGGTGGCGCGGCGCCATGCACTGAGGTTGGGGACCTCGGCGCCGAAGCGCGTCTCGAGGAACCGCAGCACGGACGTGTGATCGAAAAGGCTCGAGGACACGAGGCCGCCGCGGCTGAACGGCGAGATCACCAGCATCGGTACGCGGAAGCCGAGACCGATGGGCCCGGGGATCGCCGGCGAGCCGGCTACGGTGGGGTCGGGGACAGCAGGCGCGGTGACGTACTCGCCTGCGGTGCCGGGCGGCGCTGTCACGGGCGCGACGTGATCGTAAAAGCCGCCGTTTTCGTCGTAGGTGACGAAGAGGGCAGTCTTCGCCCACTGCAGCGGGTTCGCGCTGAGGGCGGTGATGATCGCGGAGAGGGTGATCTCGCCGAAGAGCGAGGGCGCCGGGGGATGGTCGGAGTCGACGACCGAGGCGATGACCCAGGAGACCTGCGGCAGGTTTCCGCTCAGCGCGTCGGATAGAAAATCCGTCGGGAACTGCGGCAGGAACGCGTTCTGGTAGAGCGGCGACGAGGGGTTCTGGAAATTCTTGAAGTAGGAGAGAACGTTGTCGGAGAAGATGCTGTTCAGGATGTTCTGGTCGGGCGAGGTGTAGACCTTCCACGAGATGCCGCGCGCCTGAAGCTGCTCGGGCATGGTGGTGTAGGTGAGCTGGCCGAAGAAGGACGACCGGTTGGCGACCAGGGTCTGCAGAAGCGGGCCGCCGTTCTGGCCGGCTGGGTCGATGGAGGCGGCCATGGTGTAGAGGCGGTTCGGGTCGGTGGGGCCGATGACCGAGCAGAAGTAGTTGTCGCAGAGGGTGAAGGCGTCGGCCACGGCGTAGTAGTAGGGCAGATCCGCACGCGTGTAGTAGCCCATGGTGAGGATGGCGTCGTTGGCGTTGATCGGCAGGCGCGAAGTGACGAAGCCGTTCATGGCGCCGTTGTTCCAGCTCTGGTGCTGCGGAATCCAGTCGTGGCTGATGTCGGCGGTGCAGGCCGAGTTGGTCTTCGACGTGTCGAGATGGAAGGGCATCAGAATGCCGGAGGGTGTGCTGGTGGTGTTCGCGGGGTCGGGCTGCTGGAAGGAGGCCGCCTGGTCGGAGAATCCGCGCACGCCGCGATAGCTGCCGAAGTAATGATCGAACGAGCGGTTTTCCTGGATGAAGATGACGACGTGGTCGATGCTGTTGATGGTGGCGCAGGCGCCGGAGGTGGTCGAGGTACCGCCCGAGACAGCAGAGCTGATGGCGTTGCAGCCGGGCAGAAAGGCGGCCAGTTCCGCGGCGCCGGCGGCAGCGCCAATCTTCATCAATTCCCGCCGGGTGAGTGGTTTGAACGCCATAGCCCGTGAACCCCATCCCATAGGATGCACTGGATCGACGGCGCAGCGGCCGATGAGTTAGCCGCAGCGCCTGGGCGCGGCCCGATCCTTCTTAGTTCTCTGGAGAAATTGGCGCCTGACGCCAACACCGGAAGGCCCGCTACGGTTCGGCGGGCCTTCCGCAGTGCACTCGATCCCTTACCTAGTGGCGACCGCCGCCGCGAGCGCCGCCGCTCATGTGGTAGCCTCCCTGGACTCCGGGCTGGTGTTCATTGACTGGCTGGTGACCGGCGTTGCCGACATGACCCTGGCCGTCGCGCGCTTCATTTCCCTGGAAGTGGTTGAAGGGCTTCGCGCCACGCTCGGGCATTGGCCCATGGTAGCCGTTGTGCGGGTCGTACCGGTTGTCGACGTGGCCATAGAAGCCGCGCGGGCCATGGAACCACGGCCCCGCTCCAATGAACAGACCGTTGATGAACCAGTCGGGGCCATAGTAGCCGTACGGAGTGCAATCGTAGGGTGCGTAGTCGAAGTACCCGTACGGGCACACCGGCGCCACTCCAATTCCGATGCCGACGGAGACCTGGGCGGGGGCCACCGATCCAGCGCTAAGGAGCAGGGTCACGATAGCAATCAATGCGGAAAGCTTGAAATAGGTCATTGGTTCTCCTCTCGACTCACTCTAAGACTTAGAAACCCTTTCGCAACGCCGAGTTGCGTCCGATCCAATATTTCTACCCAAATGACGAAAGCCCCCGCATGGGGGCCTTCGCTGCCAACAGGTTCCATCGAAATAGCTTAGGGGGTGATGATCTGCGAGGCGTGCGCTCCGTTCGGCACCGAGGTCAGACAGCTAGGCTGGCCATTGCCGGGGAAGGGGGAGTTCTGCACCGCCGTCAAACCGCCAGTGCTCGGGTTCAGGATTTCGGCCGTGACCGTGTTGTCCAGTTTGTCCGACGTGTAGAGGAACGTGCCCAGCGCCGGATCGATGGTCACGCAGGTCGGTCCCGCGCCGGTTGCGATGCTGAACGCGCCCACCGAGCCCGACGGAGAGCCCGTTGCGAGGTCGATGGCGAATCCCTGCACCGTGTTCGCGTTGTAGTTGACGACGTAGAGGAGTTTGCCGGTCGGGTCCGTGACAACGTCGACCGGGAACAGCCCGGTCGAGAAGGGTCCGTTGACCATCGGCAGCAGCGCGCCGTTGGGCTGCACCGTGTAGCCGATTAACTGGTTGGCGGCCTCGTCGGTGACGTAGACGAAGCGCGCGGTCAGGTCTTCCGTGATGGCGCTGGGCGTCACACCGGCTGCATATCCGGTGGTGGCCGTAGTGGTTCCCGAGCCCGTGATGGTGGTCCCCGGCAACGGGGTCAGCGCGCCGGTGGTGGTGTTTTGCGAGAAGCCGAGGATCTTGGCGTTCGGCGACGCTTCCTGGTCCACCACATACACGTAGTGGTTGTAGTAGCTCACCGAAATGGCAACCGGGTTCTGGCCGACGGGCTGCGTCAAGGCCGTGCCCAGCGAGTTATCCGCGTTCACCGGGAAGATCGAGATGCCCCCGGACACCGGAGCGTTCAACGTGTAGCCCGCGTTATAGGCCACATACAGGAACTTGCCCTGTGGGTCGATTGCGATCGCGCTCGGCGCATTGCCGGTCGAGTAGCTGTTCTTCATGGCGAGCGTACCGTCGCTCTGCACGCCGAACTCCCACACCTTCGAATCGCCCTGGCTGATCACGTAGACGAATTGGCCGCCCGGAGTCGCCACCAGTTGGACGGGGTCGTTGCCCGCGGCGATCGGCGAACCGATGGGCGACAGCGCGCCGGTTTGGAAGTCGATCGCGTACTGGTTGATGACGCCCGGATTGCTCTTGTTCGTCGTCATGTAAACGTAGCCGACGACGTAGTCGAGGGTGCAGGACGACAGGCCGAGAACCATCGCCAGGGTGACGATCGAGGCCTTTGCCATACGGCTGACTTTATACAAATTCATGTGCTTCCTTCGTCCCGGCAGCTTCAAGCCGCCTGCTGAAAATCGTGTACTGCGTATTGCTCGATCCTTGGGCTCATCGCAGCGGCAGAGCCGGCACGGTGACCACGCATGTGGGCAGAGTGCTGCCTCCAAAAGGGTTGCCCTGAAGTTGGGCCAGGCTGCCATCCGACTGATTGACCTGCTCGCCCGTGAGGTTGTTGCTGATGGCGTTCGATGCGTACAGATATTCCGCGTGGCTGGGATTGGCGTTGCTCGGAGCGCCGCTGACGCTTACGCAGGTTGGTCCGGTTCCGGCCTGCACGCTGGCCGCCCGCACCGGCAGCCCGCTCGCGTTGAGGGTGAACGAGTCAATTGCATTGGCCGTGTTCGCCACTACATAAAGATACTTGCCGCTGAGGTCGAACGCCATGCCCATCGGCCCCGCCTCGGTCTGGGCCGTGCCCGCGAGCGTGGGGATGCCGTTCGACAGGGTGTACATCGCCACCTGGTTCAGCACCTGGTCGGTGACATAGAGATGGCTGCCCGCCTTGTCGGCCAGAATGCCGATCGGATTGTTTCCGGACGGGAAGCCGGTGGACGGGACGTTCCCCGGGTTAGGGTTGATGGTCACGCCGGCCATCGGCGTCAGTGCGCCGGTGGTGGGGTTCTCCGTGAAGCCCAGCAGGTTGGCGGAGGTGGCCGGGTCCTGCTCCACCACGTACACATAGTTGCCCGTCGTGCTGGTCGCGATGCCCACCGGATCCCGTCCCACAGCCTGCGTGGACACGTAGGTCAGCGTGTAGTCGGAGTTGATCTTGAAGACGGTGACGCCGCCCGGCCCGGGATTGGCCGGCGTATAGGAGATGGGCGTGTTCTGGTAGGTGAACGTGACGAACAGGAACTTGCCGGCCGCATCCACCGCCGCCGCCGTGGGCAGGCTGCCCGAGACGTTGTAGGTGTTCTCCGGATACAGCTTTCCGTCGGTTCCGATATCGAACTGCACCACGTTGGAGTCGAAGTTGTTGACCGTATAGAGATGCAGATTGTCCGGCGTGACGACGATGCCCACCGTATCGCGTCCGCCCGCATCGATGGGCGAATCGGCCAGCGGCCACAGATATCCGTTCTGGTAGTCGATCTGGTAGGCGTTAATCAGGCCATGCGGCAACGTCTTGGAGGTCGTCATGTACACGTACGACACGGTGTAGTCGTTGCTGCACGCCGTGACGCCAAGCGCCATTGCCAGGGAGAGGATCGAGGCCTTGATCGCGCGGCCTGCGGGTTTCAACGTCATGCGGTTCAATTGATTCAATATCCCCCGGGCCACTCGTCCGCCCTCATCCCGTCCGGAACCCAAGCCAGCAGCGCCTTGGTTCCGTCCGTCTCAAACCTCAAACTTCCCGCTCCATCCGGTCCGTGCAAGCTGTGCCTCGGCGGCTGAAGCGGCTGCGCGGCCAGTGGACCCCGCGACGGAAGATTCTGGGCGGCCTGGCTGCGACGCAAACCGCGCTTCCCTGGAGGCTTTAATCCACATTTCCGCTTATGGCCAGACACGTGGACAGACCGGAGGACTGGAACACCGAGCCCCGCGACAGATCCGAGAGCTGCCCGGTGTTCGAGTTGATGTACTTGCCGGTCACGGTTCCGTCGTTGTAGTTGGACGTGTACACGTACTGGTTCGATGGATCTTCCACCATGCACACCGGCCCGCTGCCGACCGCATATGGATTGCTGGGATCCGAGATCGGGATCAGCGCGCCGGTCGATTCGATGACAAACGCGGAGATCGTGCTGTTCGCGTTGTTCGAGTTCGAGCCGTTGCCGTGATTGAGGACGTACAGGAACTTGCCCTTGGACTCGGTCATGGTGTAGACCGGAGTCGACGTTGCCGGCAGGTTCGCGACCACGCCGCCAACCTGCGTGCTGAGACTGCAGTTCGTGCCCGCCGTGTATGGCAGGATCTGATTCGCGGGAGATTGAGGAGTGCCGGCATCGGTGAGATAGATATTGCTGCCGGTCACATTGATCGAAGTGATGTTGCTGCCGTTGGTGTGAGTGAACGAGTTGGGTTCGACCGTCAACTGCCCACTGCCGCCAAGGCCATACGAGTAGATGGTCTGGTCGCCCGAGTCGAGCGTATAGACACAGGCGCCGCCGGCGCGGAGCATGGTGGGCGCCTTGCCGACCTCAAAGTAGTTTAACTGCGTCCCTGCGCCCGGCTGTCCAATCGGGATCTTCTGGTACTGGTTGGGCACCAACTGCAGACGTCCGGTGCTGCCGTCGACGGAGAAGACCGTGATGTCGCCATTGCCCGTGGTGGCGTAGTCCGGGGCCTGCGAGTCGAGAACGTAGAGATAGCTCCCGGTGCCGTCGCTCGATACCCACACCGGCGTATTGCCCGCCGTCGAGTAGCTCGCCTGGAACGTCAGGATCCCGTCCTCGCCCACGGCAAAAACGGAGACGTTGCCATCGCCGTTACTAATGCCCTTGGAGTTGAAGGTGCCCTTGTTGACGACGAACACGAAGTTCCCGCCCGTACGCACGGCGATCGAAACCGGGTCCGTGCCTCCGGACGAGTACGGGGAGTTCACCATGTTGGTGAGGTTGCCCGTATAGTCGTCGACTTTGAAGCCGGATATCTGGTTGTACTGCGAGCCCAGAACCCACATGAAACCGACCGTGTAGCCACCGCACGCCGACATGCCCAGCACTACCGCCATGGATACTACGAAGGCCCTTGAGATCCGGCCAATCCTGCTCAACGTCATGCGCTTCCTTAATCCTCGCCGGCGGCCACACTGCGACACGCCATCTGCTGCGAGCAATTCTATGGGGATACGAATCCTACCGCTTATTGTAGAAGCTACGGCGAGTTTGCGCCACTCTCGAGGGTAAACAGTTGCCGGCTTCGGGTGCCGAGCTAAAAGATCTTCAGATGGATGGTCAGGTACTTCTTCGGGTCTTTGCGGATGGCCGTGACCAGGTCGCTGGAGTTGGTCAGCAGGGTATTGATGTTGGTGTTCATGGTGTCGTCGGTGGCCAGTTTGCCCAGCGTCCCCTTGCCCTGGTTGATGTTGGTCACCAACTCGTCCGCCTGGGTAAAGGTGTCGTTCAGCTTCTTGGCAAAGGTCGGGTCCTTCAACAGCATGCCGGCGCTGCCCTTGCCCGCCTCGGCATCGGCCAGAATCTGGTTGAGGTTGGCCAGCGACTTGTTGAGGTTGTCGTACATCGTCTCGTCCGTCAGGAGTTTCCCGGCTGAGCCTTTGCCCGCCTGCAGGTTCTTGGTAATGCCGTCGACCCGGGCGAGGGCATCGTTCACTGAATCGAACATCTGGCCGTTGTCGTTGAGCACCTTGCCGATGCTGTTGTCGCTGCGGTTCAGCTTCAGCGTGATCTGATGAACGTCGTCCGCGGTGGCGACGAACTTGTTATAGAGGTCGGGGTTGGTGAGCAACTGCCCGAACGAGCCCTTGCCGGACTGCAGGTTGTCGACCACCGTGTTCAATTTCGCCAGGATGGTGTTGAGGTTCTCAATGGTGCCCTGGCTGGCCTTGACCACGTCGTTAATACTCGGCGTCTCCAGCGTGTTCAGCACGGCGCCGTCCTGCAGCATCGGCCCGGTCGCCACCTGGCTGTTGATGTCGACCACGGTGTCGCCCAGCACGCCGATGGTGGTCAGCGCCGCCGTCGAATCGGTGTGCAGGCTGGGCTGATACTTGGTGTCGAGCTTCATCACCACCATCACCGGGGTCAGCTTGCGGTCCGGCGACGAACTGACGGACACGGTCTGCACCGCGCCGATGGTCACCCCGTCCAGGTTCACCGCCGCGCCGTCCTTCAAGCCGGCCGAGTTCTCAAAGTAGGTGGTGACGGTCAGCTTGCGCGAGAAGAGTCCCAGGCCGGACGCGCTGGTCATGAGGAACAGCAGCGTCGTCAGAATTACTGCCGACACCAGCACGATCACCCCGACCTTCAGTTGCGACCATCGGACCTCCTGCTGGCTGGGCATAAACCTCCTCGAACCTGGTGGCGCAAACCTGCACGGACACAACACTTCCGGCTGCGGCAGGGCTTGATGTGAGGGTACCATCCCCGCCCCCAAATCCGAACACCCATCCGCCGCCCCACGCGCCCGTTTATGAGACCGTATAAGAATGGATGCGGAAACTCCGGCACGAGTTTCGGAAAGGCTGCCATGGTCGTCGGCGTCGGCACGGACCTGATGGAGATCGCGCGGATCCGGCAAAGCATCGAGCGCTTCGGCGATCGCTTCCTGCGGCGCGTCTTTACCCCGCGCGAGATTGCCTACTGCCAGCGCAAGAAGAATGCCGCCGAGAGCTTCGCGGCGCGCTTCGCCGCCAAGGAGGCCGGAGCCAAGGCGCTCGGCACCGGCATCAGCCACGGCGTGGGCTGGCTGGAAATTGAGGTCGCGCGCGAGCCCAGCGGCAAGCCCCGGCTGGAACTGACCGGCCCTGCC